>Ga0041059_1001755_pt1 | contig 16920 bp, 19 predicted proteins | sample AraColnosormetaG_FD_56232 | JGI IMG/M metagenome (GOLD analysis project Ga0041059, IMG submission 56232) | Arabidopsis roots microbial communities from North Carolina, USA - Col MF nosort | ecosystem: Host-associated > Plants > Roots > Unclassified | place: USA: North Carolina | collected...
TTGGAAAGGAATGGATTAGAAACAGGAAGAGAAATGTTACGTATATATAAAAGATTTATATGGATTTTCTAAATTTGGATGTTTTTTGTTTTTGGTTTTGACTATTTTCAAAAATGAATGGATGATAAAGAGTGAATTGTGGCGTTTTTATCTGTGGGTACCGAGTCACTAATCCTAATTTTGTTTCAAAATATAAAATGAGCAAATTAACAACGACAACAATTTTTATTTACATTTAAGTTATAATCTATAATTTACTAACAGAGAAAAATCAAGTAAAAGAATGTTTTAATTTGTATGATTCTGGTTAATTGTGAATTAAACAAGAGTCCAAATAATAAGGGTAACGGATTTAATGTAAAAATATAGTTTTTTAAAAAACATTACAGAGATTTCTATGCACATAAATTAAGTTTTGACTGGTATATCGTGTATATGTAAAAATCAAATTTTCTGGTAAGAAGAGAAACGCCGAGACAGAGGTGGCTAATGTACTCCTTCCCCTGGAGCTACGGCTCGAGCATTCAACAAAGGTTGAAGAGCTTTGACAACGATACTCATATTCGGCCTAAAATCTGCTTCATATTGCACACACAACGCAGCAACCGCGGCTAACTGCGAATCATCATCACCATAACTTGAGGTTAAGAACAATGAATGCAGTCTAAAACGTAAACACAATCTGAGGTTATGAAAAGTTTGGTTTCTTACCTTAGCAACAGCTTTTGGAGGGTAATCGCCACCGAGTCTTGCATCAACGCATTGTTTAACCTTGTCTTCACTCAGTTTAGGTGTAGCCTGATGTATCATAAGTAACAGTTTACATGGTTGATGATCATGCTATATATATGAAGATAAAAGATGTGATCGGATAGAGAGAAATTAATTAGTACCCATGTGACTAAACTTTGCTGGCCTCTGGGTAGTCTATGATCAACAGGCTTTCGACCTGTAAGAAGTTCGAGTAAGACAACTCCAAAGCTGTAGACATCACTCTTGGCATTTAACTGCCCGGTCATTGCATATCTGTTAAGAAAACAAAGGAAGAGCATTTGAGACTTGAGAGCTCATCAAACTATTCAATGTCTTCAAAAGAAACCAACTTACTCAGGGGCATGGTAACCAAAAGTCCCAAGAACTCGGGTGGAATGAAGGCGAGCTGCCATATCAGGAGCTTGATTAGAGAGATCAAAGTCAGCAATTTTGGCAACATCATCTTCAAAGAGGAGGACATTGCTGGATTTAATGTCACGGTGAATGATGTGAGGATTAGCTTTTTCATGCAAGTACTCAAGGCCTCTTGCAGCTCCAACTGCAATTTTGACTCGTTGATACCACGACAAGACAGGACCTGGCTGTGCTCCTTTCACACCTTTTCTCCCTGAGGAGAGAATCATAGATTAAATAATATGTTAAAACTCAAGAATATTATGTCTAGACTCTACAAGTGTGTTAATAAGCAAAAACAGTACCATGAAGAATATCATGAAGAGATCCATTATTGGCAAATTCATAAGAAAGTATCCGTGAATTCCCATCAACACAGTAGCCAAGAAGTTGAACAAAGTTATCATGTTTAAGCCTAGAAACCATGGAAACCTACAAGCAGTGTCAAAATTTCCCAAGTTCTTAAACACAAAAAAAGTGAGACATTTATGTGACCATAACACAGTAGTAACAGAAAACCACACAAAACCTGAGCAAGGAATTCATTGTCAGGCTGTTTGTTAGAATCCAACTTTTTAATCGCTGAAGGCAGATCATTGTTTAATACCCCGTAGTATACTCTTCCATAAGAGCCTTCACCGATGAGAGAATTCGATCCAAAATCATCAGTTGCTTCTTTGAGTTCACTAAAAGGGATAATAGGTACTTCAATAGGCTGCAACTTCACAACTGGAGGACCCTTCTGTGCAGTTTCAGAGGCTTGGTGGTGCCTTGCATCATTTCCTTCACACCAAAACCAAAACTCCAATGAGGAAACAGGAAACAAGTAAAGTCTTGATTTTTTGGATAGCAAGATCCAACTTTGATACCTGGAGGAAAGTGTTTGGCTTGGTTATGACGACCTCCATAATCAGCAGTTTTATGCATATCATCATCCTCCCCACAACACCCAAAGCAACTCATTTTCTTTAAAGAATCAAAATTGGAGTTCAAAATGGAAAAGAGAAGAGCATAAAAACGGAAAATCAGTCGAAATCGAGAAGAGAGGAACGAAATAGAAATAATCTGGGGAAAAAGGTTTTACCTTTGGGGGATCCAACAACACGGAGTGAAACGGAATGTGCAAAATGTTCTGGAGAATTATTAGAGAGAGTGAAGAAGAACAAATGACAATCAATGTCTTGAGCTTAATTAGAGAGAAATTATAGGTACGAGTGATTAGCTCTCCCAAGTTTGACTGGATTTTCAACGCCAGCGTGTCGACATTAACACCGTTGGATTATTTGACAATGACCCAAAATCCAACGACCAGATTGCCACATCGTTTTATTTCATTTTGTTTTTGTCTTACATGATATAATAATTACAATCATAATAATTTTCTTAAATGACGCTTTCTATATGGAGTATTTTCCTTTGTTTGTTAATTAGTGCCATATCTTTTAGATATAAAACTATTAACTATGACTTGGTAATTAATACGTATAGTCAAATACTAGGCATCCTACGTTACGTTTCTATGCATTTTTTTATATAAAAGTGTAAGAACCAATACTAGCTTAAAAGGAAACGAGTAGAATTTCGTAATGAAAAAAGACTTCAAATGTTACCTTTTAAATTCAGTTTATGTTTCCGCGTTACCTTTTGAAATCTCGTTGCTTTCGTACGAAAAAGACAAGAAAATAGAAATAAATTAGAAAGGGTGGTTTGGTGAGTAATGGGTCGTATATGTGGGAGTCGTTATCGTGCATGTGAACAAAATATGGCCATGTTCGAGACGAATCATGGTGTCTTTTAATTTGGTGACTACATTATTTTAACACTAATCAATATCTTTCTCGAACCATATGATCATGATTAGCCGTTTCTATATTTTCTCTTTTAAATAGATTATATATGGGAATTATTAGCCGGAACTTTGCCGCTGCGGTTGGTAATACCTTTTAATACACTTATGATTTGTCTCTTTATTCGGTTCCTAATTCAGTATACATATTGGGGCTTGAGTTTGAACGGAAGGTATATCAATGTCATACCACCAATAATAATCAGCATCATGCATGGTTTTTAAAATGTGGAATAATATATACTTTTAAGGACGATAATGAGATTATATAATTGAAAGGAATTAGATCCATTGAGATTCTAAAGCTACCAAGACGAGGAACATGGAAGACGTGGCGCATTGGATTCTTCGTTCGAGTTTATCATCATATCATGTGACTGGTCTCTCTTTCTTTGTACTCACACTAACAAAACAAAATGTTAATATCCCACGTTAAATTAAATGATTAGAGGCCATCAAAGGATAAAAACAAGAAACCAAATCTAATATACTATTTTATAATAAAAAATTAAAAGCGGGTTTATGTAAGTGGGCCAAATAAAAAGAGTGGGCCAAGAAAGCCCAGACCATAATGACCACATGGAGACCGAAAGGTTGACCCAATTAGAAAACTTGTTATATCTTTAGGAGTCAAAGTCAAAGCGCGTTTACAAACACCGACACTTTCTTTGTCAACTAGCGGTTACCGCGGTTGTTCACTAGGCACGGAACACTCGATTTCTTCCCAAGAAGTCGCAACCAACACTTACTATGTATGGTACATCACAACATAGACAATAAAAACTCTTGGAATGTTCCGCGAAACAGGTGATTATTGACTACCATGAGTGGGGAAATGTGGGGTAAGTTAACAAGTACACTGCTTCACATGGGAAAAAGAAAAATGAGATACACATAATTCACAAAATATAATTTTTATCTTAGACAATTTTTTTAAAATAATATTAAAATCAGTGTAGAAGTGGTCCCCACCACTATTTTGTTTTTCCTTAAAATTAATTATTATTTTTGCTGGACTAAATAAAATTGGTTTTTTTTTTTCTCTCTCTGTCCTAACTCTTTTTCTTTCTCTGTTTTGTATCTCTCTCTCTCTCTCACTCTTTGTCTCTCCCCTAACCTTTATTGTACTAGCATAACCATTACCATACATACTCTTCTCTATCACGCCACAAACGCAGATTCATCACATCTTCTTCTTGTTCATAGCATCTCCATCACTATTGGGCTCTCTTCAAAGGTGTATTTCTGGGGTTACTTATTCCTTCTTTGTATTGATTAGTGTTGAAAAGGTGTCTCTGTTGCGTTCAAGAGCTAGCTTTAGGGCTATATATTAAGAGGTTTCCAGAGGTTTTTTTTGGATTATAGGCATCTGTGTTTGGCTTACATGGATCCTTTTTTTAAGGTTTTCTGGGCAAGACTAATTGATTAGGACCAAAGTTTGTGTTTTTATTTGTTTGGATCTACAAAGATCAATTAGGCTGTTGTTGAATTGGATCGAGTGATGGAAGCTAGAATTGATGAAGGTGGGGAGGCTCAACAATTCTATGGGTCCGTAGGTAAAAGAAGTGTGGAGTGGGATTTGAATGATTGGAAATGGGATGGTGATCTCTTTCTCGCCACCCAAACTACTAGGGGACGTCAGTTTTTCCCTCTAGGAAACTCGTCCAATAGCTCCTCCTCCTGCTCTGATGAAGGCAATGACAAGAAGAGGAGAGCTGTTGCCATTCAAGGAGACACTAATGGTGCTCTTACTTTGAATCTTAATGGTGAAAGTGATGGCCTTTTTCCTGCCAAGAAGACCAAATCCGGAGCCGTTTGTCAGGTCGAAAACTGTGAAGCTGATCTTAGTAAAGTTAAGGATTATCATAGACGCCATAAGGTCTGTGAGATGCATTCCAAGGCTACTAGTGCCACTGTCGGAGGTATCTTGCAGCGCTTTTGTCAGCAATGTAGTAGGTATGTCTCTCTCTCTCTCTCTTTCCCAACAACAAAAAATGAATCCAACTTTATTCTTCTTCTTCTCTCTTGCAGGTTCCATCTTCTTCAGGAGTTTGATGAAGGAAAGAGAAGTTGTCGTAGACGTTTGGCTGGCCATAATAAACGTCGGAGGAAAACAAATCCCGAACCTGGCGCTAACGGGAATCCTAGTGATGATCACTCAAGCAACTATCTCTTGATTACTCTCTTGAAGATACTCTCCAATATGCATAGTATGGTGTTTTACTCTGCTCATCTCTATGTTGTCTTAAAGTTTGTATCAGCTGCTAAATTTCTATCCCTTTGCAGACCATACCGGTGATCAAGATTTGATGTCTCATCTTCTGAAGAGCCTCGTAAGCCATGCTGGCGAACAGTTAGGGAAAAACTTAGTTGAACTTCTTCTACAAGGAGGAGGATCTCAAGGTTCCTTAAATATTGGAAACTCGGCTTTGCTTGGGATTGAGCAAGCTCCTCAAGAGGAGTTAAAGCAATTTTCGGCTCGGCAAGATGGGACAGCTACCGAGAACAGATCAGAAAAACAAGTCAAAATGAATGATTTTGATTTGAATGATATCTATATAGACTCAGATGACACAGACGTCGAAAGATCTCCTCCTCCAACGAATCCAGCGACCAGTTCTCTTGATTATCCTTCATGGATACATCAGTCTAGTCCGCCTCAGACAAGTAGGAATTCAGATTCAGCATCTGACCAGTCACCCTCAAGTTCTAGTGAAGATGCTCAGGTATGTATATTCTTACCTCATCCATTCCATTATTTTCTGGATCTCTTAGCCTGCTGATATTTTCCTGTGACCTTTTCGTAATTTGTTATGATTCCATCTCAGATGCGCACAGGCCGGATTGTGTTCAAACTATTTGGGAAAGAGCCAAATGAATTTCCTATTGTCTTACGAGGACAGGTATTGGTCTGCTTGATTATTCTCAAGTTCTTACTTTGTGATGTTGGAAGTTAAACTGATGTGCTAGTTTCTCGATATACAGATTCTTGACTGGTTATCGCATAGTCCAACTGACATGGAGAGCTACATAAGACCTGGCTGTATCGTATTGACCATCTATCTTCGTCAAGCTGAAACTGCTTGGGAAGAAGTAAGCTAAACTTCCTCTCCCCTCTTTGACAATACTCGTCTTTATAAAGTTCCAGACTCCTCAAGGGTTTTTATTTTGCTTGGCAGCTTTCAGACGATCTGGGTTTTAGCTTAGGGAAGCTTCTAGATCTCTCCGATGATCCCTTGTGGACAACTGGATGGATTTATGTTAGGGTGCAGAACCAACTTGCATTTGTATATAACGGTTAGTTTTGAGAATACTTTCACCTTGTGAATACCTCTCTGGATTTCTCAGTATTTATCGTCAATCCGGGGTTGCAGGTCAGGTTGTCGTTGACACTTCATTGTCTCTAAAAAGTCGTGATTATAGTCACATCATTAGCGTTAAACCGCTTGCTATAGCTGCAACGGAGAAGGCTCAATTTACAGTTAAAGGCATGAATCTCCGTCAGCGTGGCACAAGGTTTTGTTCCGTTTTTCTTTTTAATGAAATTTTGGCCTTCCTTGTCTTAATTTTCTTCTTCTTTGATGTCTAAATGTCTTTGTACCTTTTTTACAGGTTACTTTGTTCTGTTGAAGGAAAATACTTGATTCAGGAAACAACACACGATTCGACGACCAGGGAGGATGACGATTTCAAGGACAACAGTGAGATTGTTGAGTGTGTAAACTTCTCTTGTGATATGCCTATATTGAGTGGTCGAGGATTCATGGAGGTGAGCACATTCTATTTTTACTCTGATCATTGATAAAACGGTCACATGTTGTTCATCAGACTCAGAGCTTACTTGATGGTTATTCCAGATTGAAGACCAAGGACTCAGTAGCAGCTTCTTCCCTTTCTTAGTGGTTGAAGATGACGATGTTTGTTCTGAAATCCGTATACTTGAAACCACATTAGAGTTCACTGGAACTGATTCTGCTAAGCAAGCTATGGATTTCATACATGAAATCGGTTGGCTTCTTCACAGAAGTAAACTTGGGGAATCAGACCCAAATCCAGGCGTTTTCCCATTAATACGCTTCCAGTGGCTAATCGAGTTCTCAATGGATCGAGAGTGGTGCGCTGTGATCAGAAAGCTATTAAACATGTTCTTTGATGGAGCTGTTGGTGAATTTTCTTCCTCCTCTAATGCCACACTGTCAGAACTGTGCCTTCTTCACAGAGCCGTGAGGAAAAACTCTAAGCCTATGGTTGAAATGCTCTTGAGATATATTCCCAAGCAACAAAGAAACAGCTTGTTTAGACCCGATGCTGCTGGTCCAGCCGGCTTAACACCTCTTCATATTGCAGCTGGTAAAGACGGTTCAGAAGATGTGTTGGATGCGCTAACAGAAGATCCTGCAATGGTGACTTTGATTTTCCCTCTTATTTCAGCCATGAAATTTGATTCTCTTAGCTAAACGCTTATCTTTGTGCATCTGATATAGGTGGGGATTGAAGCGTGGAAGACATGTCGAGACAGCACAGGCTTCACACCAGAAGACTACGCACGCTTACGCGGTCACTTCTCATACATCCACTTGATTCAACGCAAGATCAATAAAAAGTCAACAACTGAAGATCATGTTGTGGTCAACATCCCAGTTTCTTTCTCAGACAGAGAGCAGAAAGAACCAAAATCAGGTCCGATGGCTTCAGCCTTGGAGATCACACAGATTCCATGCAAGCTCTGTGACCATAAACTGGTGTATGGGACAACACGCAGGTCTGTAGCGTACAGACCAGCTATGTTGTCAATGGTGGCGATTGCTGCGGTTTGCGTCTGTGTGGCACTTCTGTTTAAGAGTTGCCCGGAAGTGCTCTATGTGTTTCAACCGTTCAGGTGGGAGTTATTGGACTATGGAACAAGCTGAGTGTAAGTCTACTTTGAAAGATCTTCTAAGATATATATATGAATGTTACTTATATAAAACCCATAGAGGTGTGATTTCTATATGTAACTATATGAGTATAAGATATAGAGACATGTTGGAGAAGAAGATTGTTGTTATTATTGTTGTTGTTGTTGTTGTGTAAAAGCCTCTCCTATCTCTCTCGAACCTAAGGATTCTCTCTCTGATTAGTATATTTTTTGTTTGACAGAATAATTTGTTACTTATATTGTAATTTAACAATGGAGTTGTTCTTGTACTAGCCTTCTTTTAAAGTTTCCCTTGAATTCATACTTTTGAAGCTTTTTGGTACATCAGATTCATCACTTGACAAATAGATACATTAATTTATGACTTGGAATCTTGGATGTCCATTCCAACACTCTGATGACTTGTTCATTCTCTGGTACATCTAATGAGTTGGGGAGAAGAAGAAGCTAGAATCCGAATCTCACAAGTAACACAACCCAAGTAAGCTCATTCCCGGGCCTAAGCCCTAATTCCATCTATTTCCTCGTTGAAGGTTATGGTGAAGGCTATGTCGTTTACGATATCGCTACTAGAACCCCACGTTCCTTCAATCCCAAGTCTTTTCAGCTTTCTCGGATATAGCTGATTCACCTAATGGCAAGGTTTACGTGCTTCCTGATTGGGTTCCTCACTGGAATCCTCCATCTCCTCTCTAGTTGTTGTGTTTATTGCTTTTCAAAAGCTTAATGAGAGGCCTTTTATTTTAATATCAACAAGGATCGAACATAAATGCTCATAAAAAAATATCTGATAACTTAAGCTAGTCATTACATCAAAAGACACGAACACTATATGACTATTTGATCCTTAGACTTGGTTCATCTGTGCAAAAAAATCTTTTTACTAGACGAAGAGTTTTGCACTTCCTCTCTTCCAAGCACCACGAAGTGGCAATCCACCGGGAGAGTTCTGGCTCCTTTTGGAGTTATCGTTCTTAGGTTCTGGTTCAGGCTCTGGGTTAGAATTCCTAAGATCTAGTACTGCAGCCATTGATTTCTCTCCTAGACGTGTTCTGAGAAACTTTGAAGTTTTCTTAGGTTGCTTGCCTGTGTCACCTAATCCCACTCCAGCCGATGAAGAATTCACCAACGTCGTCACTTTTGTTTTGCCTTTATCTGAACGGTATGCATCCTTATCTTTGTCTTTGTCCTGAGATTTGTCAGAGAATTGTAACTTCCTCACTGTATCAACAAATCTATCCCCCTTGGAGTCACTGCTACTTTCAACCTTCACAGCTTTCCCTTTATTTCCTCCTTTCAAGCAGGCGTTGTGGGTATCAATGAGTTCCTTCTGCCTCTGAGGGTCCGGGCAGAGTCTAGCCATATCCAGAACTAAGTGAGACAAACCATAACCTTTCACATATTCCAAGTAAGTTCTGGCATCGATGGAACCATGACGATACTTTCCTGATGTATTCTTGAAGGCCATGAATAACTCTTCATCGTGTCCAAGGCTGGCATGTATTTTTTCAACCAAACTTTTATTGTCAGACTGTACATCAGAAACACCTTGCGCTACTTGAATGTTCCCTGCATTTGCACTGGTGGATGATGACCTGCGATTTTTCACAGCGGAAATTTGAGGAGAATCAGAATGAGAAGGCTGCGCCAGTGATCTTGTTTCAGACATTTTAGGGGTTGAAGACGAGTGATGATTATTCCTCTTTGTTGCATTGGCGGAACTCAGAGAAGAACCAGATGAGCATCCACCAACTGTGGTACGAGCATCTTGTGGAACTGCAGAAGCAAGAGTTCTAGTACTTTCAACTCTGTCATGGTGCCTAGATTGAGATTGAGCAGAAGCACCAGAAGATTGTACCCTGCTTGTAATTGATATTTCTGCCGGGCCTCGGTTTAGTGCTGGCCAAGCTTGAGAAGAACCAGAAGTTGCACTTCTATTTGTTTGATGTCTTTGACGAGTAGTCGTGGTGTTACTAACTAAACTCTCTGAATTCTGTCCAAATCTTGATTGGCCTTGGTTTGCACGATGTCTTTGACGAGTAGTCGTGGTGTTACTAACTAAACTCTCTGAGTTCTGTCCAAATCTTGATTGGCCTTGGTTTGCTTGCACAGAGAGTGGAGGAAAAGAAGATTCTCCAAGACGTGAATTTCCAGAGCGTCCCACATGTTGAGGAAGATTATTATCGTCGTTAAAGGCATAAGATGCTTGAGATTCCAGAAGCACAAGATTAGGCTCACGAAGAGAAGATCGGCGTCTTCCACGGCGACTGTTCGGGTATTGGAAACTGGCTTGTATCTGAAACAGAACCAACTATTAAACATCATAAAGCAAACCAAAAGATGGGAAAGATAATTAACTGGCAAGAGTTGTACTCGGAAACGATACATGCCTGTAGTGATGCATTTTGTTGAGACCGAGACATTCTACCTCCATGGTCAATAGCATTATGCCTCTAGAAAAAAATGCAAGTGATCCTTTAAACATCATTGTGTATCACCATAACAAACAGTGTGAATAAAAAAAATGTGTTTTACTTTTAGCTCAGCTTCGATTTGGAAAACTATGAACTTCTTAGCAAGGCAGGTTTCGTCTTCACATAGGAAATGGTCACTTCGGAAATGAACCTGTTGCAAAAACAAGTAAGAGACATGTACTGTTAAAGAGTCAGAACACCCAATAAGATTACATTCATACCTCAAGATCATCATAGTTTCCATAATATTCATATTGTCCAGGCTTCAGCCTGCATTGCCAAATGGAAGAAAATGAAATCATTTCGAGGTCAATCAAATTCATAACTCTCACAACTACAAATAGCAATTACCTTTGGCATATATGACAAGTGTAGTGCTCTCTAGACATATGAGTGTATAGCTCATTATCACCATAGAATGGTCTTTTACAGAACTCACACATAGGATGACCAGTGAAACCTCCTCTTTCACTCTCACTTCCATCAACTTCCGAGTCACCACTACTTATATGTTGGTTCAGCTGTCCCTTAGTAAACAACTTTTGTTCACAAATGAAAACCTGTCAAAACAAAAGCATGAGCTTGTTCATGATAAATCGTTAGCAGAGATATCTTAAACCTAAGAGGGTAGTTTCAGAACCTGACCTTACGACCTACAAGACATAAACTGCACATATGCAATTTGTGCTGATGATTTAAATGATCTTTCAAGTGTTCAACGCTCTTAAACCGAACACAATGGTTAGGCTCTTTCTTTGGTCGAGTCTTGTTTGTATCGTTACACAAATTGCAAGAGAGCCTGCACATTGCTTTAATCCTTGTGTAATGGTTCAAGTCATCAAAGTAAACATTGGTTTCTTCATGATACCAGAAGGATCCTACTCGACCTTCCTTTGGTACTGATGGGAAAGTAGTCGAGAAATCACTAATCGTCTTTGTATAATCACCCAAAGCCTGCAATAGAACACAGCAAATGTAACCCAAGATTCAAGCAAATTTACAAGTTTTAGTCTCAGATTCTCACTATCTTAAAAAAGTTTATCTTTTACCATTTAAGAGCAACACATTTGAGCAGATTAAGGAAAAAGCCCTAACCTTTGTGACAAAGACGACGGGGCATTCGGTTTTGCAGATACAGCATCGACGATCATTGAGTATGAAACGAAGACGAACAACGCAAGTAGAGCAAACCTCTCTGTGACCACAAGATCCGTAACCAACCCATTCGAGATTCTCCGCGCAAACGGCGCAACTATCATCCATGGTTTCTAACTCCAACGATTTTCTCAGGAGAAACCCAGAGAGAGATTGCAACAGGCCACTTATAAGAGAAAAGAGACGAAGGAACAACAATCCTATTATTATTTTAATTCAGACACAAGTAAACATATTGGGGATGTAGCTCAAATGGTAGAGCGCTCGCTTTGCATGCGAGAGGCACGGGGTTCGATCCCCCGCATCTCCAACTCATTTTTTAATTTTCTGAGATTCGTTAAAAGGCCTTTGAAGCCCAATGTAATTAATAAAACCCATTTTCAAAGGGGTAATTACGTAATTGTAAAAGCGAGCTCCAAAACCCTAGTTTCTCAACCACTACTCTTTTATTTCTTCTCACCACTTAAAGAGTTTCCCCAGAAATTTTCTTCCGCCGTAAAAGCAAAAAAAGATGCAGATCTTCGTGAAAACCCTAACGGGGAAGACGATCACTCTCGAGGTCGAGTCCTCTGACACCATCGACAATGTCAAGGCCAAGATCCAAGACAAGGAAGGAATCCCACCGGACCAGCAGCGATTGATTTTCGCCGGAAAGCAGCTCGAAGACGGACGTACCTTAGCCGATTACAACATCCAGAAGGAATCAACGCTTCACCTTGTCCTTCGTCTCCGTGGAGGTGCTAAGAAGAGGAAGAAGAAGACCTACACCAAGCCTAAGAAGATCAAGCACAAGCACAAGAAGGTCAAGCTCGCTGTTCTTCAGTTCTACAAGGTTGATGGTTCAGGTAAGGTTCAGCGTTTGAGGAAGGAGTGCCCTAACGCAACCTGTGGTGCTGGGACTTTCATGGCGAGTCATTTCGATCGTCACTACTGTGGTAAGTGTGGTCTCACCTACGTTTACCAGAAAGAAGGAGCTCAGGAATGATTTTCATCTCGATCTCTATCATTTTGAATTGAATACTGCTTTTTTTTTGGAATTTGGAAGTTGTTTTTGGATGTTGTGGATCTTATGTTGAACTTGTTTGAATTTCATATCTAGGTTTTTCTTATGGATATTTTTATGCTCTTTATTTGAATTACTTTCAAATCTTATTGCATGATTGATTTATAGTTCACACAATCTAATCTAAGTTACAAGAGCATTTGGGAATAGATATGGGAAACAGGAGTTCTTGGCTTTTACTATTGCGGCATAAGCTCCATAGCAAGGGATATGAACAATTGCCATGCATAGGTACCTGTGAATATGTTGTTTTGTTAGTGTATAATCACAATCCGTCAAATCTTTAAAACGATTATAAAGTTGATTAGATAGAATTAATGAGGATGGTTACCATATCGGAGCCCATGGCTTGTCTAGCTCGAGGAACGGATATGGCCACCTGAGATAGGTTCGAGTTGATTAGAATAGGTTGGTTGCGCTAAGTTGTGGGTTAAGTATCATCAATGTAAGTCGTTATTGCTTACCAAGTGAAGCCACATGCGTGGATGATCCATTGGAATATAACATAGAGACAACTCCATAGCACGAAATATCCCATTCGAAACCAAGGGAATGGCTGAAATCAGAACAAACGAATTTCTTTAGGCTCTTTTCTTAAAATCTATTGTCTTGGTTAACTTCATTTTTGCTTACAAGGCTATTGAGGAGTGTTTCAAGCAGGAGGAAGCCTGCATTTGCCGTGTGCATGCAGATCGTCAACTGCATCAAATCATAAATTCGATTAGTAGAGTCTTGAGTAGTTTCATTGTTAAACATAGGCTGAAATGTTCGTTCTTACCGTGTTTAACCCAAAGCGAGTAGTCGATAGGAAAGGAACTATAACTAACCAAAACACAATGTCCGTCAGCACTACAGCCCCTGCACTTGTCTTTAACACAAACCAGACAGAAGAGTTACTGTGTGAAAGTGTGTATGAAGCAAAAAATTGGGACTCCGTGACTGTTGACACTAACCTGAAAAATTGTCTGCATGAAACAACCACAAACCTCTAATCTTCGCCGGAACTCATCTCCGACCTTTTCTACTACCACATCTTCATCAGTTTCAAGTGTTAGCTCCTTTAAATGTATCAAACAACCATATACTGAAGCTACAATACCCATCTGCAGAGAACCCAATGAACATAAACAATACCCGGATTTAACACTCTTATTCGAAAAGCTGTTACGACGTACCGCAAAGTAGATGATCACAAGCATGAAGGTCCATCTGTTACAAAACCAAATAACATTAGTCATGAACAATGCGGATCTGATTACATTCAGAATTTTGGCTTAGAACACTAAAAGAAGAAAGATCACTCTGTGTAATAGACGAAGATGCTTGCGTCCCACTTGATGACATCCCAAGCCAATAAAGCAGCCATGGAGAGAAAAGAGGTGGAACGAGTAAAGAGTAGCCAGCCGGGATGTAATCTTGTCCAGCAACTGGCCCATAACCGAGCCGAACCACGGTTGTTCGATCTATAAAGTGGTAACAAGCTATCGTGGGACGTATCATCAATTACTACGCAGCCTCTGTCTCTGCGGGATAGAAACCACAAGGACGTGACGATTGCAGCCGCAACTATCGCAAAGCAGATGAAGTCATACCAATAAACGATCAATGCCATGATTTACTAACTACAAATTTTTTTATCATTTGATTAGTTCTAAAAAAATAAAGTGGTTTGTTTATGCATGGAGTGGAATTTTCGGCAGGTGGGTTGTTTTTAAAGCGAGACGACCAGCTGTTGTGATCGTTTGTTACTCGTGTAAATTGACAGTTAGATAACTTATAGATGCATGTACATGAAAACATGAATCATGAATAATTTTAAAATTAAGAGTTGATAAAATAAATGAAAGAGAAGTCCAAAAATATCAAGGTCAATATTAACAAAATAAAATGGGAAAACAAAGATTTATAGGGGGAAACTACACACAAAATAGGATATAAGCATTTTTAACGATTTCAATATTGTAAGTTAAAATTATATATTTTGACTTGCTTTATTCAAAATTAATGTATTACAGTTTACATACATACTGTTGCTTATATGTTTCTTAATAGTTAATACCACATTTATTCTTCAAAATGTAAAAAGTCCCGATTTTGATTGTAGTTTTAATCACGGCTTGGCTTAACGACAGTATAACCACCATCCACCGCCAAATTCTGACCACTTATATAAGCCGAATCATCAGAAGCCAAGAACAGAGCCACTTGTGCAACGTGGCTAGCTTTAAGCACCATCCCCTTGAGAATTCCCTTGGCGTCAAAATAATCCTCCAACTGCTTTCCCGTTACCTCGTCGTGGCTAGTCATTGGCGTTGCCACCGCGTACGGTGCGACTCCATTGACTCTAATCCCATACTTCCCCAAATCACCACAGGCCGATCTAATCAGGCCGACAAGCCCGTGTTTAGACGCCGTGTAACCATGATGCCCCCCACCGATCTCCGCCGAGACGCTCGTCGTACAAACGATGGAGCCACGCGTGCCTTTCTCCACCATGGCTCGTGCCGCGTGTTTGATAAACGCAGCTGCACCGCGAACGTTAACAGCCATTATGCGGTCAAACCGTTCGAGGTCAAAGTCGAGGAAGCTTTCCAGTGGTTCCAAGACTCCGGCGTTGCTAAACAGAACGTCTAGCTTTCCGTGTTTTTCGACGGTGAACTTAACTGCGTCCTCGACTTCCGTCTCATTTGTCACATCGCAACGGTAAAAACTAGCTTTGTCTTTCCCGATCAAAACTGCGACGTTTTGGCCTAGTTCTTCTTGTACGTCAACTATAACCACCTTAGCTCCGTGGTCCGTGAACAGCCTAGCGGCGTCGGCTCCAATCCCGCTGGCTCCGCCTGTTATAATTACGATCTTGCCTTCCAATCTACTGCATGGACAAGTAATTATTGAACTGATCAACATTTGTATGTAAGATACATGCACAATTGTTTATAGAGAGATAAAGCAATTGCCTGAGTCCCGACATTGATGTGTCGAAAGGTATACAAACTGAGATAAAATGTCGACTGAGTATATGTGTACACTTAATTTATAACCCAAGAGTTGCATTTCACATTTTATTGCTTTTACCACTTTACTCCACGTTTTCTTGATTTTTCCTGTCCTTTTTATTCTTCTTGTGGTCTAGCTATAACTTACCCACACATTTTGAGATTTGAACTAAGATTAAACACGGTGTTGACATGTGTAAAAGAAACAATAATTAACTCCGCTAACCACGAATTGATATCCTATAACAGTCTAAATTTAACCAGTGTTTGTGTTTAAGTAACAAATTGATATCCACATGAGGACATCAACCTTTAACCCAACCAAAAAAATATCCCAAATCTATATTTCTATTTGCTACTCATGTGAAGTAAATATTTTATGCCTGGATTCATTTCCATCATACTTTTAATTCATAGTTTTGAGTTGATAAAGACATATAAATTAGATATAATTTAGATGAGTTTGGGAAAAAATAGTAAGTTTTCCGGTATATAAAGTTACTCAACAGTGACATCCCAATTTCCAAATGCCATTTTTTCAAAAAACTAATTGTGTCTACCATTGAAACAACACATGTCCATCCATATCTGCGATGTTTTTACACGCATATTTTCCATGGCTCCACGCCTAATTGGTACAACTTGATGGTAGTACTTCTAGTTTTATCTTCTTTGTGAAGAGAAAATGAAAAGGATAAGATAACGGTAAAGATGACAACTTTATGATTTTGATTACATCTTATGTTTCCTTTTATAGACTAATGTTATGCAACCATGATCTGAGACTTTCAATCTTATCATCATTATTTAAGGATCAAAGAAAAAAAAGAACTTGATAACGGTTGCATTGTAATTTGTACAGGAGGAAGTTTTTGATTGAGTTTCTGAAATCTTTGTTTGTGTTTTTGAATCTGATCTTGGGCTTGAGCTGTTAATGGGCCTCTGGACTTTTGTCGGCTTTTTCTTTATTTGGTGATGAAGCCAAGCCCAAGATATTTGTGTGTCTTTTTGACTTTTCTTTTTCGACGACTCTTCTTCTTCTTGACTTCTCTTCGTCAACTCTTCTGTTTCTTGTCCCGACAAATTCTTTGATGTGATTGTGGACTGATACTTTGTAATTAATAACCATTAAGCCAACAATTGTTTTTTGCAGTAAATTACAAGTAAAGAAACTTTAATAGTAAGTATTAATAACGTTACCCTTATTTATCCGAATTAACTATAGTACATACGTAATTGCTTACGTAACGTTATAGGCGATTATTCCATGGTGTGATTTGACCCAAAAAAAAAAAAAAAAA
>Ga0041059_1001756_pt1 | contig 16917 bp, 13 predicted proteins | sample AraColnosormetaG_FD_56232 | JGI IMG/M metagenome (GOLD analysis project Ga0041059, IMG submission 56232) | Arabidopsis roots microbial communities from North Carolina, USA - Col MF nosort | ecosystem: Host-associated > Plants > Roots > Unclassified | place: USA: North Carolina | collected...
AAAAAAAAAAAAAAAAAATATATATATAGAGAGAGAGAGTCAAGTCGATCGTTTTTCATGGTTAAAGAGTCAATTCCAATTGTTGAGCACGGAATATACAGTGACTAGAGTCTAGCTATCTCTTCTCCAAATTCAAGTATGGCAATACAGATAACAGATCTAACTTGGGTGCATGATTTAGTTTAGTCGATTTTTCAAGAATAAAGGGTATTGAGTGTATATGTGGAAGATTTGAAGTTAATATTTGTATTTAAACTCCTAATACTGCTTTTTAGTTACATTTTTTGGCGAAGTTTTTCTTTGCCGACTCCAACAAAAAAGGTGTTATTTGGTAAAAAAAATGACTAGCATCATCTAATACTATTTAAGCATAATGCCAATGTTGATCTCGTAATGTAATAACTGAGTAGAAAACTCAAAAAAAAAAACTATTATACTAAAAGGTTTTTTTTTTAAAGACAAAATACTAAAAGCTTATAATTGGAAAATAATTGACAGAAATGAAGGCAAAAGGGGTCCATATGGACAAGTGGGAAGAGGAGGGTAGCACAGCGGTATGTGCTGTATGGTCTGTCCTAATTAAAGGGTCTCTTAAAATCGATCTAATTTAGCGAGGGCCCTCTAAATGCCCCTTTCAAAACTCCTAATTTTAATGTCACTTTATACATTTTTCCATTCTATTCATAAAGTTGATGAGGTTAATCATCATATATATAATATATTACAGTGGGTTCTAAAAGAATAATATTTGGGAATTTTGGTGTTAGTTCACTATCAAAAGAAAGTTATCAAAAGCTTCGACAAAAATTTTTTAAGTACTTTTTTAAAATTGAACTTAATCACATAGATCTTCAAAGAAGTCAAGTCACGTGTACGTACACAGATATTCAAATTCTCATGACAAATAAGATAATTCCAAGTTTACGACTTAGCTTGACTCGATATATGTCAACAAAAGTTGTAAGAATCTCGTATAGTACGAGAGTCATCAATTTTCGGGTTTTCCCATAAAGAATAAAAATACCTCCCTTTGTCTTTTATTCATTTTATAACAAAGTTTAGTTTCTCTAAGGCACCCATATGACATGGTATGTAGGAGAAAATGATTATACACACTATTTCATATCGCAGACTTGAAAGAAGAAAACTTACATACGAATATACGATAGATGGATTTTTTTTTTCCATTATGTTATGAATAACATAACAGATGTACTCAATAGTGGCGAAAGTCATATTTTTATATCTAGCTACCTAGTTCAATTCTTGGTTTGAAGGAATTTATTTAGATGTAGAGACATAAACAATGTAAGAAAATCTAAACACAATTTCACAAAGCGAAGTATTCCCTTGGTTCAAAAATAACTATCACATCTTAATATTTATGAGTCTCACCAAATACAAAACGAATCATATTTTCACCATAACCATTATAGAACTCGAACCTAAATTTTTTGAAAATTGTCGGCGACACTATTACCAATCTCTAGCTGATGAGTTGGGGCTGATGAACGACTATGCTGATGGCGATGAATTATTAATTTTGGCCTAATTATAAAAATTGCAATAATACCATAACCGAAGAAATTGGTGATCCTTTTGAACACTAACGACAAAAGACACCAAAAAACAAACAAAATTTATTCGTTGTTGCATTATCCGGGGAGCACGTAAGTGGGTTGACTTTGGAAGTAAACGGACCCAAACGACTTCTCACTTCTTCCAAGACAATCTATCAAGTAGATACGTATTTATGGAGTTATTGTCCATGAAGATATCCATTACACATAGAAAGAGAAGTTCTCTGGACCAATTTGTTTTTTGTTAAAGTCCATTGGACCAAATTTCAAATTCCAAAAGCAACACTTACAAGTTACAACTTTCCTCATCAACGATTCTCAAAATCCGTATTTTAAAAGGATAAATAAGATAAGCCCACTGGACCAAATTCCAAAAGCAAGCCCTCGTCCAATGCTTTACGTTGCCCAAAGATTACGAAATCCATGAGAAAAAGGCTTTTGTGAGGAAAAGCAAAGAAAGTTTGGTTACATGATAGGTACTAGAATGAGCTCTTAAGTATGTAAATTTACAAATAATTTGTAATCTTTATCTATTTCTCTTCGATCAATTTGTTCATTGTTGGCATTACACGCTGATTGATGATCGTGAGTGATAAGCTTAGTTCAACAAAACAAAGCTGATGGTAAAAATCTCACCCTACAAAAATCTCACTTCCTGAATGTGACTTGGGGAGATTTTTTTTTGTTCTCTTCCGGAAAAGCAGAATCTTCATTAAAAACGGGCTCAACCCAATGGGCTTTAGACCCGACATAGAGAGGGTTTCATCAACAATGCCACATCTGTTAATTAGTAACTGAGTCAAATACTAACAAACAAGTTCTAAAAATATTAAGGCACTGGGGGTTTTGGAATTTGGTTTGGGACCGTGTGTGCCTGGGACAATTCACCCTAAGGTGGGGCTATTATATCTTTGGAAATAAAAAGACTTCAATTTTGTTTTTAGTTCACATCTTATCAACTGCATGTCGTATAGCCCACTTCACTTTAGTTGAACTACCAAAAGGAGTTGACCAAGTCGGTGTTGGTTTCGTGAGATTTTGGCTTTAAGACTTTCAAGATTATTATGTGGATACATCAATAAACCAACTTTTGTTCTATAATCTTTAAAGTATTTTTGTACAAAGTAGTTGGAAAGTTTGGTTGAATTAGGCTACGGACAAAAAGAGAGAGTAGTTGGGGAGGTAATTACGATTTCAATACATTCTTTGCCTCAAGTGAGATTTGATTTTGTTGATTTGAGTAGTTTTAAGATTGAAATGGATCAACCTAAAAATCGGTGCAACGAGCGCCAGCTGTTACGCACGACATAACCTCTATAAGGTCACTTTCTCTGTAACTAGAAGCCTCTCATGGGATTGTCACTTGAAGTCTTCTTATGACCCAACCAATGTCATTAGTGGTTTTGCATCTGTTTCCACCTACTCCTAACTGTATTTATTGCTCACCCAACTTAATGTTGCACCTTCTATTAAATAGCCTCACAACGAATCTTTTAAAACCCTAAACCTCATTATTGTTCACAGTTCGATGTCTCTTTTAGTGTTTTCTTATTAAAATGTTTGTGTTTATAATGTCTTCAACTTCAAGCTTACTTGCTTAATACTTGTAAATATATATATATATATACACAGACACATACACAAAGCGTGACTACATGAGACAGCTCCTCTTGAATTGCGTGTGTAAATGACTAAAAAGGCAAAAACAAATTTTCTTTTCTTGAGCCGTAAATCAATCAATCTCTCTCTCTCTCTCTCTCTCTTTAGCCACTAATCTCACTCTGTTTTCTCTCCCTCGTTTCTTGCTTTCAATGGAGAAACAGTACCTCACTTTCATTTCTTTTTGTTTCTCCATCACCATTTGTGGGTTCCTCATAGTTTCTTGGCTGGCAAGAAGCATAATCCGTAATGGGATTAGAACATTAACATGGAGAAAGGAAACGAAGAGGAAGAAAAAGAATCAAGAAGATGAAAACAAAATGTCTCTCCTGGATTTGCCGGACTTAACCTTAGACTGCATATTAGAGAAGCTCTCACCATCAGAGCTCTGTGCAATGACTAGTGTTTGCTCCGAGCTAAGAGATAAGTGTGTAAGCGATCATCTATGGGAGAAGCATATGGAGACAAAATGGGGAAGATTGATGGGTGATGCAGCGATTCAAGAGTGGAAATCTCACGTTGCTACGATAATGAGATGTCTCACAAGTAGTAGTAGTAGTAGTAGAAAGAGTAAACCAAACTGGAGTTCGAGGTTTGTTGCGAATTTGAAACCCTTTGCATGGTTAAGTTCAAACCATGGTTGTGAAAACAGAGGATCATCATCATATTTGGCACCTATAGATTCTGTGATGTATTGGTACTCGAATCTTGAAAATGGCAAGTTTTGGTTCCCTGCTCAAGTCTACAATCGCGAGGTAATCATGCTTATGATCGAATCATGAACAAAGATTTCGTCTTTTTTTTGTGTGTGGTTTTGGTGTTACCCATTTGACTGAATTGGAGAAAAATTGCTTCTTTTGATTTCTAAATTTGCAGAACGGACATGTTGGATTCATGATGTCTTGTTACGATGCTAAGATCAGATACGATTTCAAGACTGATACATTTCAAGCTAGGTAAAGAAATTCTTCCCGGAAAATGTGATATTTTTCTGAGGATTTTTCATTAAAATTTGAATTACTCTGTTTTTTTTCAAGATACTCGGCACATGGCCGGCGAGCGGCGGAGGAAAAGGTGACGTGGCAGAGGCTGAGACCGTCTCAAGACGACACAAAGTCACGTGATCTGCACGTGTCAGATTGTTTGCACGGACTTCGACCTGGTGACCATTTCGAGATCCAATGGCGACGAACCAAAGAGTTCCCTTATGGTGCCTCTTCTTTCTCTCTCTCTTTTCCAAATATATTGTTCTAAATTCGAATTAAAATTCGATTACTTGTGCGTTTGATTCGTCTGATTTTGGTGAATTTCTTTAATTTTCCGGCGTAGGTTGGTGGTTCGGAATCGTTGGTCATCTACAAAACTGCGACGGCGTACAAAATTGTCGTTGCGACTCTGACGGTAACAATTTAATTAGTGTTTTTATTTTTTGGTCAGAAACAGTCGATTCGTTAATTAAGGAAAATAAAATGTTTAATGGGATATTATTGGCAATGGCAGAGAATGTGGTGATGGAGTTCAGACAATTCAGACCGGAATCACCGTGGAGAAGAACGGTGATAAAGAGGAAAGACCACCGTGAGACGGGAAATGAAGAAAACGGTTTCTACGGCGGAGTAAAGAAATTGGGTACGGAGGAAGAGATTTCTACGTGGAAGCAATTGTGGCCATCACAAGCCTTGGAGTAGTGTTGTAATGTTTTTGGTTTTCATTTAATACTTTGCTTAATTGTAAATTGGTTAGGGAAGAGACTACTATTTCGATATTGTCGCAGTAGTAGTCTTAATTCCTTCCGTCGTTGACTGTAAACAGAATTTTTTAATCGAAACAAAAAACGACGGAATTATTTGTATAAAATAGCTTAAAGATTTTAAGGAAAAGTGTTTATGGCCCTAATGCAATTGCTTTAAGACTTTAAGAATTTAGGACTTTTGATGTGAAATCGTTAATGATGATGGATGCAACAACAAATTGGGTTTATTATTTATATTAAAACTATACGGTAAATATTGTAACAAAATGAAAGGATTTGGGCTTTATTTGCAATAATGTTATTATATGAATTAGTTTAATGCATAATGCTGATAAATTATTAAAATCAGCAAACAATAATGAAAGATTCTGGATTGTTCTGTTTCAGCTGATTATTTACATTAGATATCTGAGTTGTTGTTTGAATTCGAGAAGTTCCCGGAAACATCCCTCCGTAGAAAATTCATCGGAGGCGACTTGAGGAGAAACACGGAAGCTCCGATCTCACAATTTCGCGACGAACTCGCTTCAGCGATTGTTTCTGTTCATCCGATTAAGATGAACGGAGGTCCTTCCGGTTTCAGTTACGTATCGAAATTGAATAACCCATTTCTCATTTTAACAGCTTCTGGGTTTTTGGATTAATGTCGAAATCTTTGAAATTTGCAGATAATGCTCCGGTCACGAAAGCCTTCGTCATCGCGACTGCTCTTTTCACTGTGTTCTTCGGGATCCGGGGAGGTTCTTCCAAGCTCGGCTTATCTTACCAGGTCATTTCTCATTTGATTTTGCTGTATTTTTTATTATCGTTTTTGATTTTTAAGCTCTTCTGGGTATATAGAAGAATGAGGATTTGAATTTGGCTCAGATTTGTTCTCTATTCGATATTCTTGGTACCAATTGTTTAGCTGCGTTCTTATTACCAACATTGGCACTATAAAAGATTACGGGTTATGCTTAGGTTTCCACTGCAGTGTGCAAGGTTTTGACTTTATTAACAGGAAGCAGCTAAACCGATAAAGCTTTAGTCTTGGCATCATACTGTATAGTGCTATACTTTGATGGAGTTTTTACTAGGATTAGTCATCAGACAGTGGTGTGAGCTGAATAATAGATGGGTTTCTTAAGCAAATTTAGGCTCCAAATATTTAATAGTTCGATAATTTGCGTCTACTCGTCTGATTGTGTATGTCAGTAGCCTTGCATTTGGAAAGATGTTTTGATTGTTTCAGAGATCTTTGTTTGTGTGGTACAAGTTCAGATTTGTTTCTTTTGAGAAACGGCTGGTAGCTGCTATGAAAAGGTATCTCTTTTTAAACTTCTGCCAATCTCATTGCAGGATATTTTTGAGAAGTTTCGGATTTGGAAGTTAATTATATCGGCTTTTGCCTTCTCGTCCACAACTCAATTGCTTTCTGGCTTATATTTGCTATACTTCTTCCGAGTCTTTGAGAGACAGATTGGTTCAAATAAGTATTCGGTAAGGGATAGTCTAGCTCAGTTTTTTCTTCATGACCTTTTTTTGTCTATTATTTTGGTAAATAGCAAGATACCTGCTGATATTTCCTTTGAGATTGAAATTCTATGAGTTAATATGTGCTCATTCTGCAGGTTTTCATCTTCTTCTCTGGATTTGTATCACTAATACTAGAGACCATTTTGTTATCATTGACTAAAGGTAAACCTTCCTATTTTCAGATAGTCTCTTCAAAAACTAGACCGGTTTGATATGATTTACCTTTATGATATGATTTGGGGGCGCTAATGCAGACAACTATATGGGATTGTAGTTATTAGTTAGCCTTGTTACTAGTCTTTCCCCACTCATCGAAGGAAAACTGTGAAGGGAGGATTGGGATATTGTGACGATCTTTGTTGGTTTCAAATTCTGACCTGCAATTTCCTTCACTCATACTATTGAAAATATCTTATAAAGAATTCCCTTGGTCCATCATTTAAATTATCAAGAAATGCTTTTTGTGCATTCTTAATAAGCATTTTTGATATGACCTTTTATACACTCCGTATCACAAACACTTTACAGTTATTGATAGTGGGTATATAACAAACTGCTGTCTTTTTTGTAGATCCTACTGCAAACCTACTGACATCTGGACCATACGCCCTCGTATTCGCTTCTTTTGTACCCTTCTTCTTGGATATTCCAGTTACAAAGAGGTTTGGTGTATTGGGCGTCCACTTCTCTGATAAATCATTCATATACCTTGCAGGTGTCCAGGTAAACAATACCATATGTTTATTTGTAGGACTTCTTATTCTTCTTCTTATTTTCATTGATAATTGTCTCGGTTTCAATATTTGTAGCTTTTACTATCATCATGGAAAAGGTCCATCTTTACTGGAATTTGCGGTATAATTGCTGGTTCCTTGTATCGGTTGAACATCTTTGGTATTCGCAAGGCAAAGGTTATACCTTCCCAACTCTTGCTTAAAAACAAACTACATTCATCTCCTCAAACGTGGGGCTTTTGTCACTTTAGTAACACAGTGGTACTAACACTAGTTTTTGTTTTAAATGTACGACAGTTCCCGGAGTTCATGGCTTCGTTATTCTCCCGGTTTTCCTTACCCTCCTTGAGCAGCCATTCTCAACCACCAAGAAGGACATCACCCAACTTAGGTCGCCAAGCAGTGGCAAGTCTTTATCTCTGCACCATTTATATTTTGCCTCTTTAGCCAAACTCTTATCACAATCTAAATAACACATCTTCATTTACTGATATGTAATGTTTCTGTTTCTCAGAGAGCTTATCGAGCTCCAATGCCGTCAACTACAGAGCCATCAGAGGAAGCCATAGCTACTTTGGTATCTATGGGATTTGACCAGAATGCAGCGAGACAGGCGCTTGTACACGCCAGAAATGATGTCAACGCTGCCACCAACATCCTTCTTGAAGCACACTCTCACTAAACCTTCTTTACTAGGAAGTTTCAGAAACATTGTTGATTCGAGATGAAGACATTGTACAACAGAGGTATTCTTCTGCTGCGTTCTAACAACGGAAATGGCCTTGCATTGACGATAATATGTCCAGTAAATGATCTGATTTACATCCTCTTTATCTTTCTTTTAGGTTTTCTTTTGGCCTCTTTTGTTTGCCGTTGTAGTTTTAGAACAAAGTGCCTAGGTTATGTTATGTAAGTACAGATTTGAAAAAAATATGAAGAGGCTTATCTGATTAAAATCTACTGATCCATTTAACCTTTCACAGAACCTATTCTCTTTAGAAAAGAAAGAAAATATGAAATTTCACTTATATTGGATTAGGATATCGAAAGTGGCTGCAGAAACTTGCTTAAAAGACGAACGACCATACCATGTAACTCGAATGTTTTTAAAAAACCATTTCTGGTGCAATGAACATTGAAGTGAAGATAAACAGATTGATTTACACAAAAATGAGTCAGCCAAGTAGCAAATCTAGTCTGTTAGTCTCTGTTAGAGACTCTGGTTACACATACACAGAGTTCCTATGCAATAGAATCTTCAGATAAGATTAGGCTTTTAACTCCAAGTATTTGAAGAGTAATGAGACTCTTGTCTGAATCGTTGTGTAGACTTTGCTAGTGCCTAGTGAGATCATAGATAGTTTAGCTTGCTGCTTCTTTGCCTTCATCCATGGTGTAAACTGGTATTTCCCAGTTCTTGTTCTTTTTCGGATCATCAGTCAAAGTGAGATCGGTTTCGTACTCTCTAAATGTTTTGAAGAATGTCTTTGCACCCATCATTATCAACCTCTCCACCATGAACAACTGGTAATTGTTCTCGATGATCGGATCCAAAATCTCACTAAAATTCGATGAATACGCCACTTTGTATCTGCAGTGTAACAAGAGTCTTACACGAACATTCTACATATATAACTAAAAACTTGAATCTAAACATTATGGTTTTACCTGATAGCTAGAGGTGAAAAGAAATCAGGGGTTCTTTCATTAGAACCGATAAAAAGAGTCCGTCCTGGTGGGATTTGTTTCTGAATTCTGCCAATGATGAATTCTGGCCGTGTGTCTCTATCTAAATGTGGAAACTGGCTTCTTTCCACGCGAAATCTGTCTTTTCTTGTTTTCAGTTTGTCACCTCGACGAACATGGATTGCATCGTAATCACCAAGTTTTGCTTTTATCTGTTCAACCAAAACTGGTCATAAATAAGCTATAAGGCGTCAACAGTACATTACCATCTGGTCACTCTTTCCTGAAAGCTAGATTATGTGCAACTCCTTCACCTTTTCTGCAGCATCTCTCAATCTTGATGCTGCCATAGTCTGGAGAAATGAATAAGGAAGCATGACGTCGCTACGATTACCTCGATCCTTGCATTCAACAAACCTACAATGAAGATAGATATATGATCTGATAATGATGATGCCTAACACAAACAAGATAAGAAAATAATGCTCAAGGAGCAGCAACTTCCCAATCTATTGGAAACACAATTTCCTCAGCAATGCTTACCATGCAAGGGGGCTTGCGGTTCGGTTAATGAGCAAAAGATTTGTAAAGTCGCTAGAGTCATTTAGCTCATGCCTGTTTGCCCCATATACATGCGCACTCCCACGTTCTTTCAATTTCATACTCGTCGATAGCATTATGTGCCATGTTTCCGAGTCATCCAAGATCACAGGTATTTTCTCAGAGATGAGATCAATATCATACAATGATTCCATTGCACAAGAGCTCACTTCCCAACTAAGAACATACAAAGGAGAGAGAGAGAGAGACCTCTTGTGTTCAAAAGTGGGAAACAAAACAAAACCTAAGTTTTTGAAGTAGTTTAAAGAAACTCTCACCTTTCCTCTCTAGTTTCATTGTTGGATCGATTAAGTATACCCTTCTTGTTATGTATTGGATTGATGCACATCCGAGATGGCATTACAAAAGTCCTGCAACAAGAAAATTGCAATTACAGTGACCATCTTTACCAAGAGAGCTGCATCATTTATTCAACTAACCATCTCATTGAACCAGATAGGCTAATTGCCATTTCAAGAACTTCATCAGAAATCTCAAAAGTTTGACATATTGGTGGATTTTGCAAAAGTTACCTGTTCAGAAACATGGCTTCTTCAAGGGCACATCTAAGGCTAGATTCTTGGTGACCCAAACCGGCACAGGTCTCACAGTTCTTACCAGGACAATCGATTCTGTTTCCCCAGTACAAGTACTTGTCCGACAAACTATGCTGTGTCTTGTTTCGAGTTGACCTCACAAAATAACCAATTAGGGTTGTCCGATACGGTAAAGCCAATCCGCCGGTGGAGATCACCGAAGTGAAAAGGAGGAGAAATGCAACTGCGACTATACATAACAGAACAAGTCTTTGAGATCCTGGAGTGGCTTTTAACTTATGGGGTTTGCTCATTGTCGCCATTAATGAAACTGTTGTAGTGTCTAGATCAGAGTAAGAAGAGAGAAAGAAAGAATCTTTGCGACGGTTAGGTAGAGATTAAGATGAGATCAGAGATCTTAAGGTCAAAGTCACGTGGTTGTCTCTGACAATGTGAGACACAATCACGTGTCGTATCATTGCTCTGATCCAACGATGGCACAAAGACAAATTGTTTTTTCCGGCTGCCATTAAAAGAGTGCTTCACACGTAAACATCACTGGATTAAAAACACCAATCGGATATGTCTCATTCTGTACATTCCTCTTCTTCATAAACCTTTCCTTCCCACCACACACAAATACACTCACAGACATAATTATCGAATCTTTGACTCAGAAGCTTAACCATGAATAGAAAAAGAAAACTAAAAAAACTATCAAGAAGTGGAGAGGAAAGAAGAAACCAGATCTACTCCACCTAGTTGCATCTTTTCTCATCTAACAATGGCGTTACTCTAAGCTTTTTGTAAGGTCCGAGAAGACACGCCATGTAGCAATCTGACAAACCCTAAGAAACTAAGTTTGCCATCAGAATGTCTTATCCAATCCTGAAGAACAACGTGCACCGGCACTGATGGCCCTAGTCCGAGTTCCTGCAATTTAAAACATACAGATGCTTAAGATCAAGCATGACCAGGTTTTTTGCTCTTCACGAGTCTTCTCTAGCCCCTAGGTGAATTAAAAAGGGTAAAACTTATACCGATGCAAGTTCTTCAATCATGATGGGCCTATTCCCGTCTTTCTCAAACAACTCGTAAGCACGCCGTGCATGTTGCTCCCATGTCTCCATTGCTTCGAGCTGATAAACGCTTAATGCTGAAGCACAAAACTCTTCAAAGTCTAGTTTCTTGTATTGAAGACAACTTATCTGCATCCCAACAGAGATTACAACGTTAAACCACCAAACCTAATGATTAAGCTTATAGTCCTTATATTTATAGCTTTCTTACCATGTGAACAAAATCAAACACTCGAGAATCCTTCATAGCATCTGTTGAACTCTTTAGGATTGCCTGAGATTTGTAGAGGAAAGTTCAATAATCACAGAAGATCGCAAAAGAAAACTGAAGAGGTTGATGGAATCATGGAAAAACAACTCACTGTTTTGTAATTCTGCATCGAGATATATCCATTTTTGCTTGGCCCCAACAATGTGAATTGCTCCCGAAGATACGCTAACTGCGGTACAGTTAATGTTTTGGCAAGAGCCTAAAACCATGAAAAACAAAACCCATTAATCATAAAGTTTTCATTCAAAGAACTCAACAATTGAAATTGTTAAGTAAGTAGTATATATGTCACAGCTTCTGTGGAATCAAACTCACCGCTAAAGCCGATTTTCTCAATGAAGTTGACATTATGTACACTTTTACAAGCTTGTATATGATCATATCAGATGGAATCTTTAGTTCATGCGAGCCAACCAGCCAGGGATGACCTGAGGAAAAAGACAATTGATTACTCAGATGTTCAGAATATAAGAAGTGCAGAACCATGAAAACAAAATAATGATGTGTTAAACCTGTTATAGAGATCAAAGATATTATACTTACACAAAGCCTGGGCCGCAGTTAGTCTTTTACGGTAATCTTTGTTTAGCAATCTCTTCACAAAATCTACAGCTTCGGGTGATAGAGAAGGCCAAGGAGCTTCTTCAAAATTCGGTTCTGCCTTTAGTACAGCTCGAAAGATTCCGGATTCAGTACGGGCCCAAAAGGGTCGACTGCCACAGAGAAGAATATAAGCAATCACTCCTATACTCCACATGTCAGCTTCTGTTCCATATGTACGGTGTAAAACTTCCGGGGCCACATAGTAAGCACTCCCTACAATATCATTCAACCTCTCGTCTGCAGAATTGCAAAACACCGTCAAATTTTCTATTTAACATGAAGATGAGTTTGATATGAGAAATCTTGAGTCAATTTCAACATCTCTAACCTGGCTTGACATAGTCAGAAAGACCAAAATCAATTGCTTTCAGAGGAGAAGTCTCATCCTTGGTAGAGAAAAGAAAGTTCTGTGAAAGGTAAACAAACAAATAGAAAGAAACATAACCGTCATTATCACTCTGCATAAGTTAGTGGAACTCATTTCTATGTGTACAAAGACTGCTTAATGTGATGGGACCTAGAAAGTGAAGTGTCAACAAAAGCCAAAATGATTTACAAAAAAAAACAATGAGAGAACAATCTAGAAATTAAACATCACCATGGATTATAAAGTACCTCGGGTTTAAGGTCACGGTGAACCACACCTTGTAGATGACAGTAAGCCACAACACTGAGAATCTGAACCATAACTTTTTTAGCATCATCTTCGGAGTATTTTCCACCCCTAATTAGATCAAGCTCAACCAGTCAAAGCACGATTCAGAAGAGAAAATCAATCAGATACAGAGCCATGTGTGATTAGCAATTACCTTTGAAGTATTTTGTCCAAGAGTTCACCACCTTTGCATAATCTGGTAAAAGGAGATTACAATATATTTATTGCAATCCTGGAATTGAAAATCAAATGATCTTAAGACATCTCACTGAGAAATGTATACTTACTCCATGACAATATAAACATTTTCATCATCTTCAAACGCGTCATAGAACTGGACTAGGTTCTTATGACCAGTCAAAGCCCGCAACATCTTCACTTCTCTACTAACATCCTCAATCGCAATTGCAGTTGTCATCTGCAGTCAAAACCATTCAACACTAAGCAATGACTCGGGGTCGAGAAACAAGCTGTATACTTCTATAAACACATGGCGATAAAACTAGAATTCGAAATCATTGTCATATATTTCAAAACAACATAACGAATACAGAATTAAGAGAAATTGATTTTCAGTTTCAAAGATCGAACCTTTGATTTAGGAATAACTTTAACAGCAACTTCTTGACCTTTCAAGCTACCTTTTTTACCCTTAGCAGAGCAAGTATATCCAAAATGTCCACGACCCACCTCACCATCAATCTCATAGTGTGAAGCAAACTGTTTTGAAAAGCCAAAACTCTTATCGAGACCGATCTCACATTCTTTACCTTCGGGAATCGAAACCTCATTAGGCTTGACAGAGCCATAGCGACGCGCGAGGAAAGCTCGTATGTGCTTAGCAGGAGAAGGAGGAGGGAAAGGTCTCTTGAAGATACGAAGAGGCGTTGAGCTCACGCTAGAAGATACAGATGGTGAGGATTTGAATAAGCTAGGTACAGGACTCGGGCTATAAAACGGAAAGCCAGAGGATTTCGCCGGTGGCTGTGAATTCGTCGGAGCTTCATTAGTTTCGCCGGAAACTGGGAGGCTTTTTGATTGTTGCTCGACGGGTTTTCCATGACAGATCCCCATGAATTGTCAATTCGAAACGAAAAGCTTCAAAATTTGAGAAGAATATCGATATCACTCCGATGAATAAGTTAGGTTGCGAAACAGATTCATGTGAGAAGCAAGAAATCCCAGAAATCGAGACTCGGAAACCCAGAACGCAGAGAGGGGTAAGGAAATTGAAATTAACAAAAAGGTTGAGAATTGAGATCAATAGATTAATTAGAGGAAGATAAACCACACGCAAAGAGGAGGAAGAAGGAGAGAATTGAGTTTAGTTCCAATCAGAAGCAAAAGCTAAATAAGTGAAAAGAGAGAGTCGAACAAGGAAAAGCAAAAGACTCTTAAGAATGAAAAAAGGAAGAAGAAGATGCTTTTTTTAGCAGTAGCAACAAGAAAAATAAAGTGGAGAGAATCAAAAAGAGAAAAAGCAAAGCCAAAGGCTTCATTCATTTCTTTTGTTTTTATTTTATTCAGTTCTTTTAGTTTTTAATCACTTTATTGTTAAAATGGGATTAATGTGATGTTTGGCTGCCAAGAAAAGAGTCTTCCTTCACCAACTTGCTACAAAATTATGATGGTAAATTGATTATTAAAAAATTTGTTGCTAATTGATGGCTAATGTATAGATATTCTTATGTTTTAGAAATATTGTAATGTCTTGTTGATATCAAACCCATCAATTTTAACTTATAGAGAGAGAATAGACGAGATGAGTAGTCTCTATATTTGCTAAATTCTATCAAGACTTACACAGCAACCTTATCTTTGCACTGCCAATTTTGCTATGTCTACAAATATCAATCGAAGGATCCAAAAGAGTCCTAGAATCATGCCAAAATATATAAAAGCAGAGCATATATATAACCTCGAAGTTGGTACTTGATAAAAGAAAGCTCTACCCAAAGGCCTAATTTGTTTCATAGGGTTAGCCAATTGTTAAACCAAGTTTTGCCAAATTTCACTTGTCCACCACATATATCAACTTTACACCAAAAATGAATGAGTTGTGAGAAGGAGTAGGTAAAAGTTGTGTTTTCTCTTTTATGTAATTTAAATCCATATCAAGTTGTAAAAACATCATTTAACATATGTTCTTATTATGAATTATAGTTCATTTGAATTTAAAATGAGACATAATTTTCATTCTCGAAATTCTTTTTGTTTCTTCTATATCTCATTCCAGATTTTGGTTTGCCTACCCATAAACTTCGAAAACAACATCTAAGAATTTACTTGCACGTCAAAGCCCAAAGGAGTAGATAAATAAATAATAGTTTGGGTTTCTGCACTAGGCACATCACATATATATGATTTATCATACCGATGAATATCTAATCATGAATAGTTCTCGACGTAGTATAGTACGACATTGCCATAATTAATCAGCTATCATTCTTTTCTTTTTCCTTTAACTTTTACATGACCGGGTGTTTTAGACTAAAGTTTTCATTTATACGAAATAAAAATAAAATGACAATGCTTTTAGACCTTGATATTTACGTCACAGTTATATATAAAACCATGCTTTAAATTATAGAGCATCACAAGGCTATCATACTGGATTAAATATGTTTTCTTGGGCTATACATCTTCCAATGCAGCCAATCGTCATAATCCATAAACATTTATGTAATCCGTGAGATAGTGAATTACCCACCCAAAAAGAAAAATGCGTGAGATAGTGACGATCTCACGTGTTATAATGAGTTAAAAAAACTCAGTATCCGTAGTTGGAAGGCAATGATTTGATTGGTTTCTTTCTTTTGAAACGAGTTCCTCGAGTGATTATTTTAGTCTAAGATCAAATAATTGCGTTCATTGTTGGCACATTGGAATTGAAATTAGCATATTTAATTCTTTAAGTTTAGTTATTGGTTCTTATTTCTATTTTCATTTTTTTTTTTGTAGAAGAGTCAATTTACAATACAAAGATTGATGAATCGTACCTGAAACTTGAATAATATTTTCAGATTGAAGATGAAACTAGACAAATATATAAAGAAATATTTTACGTACGTAAGATAGCCCAAGGAAAGTATAAAACAGAGAAAAACCCTAACAACCATCTTCCTCGGTGGGCTTTTTTGGTTGTGAGTTATTTGGCAGCAAAAGCCTAAATTATTACTAGAAGATAATGGAAGGAAAAGTAATGTATCGGAGAAAAGAAGAATATCAATATTCCTTGACATCTATTTTCTCCCACTTCTTTTTCTTTTGCCACCTCTTTTCATTTCTAATTTTTTTCCTACATCGTAAATTCTTATATGAAACAAAATAAAACAAAAAAAGTTCCATTTATACACTCATGTTAAGTCACACACACAAAAATAAAAGTTTATGTAACATACGGGCATTTTGCATAATATGTCAATTCAATTTTTTCCCATAGAATTTCACAATAAATCACATGCAGTTGTACGTATTTTCATGTACTTACTCTGTTTCGGTTGCATCTACAAAGTCCGATTTTAACAAATTCGTTTAGTTTCGATTCAGTATTGGTCCCGTGAATTATTTGGAGTTTTGTATAAATTGATTAATAATATATGTGATGAAAGAGTTGGTGCCTTTGACGTACGGCATAGACTTAGAGTATAGAGACGTGGTGGTCTTGTGTAACTCAAGTGTTGTCATGTCGGAGTCACTGTGGGACTGCTCTACTCGAATCTAATTTGGGCCTTTCTGAAACCCTAAAACCGATTTTGTTCCAATCTCAGTTTGGACCCCTCTTCTCTCACCTTAGATGGGCTTTTGGATCCTCGATTCTTCTCCTCTGTTTTCCTTTTTGTTTTTATGTTTCTTAACCCATCAAAGAGTTTAATAATTGAAAAGAAAAAGAGTTTGATCGGTTTTATCTAAAAAATCTATATAGCAGCCATTTTGTGAAATAAATCCTATAGTTGGGAATTATTTACAATAACTGCCACTAGATTTTAATGTTTGTTTTTGATAATTAGAAAAAAAAATCTTTGAATAATTAAATATTTGACATTTAACAATCTTCCCTAAATCTCTCAACATTAACTACACGATTAGTTACTAAAATAAAACTTGCAAAATATTTAATATCATTTAATTATTACAAAATTATTATTTTTGATATTGCTTTTCTCCATGACTATAATAATTCGATTATAATCATCAAACCGCAGAGATATTTGATAGCATTTAATTACTACAAAATTACAAAATA
>Ga0041059_1001757_pt1 | contig 16916 bp, 14 predicted proteins | sample AraColnosormetaG_FD_56232 | JGI IMG/M metagenome (GOLD analysis project Ga0041059, IMG submission 56232) | Arabidopsis roots microbial communities from North Carolina, USA - Col MF nosort | ecosystem: Host-associated > Plants > Roots > Unclassified | place: USA: North Carolina | collected...
AGTCATAAAACTCCCGCAAACGCACCCATTACCAAACGCTCAACCAGTCGTTCAAAACACTTGATAACGCTTGAAACCGCAACCGCCCGTTTCCGCAAACTTCCGCAACCGCAACCGCACCCGCTGCGTTTAAACCAGTCAGGCCCTAAGTTGACAGCAAAATATCTATAAGACCAGATGTCACCAAAGAATTTCAAACTTTCCAAAATGTCTGAGATCATAAATATTTGATGCCATTACATGAATGTCTTATTTAGTTACCTAATTCTCAATCATACAATTAAATTTGTTTGACCTTCAAAGCGCAAATAAATATCGAAAAGATTTTACGTGTTGGACTTGATTAAGAGACACGGGTGGGTGTGACCTGGCAACTTAAATGATTGGAAATCTCTCTAATTTATAAGAGAAAAAATGTTATTTAATAACTGAATTTTCAAAAAGTTGCCAAATTAACCGTGAACTTTTGAAATGACCGTTTTATACCTTAGTAAAAAGTTGACTTTTAATTTAACTTATAAGTTATAGTTGATCCGGCCAAATCGACTCACCGTTAATACTTCTTAACAGCTCTCCTAACAGCGTAACTAACAACTATTTTCGTCCTTAAACCAACGATAACGGCTGTTAGGCCACGTTTTGTAACGGCTGTTTTATTTCAATAGTGATGTAGACATACACCAGCTAAAAACTTTTATTTCAATCCTTTCAGAATACAAATTTTATCAAAGTACTACAAAAATTGACTCTAAAATCCATTTAACCACTATTGATATGCATTTTAAAGGCACATATTATATATATATACTCCATATATCCCGCGTACATATTTCAAAAATATGTGACTTTGCAAAAACATTCGTACATTTCGATATATGGTCTTAATTGTGACAAAAAAGTCGATACTGCATGCACCACACTTTATTAGGTGGTCACCCACATTCATAGTCATAGGATCCAAAACTAACCCGTTGATCCGTGCCGTCAAATGGTTCCTAACCTTTACTCTTTTTTTTGGTTAAAGAGGTTGCTAACCTGGTTCTTATTAATGAAACTGAAAAACACTCAACAAGAAATATGGACTCAAAAAATTATATCAAGTTAAAATTAAACACACGCACATGCATGCAATCTATAAAAAAGAGACAAGTCCTTATACACTCGGTGTCCTAAAGATTTTCAGCTTGTTGTCTCCTCCACTTGTAACCTCATTTGGTTCCCACTACAAACACCGTAGATATATCTCATCTGGCTTTTACTTTCAACATCTAAACATGCGCTTTCTAGTTTTTCTACAAATGTCAAATAGATAGATCAGTTCATAGACGGCGCCAGTGACAATGGTGGTGGTGGAGGTGGTGAGTATACCGGCGGACATGGTCTAGCCGGAGGCGGTGTTGACAATGGTGGTGAAGTAGGAGATGGCGCCGGTGCCAATGGTTGCGAAGATGGTGATATTTGACTCGGAGGAGGAGAAAAACACGAAGAGCCAGGACTACACTTGAAAGAGTCACAATCTACAGGTTTCGACAAAAACATCTTACACTCCATCATCGATCTTTGGTCCCTCACGTCCTTGAAGCAATTCATCGTATAATTATAATTCTCTAGATAGCGACACGTGGCTGGTTCTCCGGTGAAATAGTTAGACCCGTATCTAAAATCTCTTAGCTTCTCAAGCGAACATAGCTCATCCGGTATTAAACCGGAGAGCATGTTACGTTCAACGTTCAACACCTCAAGATTCTCCATCTGACCCATCGACTTAGGTAACTCTCCGACCAACCAGTTATAACTAATGTCCAAAACCGTAACGTTTTGAAGTAATCCCATGTCATTAGGTATACAAGATTGTAAACCGTTATCCATAAGAATGATCTCGTTTAGAGTCTTACCCATTTTACCGAAACTCGGCGGTATACATCCTTCAAACCGGTTTGAGGCTAGAACTAGAACCGATACCGGTGAATTTCCCATGTTAACCGGGATTTTACTTCTAAACCGGTTACTATTCAGGAATAAAGCGTCAAGATCTTTATCGAACAAAGATTCTGGTAATTCACCTTCAAACTCGTTGTACCGGAGATCAAGATACTTTAATTTCGGTAAACCGATTACCACTTCCGGGAATTTACCAGCGAACCGGTTATTACTAAGATCAAGTTCGAAAAGGAGACTCAACTGCGAAAACCCGACCGGGAGTGTACCACAGAACCGGTTTGAGTTAACGTGAAACAGAGCAATATCGGTTAAGAGGCCAAGCTCTTCAGGGAGATGACCAGCGATATCTCCCTGGTTTAGATCAACACCGGAGACAGTTTTAACCAAAGGGTCGTCGAGAGATTCGGAGCATACTACACCGTTGTAGTCGCACACACGTGATCCAAACCAGTTAGTTGTCAGATTCCACGGGTCAGAGATCATGGCACGTTTCCACGCTTGTAACGCCACGTAAGCTCTTTCGAGCCGTACGTTTTCGAATATTAGGTACGGAGGTATGGTTATAGGGTCGTCTCGGGTGTACAAAAGTTGCCGGGAGCCACCAGGAGCGACGGCGGAGATGGAGAGTAAGACGACGGTGGTGAATATTAATAAGGTTGGTTGATAAATCCTCATCACACTCTAATGGAGTTTTATGTTTTTGTTAATCACTCTCCTTCTTCTTCTTCTTCTTCTTTATTATTTTTTTGGTTTTCTTTAAGATTTGGATTTGTAAAGAGAGAGAGATTAGCAGTGAAAGGTAGTGATTCTTATTATTAGATGTGAGTGTAGAGTAAAAAAATTGTAACGCTATTTTTAGTAGATTTATGTGAAACTGTTTGTTTTTTCATTACAGTATTGGCTTTGACCGAGAATGTCTAAAAACTAATGTTTTCTCTTGGTCATTTTCAATTCTATTACAATGAGACGATGAATAAGTAAATAACACGTTTAGTTTTAGGGAGAAAAAGACCCACTAGTTTAGCGTAAATTAAGATTTTTGGTATAATTTATTTTGAATTGACTTGGCAAATTTGAAATGAATTTGTCCCACTACTTTAGCGTCTGAGATGATGATGCTCATAAAACAGTATGTGATGATGCTAGTTTTTAGGGGGGTTTGTTTGTTTGTTGTGAACCTTAATATTAAGTTAACCGAAATGTCTACTAAACCAAATCTGATGATCATAACTTACAAAAGAGGAGCACCACCATATATAACATATTGAAGCACTACGAAACCATTAATCGACCTTAAGATATATAGATTCAAAACCAAACAATAAAACTAAGACTTGATTTTTAAATTGTGTGTTTAATCTAAATTATGTTATAAATGTTTTATAAATGTGTTTGTTAATTTGCCCAAATCCTGTAGTCACACTTGGAACCGGCCATACATGACATAAAAGATTCATCCAAATCTTAACGATATGTTTAACCAAAACATCGTCCGTGATTAGGTTGGGCAGATTCCATTGACCTAATTCTTTTTTCTTGGTTATAGAAAATCTAATTGATTTAGTATTTTAAATAATACATTAACAAATTATATAATCATGATTAGTAGGACATAAGAAAAAATCACTTTCATCTCGTTTAGTCACGCATTTTTCAAATGTAGAGATAAATTTAGGAACGAAGAGGTAGCCACTTTGTAAAAGACACGTCAGCATACCAGGTAAAAATATCAAAGATTTTTTTTTATAAAGAAAACGAATATTAGGATAACAATAACCAGGTTAGGGATAAGATAATTCACGTTTCCAAACAGACCCCTAAAATGATACGACCTTCAAGTAAACGCTTCTTCTTCTTTGTTGCATATAAAAGTCCATTATTGATCAAAAGAGTCGTTTTCTTTCCTCTCCCCACTTTTTCAGCGTTTCTTAGATCTCTCTCTCTCTGCAAATATTCACCATTGTCTTCTTCTTCTTCAACGACGCTTTTGGATTTTCTTCTCTAAGGTAAGCGTCTTACGACGATCGTTGACGTAATCGCAATCATCTCGCCTTTTGTTCTTCCGTTTTGAATCCGTTTCTTTCGATTCTATCTGTTGATTTCTTCGATCTATGTTGATTTGATACGCGAATCGTGCTTTGATTGGTCGATCATGGGAGAAGAAACTATCTCCGTTAGATTCATGATTCATGTTTATCTACTATCTCCGTTAGATTCATGATTCAACTATGTTTATGAAGCTTTTAGAATCTTAGAATCGATTCCTTAGGGTTTCGTTGTTCGTTTCTGTTAAAGATTGCGTTGATTGATTTTGATCTGTACCTAAAAGCATCACGAAGAATTAGGTCATCGAGTTTGTGGCATCAATTTTGATTAGTTAGGTTAAGGTCACGTTTCTTCTTATTGGAATCAATTTTTGAACAATTAGGGATCTGATTTGTAGTCACCGATTTGAACTCTTCTTTCGTTTGTTGGATTGTGTCACTTAGCAATGAAGTCAGGAAGTTCTACATTGAATCCTTACGCAGCAGCTTATGTACCACTCTCGAAAAGAGAAGGTTCTTTGGTTGATACAAAGCCTGTCACACAACAACACATGCAGCAGCAGCACCACCAGCAACAACCTTATTATGGGTATGGAGTTCAAGGAATGGGAAGTTATCAAGGAACTCAAATGTCACCTAAGAAGTCACCATCTGAGATGGTATACAATCATCAGCTGAAGGATGAGGATTTGGAGATGGACATGGATATTGAGTATCTATTAGCTACATACCCTGGTCTTTCACAAGAGTCTATCAATGATGTTTACTTGGCTAACACTTGTGATCTTGATGCAACTATCGAAATGCTGAATCAACTCGAGGTAATTCATTCTTCAGTCTTCCTGCATTAAGCATAGTAATGACGTTTGGTGTTTCTTTTCTACAGATTTACAGTACTGAAGCTGAGGAATACCTTCCAGACACACTGGACATTGGTGATGTACCTGAGATCATCACAGAGTCTTCGAAACAAAAGAATGATGGGAGTAGTGCATCGTCATCTTCGGGTATCCGCAACGCTAACGTATCCTCCTCCTGATTTGATCAGTCCTTAAAAAAATGTGAAGTTTTTTTCTTCTTAAGTTTCTTTTGCAAATGGATGATATGAAGTTCATGATATATTGTTAGGAGATCTCTTTCTACATTTTCCCCACTTTGTCTCTGGGAAAAGAGAGTACAATGTATAGTTTTTAAGAAAGATTTCAGTTTGAGAATTTGGGAATTTTCTTTTGTGGTTTTGAGAAAAGCTATGAATTACAACCTCTGCTCTTGGTGCTCGATATTAATATGAATCTCTCTTATCTATTACCGTATCAATGATATGTTGCTATGTTTCATTCCTTATTTAAATGCTAATTATGACCGAAACTTACGTTAGTCAACCAAAATAATTGTAGTTAATGTCAATGTAAAAAGATGGAATCTAAACACAGTTTGGACCTATTTTGTCTACCGGTATGTAAAATTATAAATGCCATAAATCTATATGCAGGTACTTTTGCGCTCATATGTCTCTCTCTGGGTACTATTATTAGAATCAACTAAATAAGTCCTTGAACAGAGGCGAAAAATGAGGAAAATAGATTCCGTGAATTTCTGTGTGTTTAAACCTGCAAAAGCTGTCATATAATGATTTTAGAGTAAATTATTAAAAACAATCTGTTCCAATAGAAAGAAAGGAAACAAAAACAAAAAAAAAACAAGTCGGTGATCTTTTTGTTTGTCCTCTTTCTACAGAACAAGAAGTTTTTTCTTCTTCATTTTTTTTGTCATATATTCGAGATTTTAAAGATCTGATTCTTTATTTGTTTTAGAAGAGAAGATTAAATTATATAAAACGAGAGCAAAAAAAAGATGGGTTTGGATTATTACGATATATTGAAAGTGAATAGGAACGCAACAGAGGATGATCTAAAGAAATCTTACAGAAAATTGGCTATGAAATGGCATCCTGACAAAAACCCTAACACCAAAACAGAAGCTGAAGCCAAGTTTAAGCAAATCTCTGAGGCTTATGAGGCGAGTCTTTATTTTGGTTGCTAATTTTTATTCCCTTGTTCCCTTAGATCCATTGCTTTAGCTAATAATTCAAAGTTATATGTAAATGAGTTTGTTTTCTTGGGATATAAGCAAAACAAAATGTATCTCCTCAAGCATATGAGGTAATGTTGCTGCATTGCTAAGAATATGAGGTAATGTTTCAGGTTTTGAGTGATCCGCAGAAGCGAGCGGTGTATGATCAATACGGGGAAGAAGGATTAAGCGATATGCCACCTCCCGGGAGCACGGGAAACAATGGAAGAGCGGGAGGTTTTAACCCTAGAAATGCGGAAGATATATTTGCAGAGTTCTTTGGAAGTAGTCCATTTGGATTTGGTTCAGCTGGTGGTCCTGGAAGGTCAATGAGGTTTCAATCAGACGGTGGAGGAGGAATGTTTGGCGGGTTTGGTGGTGGAAACAACGGTAGCGAAAACAATATATTCAGAACTTACAGTGAAGGCACTCCTGCGCCTAAGAAACCTCCACCGGTTGAGAGTAAATTGCCTTGTAGCCTTGAAGAGTTGTATTCTGGATCAACTAGGAAAATGAAGATCTCTAGATCCATTGTTGATGCTAATGGGTAACAACTTTCTCTATAGTCTTTACTTTGTTTGTATTTTTTAATCTTTTTAGACTTGTTTCTCAAGTTTCTTTGGATGGTGCAGGAGACAAGCGCAAGAGACAGAGATTTTGACGATTGTTGTGAAACCAGGATGGAAAAAAGGGACAAAGATAAAGTTTCCAGACAAAGGAAATGAGCAAGTGAATCAGTTACCAGCTGATTTGGTGTTTGTAATAGACGAGAAACCACATGATTTGTTCACGAGAGATGGGAATGATCTCATCACAAGCAGAAGAGTAACGCTTGCAGAAGCTATAGGAGGAACAACTGTGAATATCAACACCCTCGATGGGCGGAATCTACCCGTTGGTGTCGCGGAAATCGTGAGTCCCGGGTATGAGTTTGTGGTTCCTGGAGAAGGGATGCCAATAGCTAAAGAACCAAGAAACAAAGGTGATCTTAAGATTAAGTTCGATGTTCAGTTTCCCGCAAGATTGACAACGGAGCAGAAATCCGCTCTCAAGCGGGTCTTAGCGGGTTGAAGAACCGAGATCTTTCTTCCTGTAATCTGTACAAATCCTTGATTGTGTTGAGTTCAAACTTTTATGCTTAAAAGACTCCATTATTCAAAGGTTTACAATTCTATAGAAACACTTAAAAGCCGATGATAGAGACGTCAATAGACCTAACAAACTTTAATTACACAAACGTATTCACAAAGATCAAAATCCTCTGTTCCTACGTGCACTGTACTGTTGTTGCCTAGGTGCGTTTTGATTGGCCTTCCATCCACTCGGTGGTCCCGCAACAGGTCGTTGTGCTGGTGGTCTGGCCATGGTTCCGCTATGAAATTGAGGACTCAAGTCAGGAGGTGGTGGTGGCAGTTGCGGTTGCCATTCAGGAATGTCGTCGTCATCATCATCATCATGACCATCCCATGGTCGTTTACTACCACTACCTGTTGAATTTCCATACTTGAGTATGAGCTCCCTTACTTGATCCAAAGACCGGGACTGCAACGGTGGTCGAGGAGAAGAAGTAACCGGTCCACTGGAGGAATTAAAGTTAAATTCCGGTAAATCATCGTCATCTTTCGCAGCTACAGGACCAAATCCAGGAGGCATGTCTTCATCATCATCATCACAACCAACCAAACCATGATTCCTCATGGATTCAACATTTACAACAGAAGGATTCGTAACACTCACACTTCTAGACTTTTGGTTTTCTGGAGCCAATACAGACCTCTTAGTGCCTGTAGAAGAATGCTGACGTTTGAATCCCGGCTTATGGCGTGAGCCAGGAGACGCGACAACTGCACGCCTCCACACAACAACACCAATCAACCCGATATCTTCTGAACACTTGACCTCATCAAGATAATCCTTGGAGATGATTTTGCTCAACAAATCCAAGGTTTCACCCAGTGTTGGACAGAGGTAAAGCTCAACGCCCGAGGTTGGTTCTGCGTAACCAACTCTTTGGTCAGCTACGTATGACTTAGCAACCTGACTCAAGAAAAAGGACAAAGGCAAAGACTTTAAAGCAAAACTAATAAATGTCTTATGCAATAAAAATTAAAAGAATAATAATGAAATCAGAATTAGAATTAATACCTCAATTAGGCTATCACGTTGGCTCTGAGAGATACCATTCTTGCAAACCACGTTCATTACCTGCAATTTGATGTACCAACTTAATTACTTACACTACTTACGAAAAATGCATAAAAGTAGAAACTTTTTCCTATAAGACAAAGTTATATGTTTCGAAAGATTCTATTTTGGGTCATGAATCATGATCTGCACGTAAGTTAATGGACCAAGTTCTGGTGTTTGTGGTCTTGTAACTCTCTCTCTGTAAGAGATTCTTGGTAACATTTTTGATGATTCTATATCCTACCTAGTTAACAATACATCTACAAGTGATTTGGCATACAAAATTTCATGATTTTGTACAAAATTTCAGATTCAATCCACAGTTGATTGATTCTCTGGTCAATCAGGCCTTTTTTTTATTACTGCCCCGGTCCTGTTTCACAGATGTAGATCAACAGTGAGCTTTTTTGCTTTCTGGGTTCCATGTTTTAGCTAATGAGAAGCCTAGTCTCTGCATTAAGAAACGACTTGTAATATTGAGATGAGATTTTGTGGATCTAGTATTATTGCTCGTTATAGTAACAGGGAAGAGAGTGAAGCTAATGCTAATAATGCTACTACAAAGATAATGCACGTAATAAACTTTGTATACCATTAAGACACGGCTTCGAGACAACGGAAGCTCTTTTACAAACTTCCCAAACGCACTGAGTCTCACTCTACCCTTTACCTCCACCATTGTTGGCCACTCGCTTGTCTTTGCTTTCTCACCACTGCACGAGCAATTCCAGTTAGAGATAATCTATAAATCAGAGATACCTAAAACATTTATGTCTAAGATCTTTTTCTCCTTCCATCTGTTCTTCAACAAATTAAACAAGCATCAGTCTGACTATTTCCTATTAAACAAGCATCTAAACTTAGCTTCATGCATATCTTTGGTACTAATAACCCATTTCTATCATGGTTTGTTATCACTATGTTCCACTCCAAAATACGAGATAAGAGTTTAAAGTAATGAAAGAGACTTGCCTCTTGAAAATTCCAGTGACTGAGACAACTGAAGCGGAACTAAGCTGCAATATACCATCCCATATTCGATCCTCTTTAATGCTATCAACCAAAGATGTATTTTCAGGTTTGGAGACATCACCGTCGAGTTGGTCACCAGCATCAGGTTTTGGGGAAATTACATTAGTCTTTTCGAGTTCTGTTTTAGAAGAGACGCTCTCACTCGGTTCCTTTGGAGACTGCTTAGGAGATCTTGAAGGTGATTTTGAATGTGACCCATCTTTAGAGTCACTCTTCTCAGATGCAGGATCTTCCTTTCCAGGAGGATGTTCATGTGGACTGCCAAATGGAGGTTCTGAGTTCAGGGATTCCATGAACTCATCAAGGGATACAATTGGAGGAAGAAATCCCACATCCTTCATCTCATCATCCATTGACAGACCTTGCATCGGATCAATCTCCTCTGTTGGGGGCAGAGTCACAGCAGATGATGTTCCCTGGTTGGATTTTATGTTCTTATCATTAGAGTCATTTTTCTTTAAAGTGGCTTTGGTAGATGATTTCGAGGATTTTGCTTTGGCTCGAGGTTTACTATTTGATGTAATCTCAGCAGAGACATCCACTGTCCCACTGTCAACGGGATCAATTTCTACCTGGAACTCACCTTTATGCGTTTTCCTCACCAGATTTCTGACATCAATGTCTGTGTCCCGTAGGACAACCATCTCCGCCATCTCTTCTGCTTTTGCTTGTCGCCACTGAGAAAGCTCCTTAGAAGCAAGTTCCTCAGCTGTCATATTACATAATCTCTCTGGAGATATCTTTCCGGACATGACACTTTCTCTTAGCTCAGGATTGTTCTTATCCTTCAAATTGAATAAGAGAGACCTTCCCTTCTCTTTGTACTTCTTGTTCACACCTCCAAATAGCTTAAAAAGTTCCAACTCAATTTTAGATGCCAAGAGCTCTGGATCCTCAAACGACTTTTGAGTTTCATTCTCCCCAAAATCTGAAACAGGTTCCAAAACCCATGAGAGGCCATTACCCTGTAAAAGTTCATCGCCAGTAAAAATACTATCACTAAAACGAACATCATCACAGGGGAAAACCTCGTCAAATTGAGTTTTCTGTACATCAGATTGATTAACATAATTCATCTTGGTGTCCTTGGAACTCTCTTGCGACAAAGTTCTTCCATTGCCGTTCTTCTGCTCAAAACTTTCATCCCTTGTGGACATTGCTGGCGTGATGTCTTCACCTACTGTAACACTGGTACCACAGGCTGACGCAGGCTCATTACTATCAGCTACTGGAACACTTGCTTCTTCAGTTTCTGAATTCTTTTTCTCTTTCGGAGACTCCTCATGCTCGTGAACCAAAGCCAAGGCAGCTGCTAATGATTCCTTCATTTTAGACCTCAAAGACTCGTTACCATCATTCAGTGTTTTCACCGACCCTTGTGACAAGCCTGCTTGTTTCTTGTTCATCACTTGCTTCCCAGATTTTTGGGAAGCAGGTTCCATTTGCCTTACTTTCTTAGCAGGCGTTGGTAGATGTTCTGTCTTGGTAGAAAGAGTAGCAGGTGGTGGCATATGACCCCGCTGAATACATTCTGAATAAAATTGTTCTAGCCATGGTCTGTGGTGCACTGGCTCTACTCGCTTGTTAGATGCATCTAACTTCTCGGAAGTAGCAGAACCACTGAGAGTAGACTCTGGTGGCGATTTCCGCTTCCCTGTCACTGAGTTACTACATGCAGCTACTGACCTCTCTACAGAATATGGAAGTTGCAACTGAGGCATCAAAGACTGAGTATCAACCAACATAGATGATTGAAAAGAGACAGCCTCTGGCTCAAATTGGAATGACAAAGGACCAGAGACAGATATTTCCATAGGCTCTTGCTCAATCTCTGAAACTGAGATATGCTGAAGAGAAGGAGGATCATTTGATCCAACTAACTCCATCAAATTCGTTTCTCCAAAAGCATCTGAATCCGCTTTCACAGTCTCCAGATCAATAAGCTCTGTTCCCATATTACTGGACATGATACGAAACCACCACAGCTATATCCAAACATTCACTTCAACAGCTCTGAGAAAAAAAAAACAGAAACTTTGATTCAATCCTATAACATACTCCGATCAACACACATCTCCATTTTCATCATTTCCGATTAGGGGAAAAACAAAATCAAAATTCAAAATTAAACAAAACCCATTTCTAAGAAGATTCAACAACAACCAAATCAAAAAATATACACCAACATAAACCAAATAAAATCCGAAATTGACTGAAGAAAAAAAGCTCGATCTAGCGAAAAAATAAACATGGCGACCATGAAAAGTTTACCTGATTAACAACAAAAAGATACACAATTTCACTGCAAAATCAATCGGAGAAGATATGTGCGAAAGGAAGAAGAAACCCTAAAAAGCTTCTGAATTTGGGGATAGAGTTTGTTTTGTTGCGAAAAAGATTTCAGCTGGTTCGGTGACGAAAACAGTTTCTTCTAGAGATTAGTGGAGGATACTCTTGTGAATTGTGATAAGGCCAAAATCATAAATGGGCTTTAATAATAGGCTCATAATAATAAATGGGCCTTAGCGAACCAAATTACTTAGGATTCCTCTCTCAGACAAATCCAACGGTTGGATTTACGTGTCAACGTCTCATCAAACGGACGTTAATAATTTGCATGCGAGATGTTTTCTAATTTTTATATTATCGGAAATAAAACTGAAACGAAAACGCTGTCTTTTCGAGACAAAAAGGAAAAAAACAAAATTAAAATTAGGAAAGTTAAAATAATTTTCCTGCAAATTTCTTCTTTCTCAGAAATCTAAAAAAAAACAATGAAGAAAACACCGTAACGAATCATAAAATTTCTCAAAATCCAAACTCTGTTTTTTGTTCTTCCTCTTCCAGATTTGGTTTCTTTTTTTGAAAAACTCTCTAGCTTCAGTTTTTTTTTTCTCTCTCTCTCTCTCTCTAGGAATGTTTTTGTTCGTGGATACTGGAATCATGAGAATAAGATTTTGAAGGAGAAAGCAAGGTAATGATTAGGGTTTTCAAGTATTGGGTATTATAAAAGTGTCAACCTTTTTTTTTTCTCTGCTTCTTCTTCGGATCTAAACCCACATTACACGTTTCTCTGTTTTTTTTTAATGTCAGATCCATGTTCTTTGTCGGAGAATTTAGGGCTAATATGTGGATTTGAGCTTCTTTGATTCCCAATTTGTGAAAGTTTTGAAATTTTTGGGAAAGAGAGAATGTTTAAGCAGTTTCTGAGTAAACTTCCGAGGAAGTCTTCAAAATCTGATTCAGGAGAGCTGAATCGTTCGAGTTCGGGTCCGGTATCGTCTCCGGTTCAGAGATCCGGTACTAGTGGTGGTGGTTCGGGTCCGGTTCGATCTAACTCAGGGAAGCGTATGTCATCTGCTGTGTTCCCAGCTAGTGTTGTTGCTGGTATTGAGCCTTTGGTACCGTTTAAGGATGTACCAAGCTCTGAGAAGTTGAATCTCTTTGTGAGTAAAGTTAGTCTCTGTTGTGTGACATTTGATTTCTCTGACCCTGGTAAAAACTCTATAGAGAAAGATGTTAAAAGGCAGACATTGTTGGAGCTTTTGGATTTTGTAGCTTCAGGGTCTGTTAAGTTCACTGAGCCAGCTATTCTTGCAATGTGTAGAATGTGTGCTGTTAATCTCTTTAGGGTCTTTCCTCCGAATTATCGGTCTAGTTCTGGTGGCGAAAACGATGATGATGAACCGATGTTTGACCCTGCTTGGCCTCATTTGCAGATTGTGTATGATTTGTTGCTTAAGTTTATCACTTCTCCGTGTCTTGATGCTAAAGTGGCAAAAAAGTATTTAGATCATGCTTTCATTGTGAGGTTGCTTGACTTGTTTGATTCGGAGGATCCTAGAGAACGGGAGTGTTTGAAGACGATTCTGCATCGGGTATATGGGAAGTTCATGGTTCATAGGCCATTTGTACGCAAGTCCATGAGCAATATATTCTACCGGTTTGTGTTTGAGACAGAGAAGCATAGCGGAATCGCTGAGCTTTTGGAGATTTTCGGGAGTATAGTGAGTGGATTTGCGTTGCCTTTGAAAGAAGAGCATAAGATCTTCTTGTGGAGAGTGTTGATTCCATTGCACAAGCCTAAATCTGTTGGAAACTACTTTCAGCAGCTTTCTTATTGTATCACTCAGTTCATAGATAAAGAGCCGAAACTAGGCAGTGTTGTGATAAAGGGTTTGTTGAAGTTCTGGCCTATCACGAATAGTCAGAAGGAAGTGATGTTTCTCGGGGAGGTCGAAGAAATTGTAGAAGCAATGAGTGTGATGGAGTTTCAAAAGATCATGGTCCCTTTGTTCTTGCGGATTGCTTGTTGTGTCACCAGTTCCCACTTTCAGGTACATTCCTATTCATACATAGTTCTCATATATGATTGATCTGCATGAGTCTAAGATAAGCTAAGTTTGAACCAATTGGTCTTCTTGTGTTTCAGGTTTCTGAAAGAGCTTTATTCTTGTGGAACAACGATCAAATTGTAAACTTGATTGGACATAACCGGCAAGCCATCCTACCAATCATGTTCACTGCTTTAGAAAAGAATGCTCAGAACCACTGGAACCAATCCGTGCTAAACTTAACCTTAAACGTACGAAAAATGTTCTGCGAAATGGACGAGGCTCTGTTCATGTCTTGCCACGCCCGCTTTAAGGAGGACGAAGCAAAGCAATGTTCTGCTGCGGAAAAGAGGAAAGAAGTATGGGCAAGGCTAGAGAATGCAGCAAGTATGAAGCCGATAACAGGAAAGACTGCTGTTCTGGTAACTCCTCGAGCAACCTCCATCGCCTGCTAAATAGCGTTTAAACCAATTCACAGACAGTTTATCCAAAGCAACAACATCGAGAAGATGATGGAGTGGCTGTTGCTTAAGCTATAGTCTTGGGAACTTTTCATCGAGGTTGATCTCTGTAATATTATATAACTTTGATGTTGTTAGCTGTGTGGGTTTTAATGCTAATTCTATTGCTTTCTTTTAAAGCAATGAAACCATGCTGCAGATTTTTATCAAACTCTTTGTATCAATCAATTAAGTTTATATATCCTTTTTCTTTCAACTATGGCTCTAAACAACAACAAACATCAAAAGGTTTATGGGAACACATCAAAGTTTACAGGTAGTTGCTTGTACCTCACAAAACTTCAGAGACTAAGGTCATGCACGAAGAACGTCTTCCCACGATATGTGATGGATCTTTCTTCAGCTCCAAGGCACCACAAATGGCCTTGTAGGTTAAGAGTCTCTTTCATTCCTGCTGTTTCCCACACAAACTCAAAGAGACCCAATGCCCTATCTAACTGCTTCATCCCTCTCTCCAACATTTTCTCATCCGTTGAAGTCAAGATCCTCCCCATACTTAAGCACAAGAACTCGCTCTTCTCCTTGTAAAACCCTCCACAGAGATCAACTTCGATGTCACGCACACGGCCATAGAGGAAATACATGACGAGAGCAAACAAACACGGTGATGGACTGCCCAACAGCTTTGAGAGCTTTCTGTACACAAGGTGCTCTTGATGTCTAACCTCTCTGAATCCAATAGTGTTGTCTAAAAACACATCTTTGATCTGCAAAAGCCCTTCTTTCATCGATACAAGCTTATCCAGATGGTAAAGTACTGTGATTTCTTCATCATGTTCAAGATACCTTCTCAGATCATTCACCATATCAAGTACATCTTCCCATTTCGCAGAAGCATTAGCTTTCGCATATCTAGCTGGCACAGGCCGCATCCAAGAAGTTGATTTCTCGACTTCAAATGAAACTGATGATTCAGATAAGAATCTGAGGCAAGACAATATCACTTGCTGAGCCAATACTCTACCTTGACTCATCTCTCTATGTTCAACTAACCAATCAACTTCTTCTTTAAGACCATTCAATATATCTTCAAGAGTACCTCTCCATATACGATACTGCGTTACCTGTGAACACACAGTGCTCCTCACTAGCTTCCTCTGTTGCGCCGAGACGTTGAGAAAGTTGCAAACTTTAGTCAATGAATTCACCACCAATGGCTCTCTTTCACTTTCACTCCCAAAAAATGGGAACTTGAACCGTCCCTCTTCTCTAAGCTTCTGCTGAATTGAAGGAGACCCAATAAAGATTCTAGCTAGAGATTTAAATGCTTGCATTTTCTTTGTGATACCATCATCATAAACGATGACACCATTGATGTCCTCTAGCTTTCCGTCGACTAAATCAACATCTCTCAACGCACGGTTTAGTTTCTTCAGAACTGGGAGTTTCGTTTCGTACCATTCATGAGGCAATACATCTTCATATGAATCAACTGAAGGATGATACAAAACCTGGAATGAACGGAAGAAGCGACTTGGATTTGCCTTGAAACTGAGTTCAGAGTTTAGATGTATTCTTATTTGATGATACCCATTAACCCACATTTGAAAATCAGCTTAGTGAAATAGCAACGACCTAATAATCAGATCCTCTCTTAGGAATTTCATCAAACAGTTTGTATGCAACTCTTGTGAATGAAGAAACGGCGAAATTGGGATCTCTTATCTCATCCACGGGAAGAATCTCTCCGAGAAAACAGATTTTAATGCAAGTGAATCTGTATCGCGAAAAGAAGTAAAGCGAATTTGAGAGAAGAGATTCAAGGGAAGCTTTAGATGACACAAGTGAAGTGAAGCTGTGAGAGAGGAGATGTAGTTGGAAGCGAAGAGCTTGGTAATCGCGTTTGGATCATTAATGGGCCATTAAAAAGGCCTCTTTTGGCCCAGAAAAATGATTCAATGAAAATGTTTTGTTTACGATCAAGATTTTAAACTTTATTTTTGGTCTCATAGTAAAATAAAATAAAAGCATGAAGCAAAATCACAAACTCAAATCAGTTCATCGACTCGACGAAAGCAATGAAATTATCGGTGTCTAAAGAAGTGAAAATGATTTTGAAGATCACTGCATTGAGCTATTGAGAACGAAAAACGATGATGCAAAATGTAAAGACAAATGAAACACATTCTTAGCAGTGGAAGTGTTTTACTTGGGGTCCGAAGAAACTAAGCTATCAACAATGCAGAACACAAAACCTTGGATCACTGATTCCACGCGTGTCATGTGAGATCGACTCTTCGAACTAATCCATGAACAATCTCAGAGTGGAACCATCGGAATCATGATGGATTGTGTCGCCAAATCTTGCACAGTTTTGTTTTATTTTGCAATATTATACCTAGTACATGTTAAAATGCCCACGATATTACCAACAATGATAGAAAACAAATGACAAAATGTGAACTCTATTTCGTACCATCTTAGAATAACTTTTGAATCACTGAACCACCGTTTATTGGTTAAATATTTTTGCCATTTTCTAATTTTTTAATAATCTTAATCTACATGCATTCCAACTTAAAAGTATTTTAAATTATCTTCTTTTTCCTTCAATTTTTTTTTCCTAATTGAACAATAGGTGATATTTTCATTTTATGTAAGAAAATAGTATTTGATAATGTTAGAATATGAATCTTGAGTCCTCAAATGTTAAACAAATACTTTGATAACAAACTCACGTGGAAACTCACAATCTGTCTTAGTGTCGTTAACGTGTCACCAATCAAATTTAAATCATTATGTATATCACATCTTGTAAAAAAAAAAGAAAAAAAAAAAAAAAA
>Ga0041059_1001758_pt1 | contig 16912 bp, 11 predicted proteins | sample AraColnosormetaG_FD_56232 | JGI IMG/M metagenome (GOLD analysis project Ga0041059, IMG submission 56232) | Arabidopsis roots microbial communities from North Carolina, USA - Col MF nosort | ecosystem: Host-associated > Plants > Roots > Unclassified | place: USA: North Carolina | collected...
CACCTCCTCCACCTCCCCCAGCTCCCCCAGATGATCCACCAACTCCAGCACCAGCTCCAGCTCCAGAACCACTCCCATGACCTGATCCTCCACTTGAACCACCTCCTTCTCCGCCACCGCCACCGCCTCCTCCACCTCCTCCTACTCCACCAGTTGTTCCACCAACACCAGCACCAGCACCGGATCCACTTCCATGCCCAGAACCTCCATTTGCACTACTGCCACCACCTTCTCCGCCGCCTCTTCCTCCACCTCCTCCAACACCACCATAGCCACTCATACCAGCTCCAGCACCATATCCTTCTCCATGGCCATACCCATCACCTCCTTCACCACCACCTCCTCCACCGCCACCTCCTCCTCCGCCTCCACCGCCATATCTTTTAGCACCTTTTCCGTAGAAACTACCACAACCACGCCAACTCCGGGAAGAACAATCATCATCGTCATTGTTATTCTCCACACTATCTCCACAACTACCCCCAAGCAATGCAAAAACAATGCATGAAAGAAGAAGAAGCACGTATATAAACCTTGAATGAGTAGCCATTGAAGTACTCTTTTTGGTTTTCAAAGAACTAGAAAACTGCTTTGGTTTGATTCCTTTTCTGCTTGGTTCTGCTCTCTATTTATAGCACCAATCGAAGTGGAATATCGATTATTTTGACTAAAAAAAAAGTTATTAGTTCAATAGTCAGACCAGTGTGGTCCATACATACATGTAGACTTGAGTTTCCAAGGTACTTAGGTACGTGACCTATTATTATTAGGCGCGAAATTTTGTATTTAAAAATATTTTTTGAGAATTGAGAAAAGAGTTCTAATTTAAGTCAATGCAAAAGTTCTACAAAGTCAACTGATTGGGTAGACAACCACACTAAAAGACAAAATAAAATAAAATTTGGTAACGATAATTGTGTACGTGACAATTTGGTAATTTCAAATTATCTTTACGTTATACCATATGTTTCTATCGCTAAAAATTTGAAATTGTAGAATATTTTTGTGTTATCAATTTATCAATCGCTTATTAACGATAGAATTTTCCGGTTAATGATACCTTTGAATTAGTCATCAAAACTAGTACTAATGCTCATATACGTATATATAATTAAGAAATTGTCAACCTGGCTCGGTAAGTTATCACTAATCAAAACGTCTAATTATTATATTATTTCACGGTATTGGATCTGCCACTGTTTTCAGATAAAGCATTGAAATTTCTAGCCTCCTCCGGAAAGATAATCCCGTTGTATGATATATAACTATTTGTTTGGTATAGCCGATCGATTAGATTATTTTAGCTGTAAATATTACACATTGTAGCGTTTGAGTGGCTGCACATATTTTTTTAAGAAAGTTATAAGATAGTATGAATTTTTCAAACACGAGGAAGAAAGAAAAAAATGTTACTTTCCACATAAAGGAAACGGAAAGCAACATATCCCATGAACAAAAAAAAAAAACAAAAAAACAACACGAAACAAGAGAGTTTTGTTTAATTATGAAGACCATTACTAACTTATAGATTCGACCAAAAATATATTAGTTTAAGGTGTGTTTTTTTCAACTGTTAGTTAAAGTTTTATTAGTCTAGTTTTTGCCTTTTAGGTTGGAGACACAGTTTGGATAATAAATAGATAAGCTATAGCAACATCTTTGATTTGGTGTGATAACATATTAACATGATATGAAGATCTCTGACCTATACATTTACATTCGTATATATATCTCATAAGAAATAATTTATTCTTAGAGAAACCATGGGACAAATCACAAATGGATTTGGTGTTCGATATTTTGTAGATAGGTGTAGTTCATAACTTCGTATGTGGTCTCCTAAAGAAAATTCAAAGATACAGCTGAGTGCCAATGACTTAGCAAAATCTTATCCTCGTATATATATTTTTTTTGTTTTGACAGCATTTTATCAACTATTAGTTTTTCCTGTTCTTTTTCTTCTTCTAATCATTTCTTACTTCAATTCAACGACTAGTCATTAGTTCATGTTGATTCCATTCCTCTCGTCGTCATTCTGATTCATCAGTAAATATCATATTCTCGAGGAAAATTAACAACTCCACTTACTCATACTTATACGACCCGTTTAAAATATTTTTATTGATAGGTCGCTTGTGGAAATTGGTTTGAAACTCAAACAAATTAAATGACTCTAAAATTTGATAAGCTTCCAATTAAAAAAAAAACATGTTAGAAATATGGTGATACCAATGTTCAATAAGTATCTAAACAGTCCAGGTCAAAACCTTGACATTAATATGCTAACAATTAGTGGAAGGAACACTGCAAAACAAATTAACATTTCTAAATATATATGCACATGTAGCTTTGGATGAGTATGGTCTGTATGGAGGACATTGTACGATCTTCGAAGATACGTATAAGGATTTTGGGGTTTAGCGTTGAAGAAAGTAGTAGATGGGAGAAGTCTAGTCTTAGATTGGTACTCAATAGTTTCAGTGGAAGCAGCTTCAGAACTATGGAATAAAGTTAATACTATGTGTGAACGCACGACTAAATATGCAACATTTTGTTTTACTGCGTTTTAGATCGTCTAGCGACTTTAGCTACGTCAATTTTTCAATGCAAGTATTCTTGGTCTTACATTTTGGGGGCATTCCAAATTTTTCATTTAGTAAATGTATCTGGCTTATAATCGCGACCAATCTTGACCCCTAAAAACAAGGCGGACCAATCTTGACGACCCCTAAGAAACTGACGGTAAAATGTTATTGCTTTGTGTACTGTCAAATTTATTTTTAAAAAATTGCGAGTTTGGAATTCTAATTCAAGGTATAAAGTTTATTTGATAATTTATACGTCAAGTTTAACAACAACAAAAAAAAGATTATTTATACGTCAACATTATGATAACATATAAGATAACAAATTATTCGTTTGTAAACAGTTGAATGATAAATAAATGGTATACAACAAAATTTCCTAATTAGAAGTCCCAATTACCTTTTACTTCATTTTTCTCCATTTTTGACGAGTTTCAAGAATATTATTTATTTTTAACTAGCTAATCTCAAACTTTGCAGGTAATATAGTGAATGAAAATTATAGATCCACTGATGGCTAGTAAAACAAAATAATTTGATTATTTAAAATAAGAACACAACATTTGATTTCGTCATAAAAACTAAGTTGAAAGCTCAAGTCAAGCTCCAAATTTTTCTTGTTCCTAATTTTTGTGCCGTAGTGAATAAATCCACGAAGCTCACATCTCTTTGCCACCCTCTCGTGACAATACTAAACATTTCAAATCATTCAATCTAAAAAAACAAAGAAAAAAAAAACAGTTGAGCCGTTGCGTCCAATATCCCTTTTAGAATGGCCTAGTGTGGCGGCCTTTAGCTCGTCCGCACATAAGAGCGTTCTTTGGTGGTGGATATTCATCTCGGTACGAAGTAGAGGAAGTGTAAACTCGAAGATAGAATTGTTGCCCCAAATACTGTCTTGCCCAATTCTCCGACCTTATGTTCCACATCCCAACATTATCCAACGCTATGTAGATCGCTGTCCATGCCCTCGGATATACTTGAACGGTGGACCGTGAAACCGCGTCCCGCAGGTTGTACTTTGCTCGGCTTCCGGGAGTCCATTGTCCTCCATCCATACTGTTATCCAAGAAAATATGAAATACATCAAACATAATTCTAATATCAAAGTTCATTAATGGATCTAAACTTTATAAATTAAAATCATATAAGTAACATCATTAGTATTAGTTGAAATGATTTGTTTATAGAGAATTGTCTTCTTACCCGACGACGAAGAAAGAGTAACCGGAGACGTGCCAAGACTGGACTGAATTTTCCCAGTTTTGGAAAACAACCTCGATGAATTCTCTAAAGTTAGCGGCCATAACAGAGCTTTGAAGATACCCTCCGTTTCCACCAGAGGGACTCGTTGGGATGCTTCCGAGGTTAAAAACTCCGGGAATCTTGAAGTAATCGGCGAGCTTCAATGGTGTGTCAGGCGCAACAAACGAGGCACCGTTCACGGCGTACCTTTGCTTGCCGTTGATCCAAGGAGCTGAGTTGGCGAGTATGATCGTACGGCCTGGTTTGATCAAACCGTAATGATACGAGCCTTGCGGATTCGGTCTCGGACCACTCGCTGTAAGATTTCTCCTATATATTATCACATGAATACACAAACATCATAAAAAATCAAATCTCAACGAAAATCCCCTGTTTTTTTGGCGGTAACTTGTAAGTCAAGAAACATGTTTTTACCGGATAGTTCGAGCTTGGTAGAGTGAAGATGCGATGTCCAAAGTAGGACCATTTGGAACAGGGCCAGATACGCCTTTTCTCGAGTTACTGTAATGGAGAATCGAAGTCGTTGTAAGGACTTTCCGCGTGAACCTCGAGGAGATGACGATGTAATAGTCTTGAGGAGCTTGGTTAGCCGTCACAAGAACAGAGTAAGACTGTCCTAAATGAATGTCAAGTGAAGTGTAGATGTTTTGAACAGTGTGAGAGCCTTCTACTTCAACGAGCTTCATCGTGTGTCCTTGGATTCTGAAGTTTAATGAAGTCGCGACCCCAACGTTTGATATTCTGAATCTATAGGTCTTACCGGGTTGAACGGTGAAGGTATTGCCTCCCCAGCCGCGACCATTGATGAGAACTCCATCAGGATTCGGTAGATTCCTTCCGGCTTCTAGTAGACGTCTCAAAACCTTAAAATAACAAAACAATGAGATTTTGCCAAAACCCCAAAACTTTCGTTCCTTTTCTTGCAGTTCAAGTCAGTGGCATTAGGGCAATAAGGAGTGTACTTACATAGTGATTGGTTTTGTACCAATCTCCGGCGAGAAGCCAGAAATCACCGTCAGGGGGAGAGAACGGGACAGGGATGCGAGGACGACTCCAGACACGGATGGCTCCAAATGCACCAGCGGCTTTGTGGAAGGCAAGAGAAGGGAAATAGTAGAAGCTACCAATTTGATCTTTGACTTGAATTACATAAGTGAAGTTTTTGCCTGGTGGAATCGGACATGTTGTCCCTACGACTCCATCTTGCCATGAGTTCTTCCTCTGTTGCACTCCGTTCCTAAGAAGAAAAAGTCTTTAAAGATTAGGGGTATGTTTGATCGAATTAAGAGTATGGGGTTAACTACGGATATTCAAATAGATCCGGGACGTAAAAGTTAATTTGAATGACTGCCTTTTGTTTCCCACTGACACTTAAAGCTCACATGTGTCATCGCATGTGACTAGTTTGGATGGATCAAGTGGAATATTTTAATTTTCTTATGGCATATCTATATTATGATATTATGTATTGTATGTTTGACAGCCAATCATGTCGGGTGTAAGAAAAAGCTTTTATGGCTCTCAATGAGAAAAAGAAATTGACATTCTCAAATGAAATAAAACAAGAAAATTATTTTTCATTTTTTTGTAACAAAATCTATTTTACTTGAAACACTAGAATGCTAGATTTTCTGATTTTAAGTCCCAAATGACAAAATAAAAGTTACTTAATCCCTACAGAGTAAAAACTATTTTTGTTCGTTTGAGTTGAGACCTTTTCATTGTTATAAGTTTACTATACTTTTTATTAGCTAACTACAAACAAAATAAAATTGTTGTTAATTAATGAAGTACTTTAGTTGCTTTAAATCTTCTATTAAACAAGCAAATATTACGTTTTGAATAGCATTACAATCAACGAGAAAAGTTAACGATCTCAATTTTTGTTTTATTCATGAAAAAGTATTGTTCTTTGGAAGAGATGTATCATTTCTTTCTCTTGTAGACTAATACATAAATATGCAAGTATTGATAATGTGTGAGATGAGATTTACTCAAAGCACATTTGTCCGAAAGCTGCATTCTTTTGGACAACAAAAAACAAAAACAAAATTCACAAAAATTAAAAGTTAAGATCTTATCCTAATCTTCAATCTTTATTGCTTTCTATCCAAGAATATTCAACTTCTCGGCAACACATAATACGGCAAAAAAAGTAAAGATATGTGAAAGAACTTACCAAGAAATGAGAAAAGGCTCTTTCAAGTAATTGAAAACACTGATAATGATATTATCATTTGTGATTGCGTCAATGTGAGGTCCAGGAAACTGCCCATTTATCAATATTCCCTGCAGTACTCAAAACCCAACCCAAGATAATGTTATCACAAGATTTCTCGAGAGAACAAACAGAGAAAATGTGACAAACCTAGAAAGAAAGAAGAAGAAACAGTTGAAATACCTGTTGTTTAACACCAAGGGGATAAATGTCGCCATAAGTAATTTTCCAGGTGAAGAATCTATAAGGGTTATCTCCAAGCACACCATTGATTAAAACCAGAAGAAGAACTATAGAGACTTTGCAAGAACCTCTCATTTTTTAAACTCTCTTCTCTGGTTTTCTTTTTTTTGGGGTTTGGATTATTGATTTGAGTATGAGACTGAGGAGAGGTGTAGATCCATATACAGAGGATTTTGGAATGGAGAATCTATTAATGATGCCCTCTTAAATATTAGTGGCAGTGGCACCGACGTAATTAATATGTTTTTTTTTTTGTATTGAAGAAATAATTTTAAGAAAATACGTAAATGTAGTAACATATATCCTCGAATGTTATCAAAATCATCAAATTTATTTGGTTATATTATTTTCAAGTAATTTACACTTATAAACTTTTGGTTGAATTTCGAGCTTGATTTGCATTATTAACAATATGTTTTAACTAAAACTGAAGAGACTTTTTCCTAAAGTCAACGTCATTTTTAAATCCTTTCACACTTTAGAATATTGTTTGGGAAATTTCGTTTACATGTACCAAATTTTTTTTCAAATATTCAAGTAAACATAATGATATTTTTATTTATCCTAACGAAATACATTTTTCTTATTAGCTCTAGCTATTAGATTGAGCAAGCTAGTATTTAGTTATTTACCGATTCGGTGTAACACCTTGGATTGCAAACTATGTCATAATAGTTGGTTATATACAATAGCAAAACAAATATTAAATTTATCATAAGATTCTCTGTCTTTTTACTCTTTTTAGATCTCACTCATCAAAAAGTTTACAATTAATTTTATTTAAAGATGTTTGGGCCTTCTTTGGGTCAAGAGTACATCGACCATTGCTCCGTATTGTCCGCAAGTGAAGGTGTTTTGAAACGCGGCGTGTGAGCTGTCAGGAGGTAAGAATCACATGCTTCTGTTAAATCTTGAATTGAATAGTTGGACCGCCGGATTAAATATTGAGCTGAAGTCAATGCTATTGGACGGTGGAGATCACAGATCGGAGTTATGAAGGTGAGGGTGTACCGTGGAAATGAAGCGGATGATACGAGTTTCTGCGTTTTCACGTGCTTGAGTACCATTCTGCACCATTAGCAAAGATTGAAGAAAAAGACAAACAAGAAAAAGTCTGTTATTTGAAGTGTGATATTATATATCATAATGGAAATAACCAAAACTCATGTATGTGTGAATGTATAATGTGTCATGTTTTGTAATCATAGGTACATTCGACAAAAGCAAGTCTGGTTATGTCATCAATGAGTTCCGATAATTTCGGTAGAAGGAAGTCAGTCCTTTGAAAAGTTTGTGATTTATGGGTTTTAAGCTTAATTAGTTGTAATGGTGATTATTGGTTTTTTCTTTAAGAATATGACACCAACCGAAACATTTTGTTAAAAAATAATTATAATAATACTAACAATTTTTGAAATTATTTTAGTTTCTTTTTTTCACAACTCATGAATGAACATTTATCCAACATTTTGGACTAACTAGGAATATTATTGTATATTCGTTACGTGTAGGAAAGTTCCTCATTCCTCAATGAATATTAATAATATACATATTGCCATGCACCGCTTTAGTTATTACGACGGAATCGACGGGATCTTCGTTACTAAATGCAATTTTAGATCTCAATCAATGCTATCTACTTACGTGTTTCTTTTCCAACATCATCATTCTAACATGATTTGATGAATCCGTCATATGACACCAAAAACACATGTAATGATCATCAACTGCTTAATTTCTAAGGATGTTAGCGTTTGTTTGGGTGAGTTGGCAACTTTTCCTATGGATAAATCGTGATTTGTCGGAATAAAAAAGTGGCAAAACATGTAAAAGTTATTCTAGAATTTGCTATTTGGGGGGCTTAGCACTTAGCAATGTAGTAGTAATGTATAAGAATGAACGAAACATTCTTTGGAATGGGCCAATTGATTACCTAATATATAAGGCCACAATTCACAAAGAGGCCATGAAGGCCAGTAATACTCTTTTTTTGTCTCTCTCCACCTATTCCTAATAATGTATCCTTTGGTTCTGTAGTAGCCCAAATGCAATACAAACTTACTTATGGATGAAATAAGTTATCAGATTTACAGTGATTTACTGTATTAGTGATCTATTAAAAATTAACCATTTATCGTGACCCGTCTAGAAAAAAGAAAGTTGGTTATTTTTCAATTTCGTTTAAGATAATACTTTAGACTATGCAATCACAATACTATATACACAATGGACGGTCCTATTTGTAATTAAGCTTATTAATTTATATATATTTACATTTTTTCAAAAACTCAAATATGTAATTTAATGATTTTACGCTATATCTAGCATAGTATATATAAGTTATTTCAGTAAAAGTTTAAGGCGTGGTAAATACATTGCATTTGTATATTAAAAAATCAAAATCAAAATTAAGCAAAAAAAATTTTGAAGATGGAATTGTATAAATTAAATATAAATACTACACTAGTTTAGAATTGTATAGTGAGAATGTGAGAGTAACCTGTACTATTTATACTTTTTTTGTCTTCTGAATTTTATTTGGAAATATACATGATTTTTAAAATATTTATACTAAGTAATTACAAATAATTTGGGTGAGAAAACAAAAAAGAAATAGGAAAAGGGTTTACTAACGCCAAAAAACCCAACCCTTGTCTGCGTTCTTCATCAGCGCCGCGTTCTCAAAGTTGCTCTCACAGTCTCCGATCTCCAATTTTATGTAAGTTCTTTCTCTCATTCCGATTCCAAGTTTCGTATCGATCTCTAAGTAGATTCGTATTAAGCTATAAGAGATTGATGAACCTAGTTGCTCCCGTACTCGAGAGGCTTAGATTTGGAATCGAAATCGATTGTGATGATGTTTAGTTAACGAAACCCAGTCACTAAATCCTTGCGTTGAGCTTATCAAACCCTAATTTTAGAGGATTTAGATCCATTTGCATCACATTTCTGCGTAGTAAATCAAGAATTAGTCTCCAAAGACTCTTCTTTTAACAACATTTCAACCAATCTGCGTTTGATTTGTAAGAAATGTTGTGTCAAGTTCACTCTCACTATGATCTCTCTTTGGATTCAAAGTTTGTATCTTTTTGCTTCTATGCATCACCAAATCTCTCTTTGGATTCAAAGTTTGTATCTTTTTGCTTCTATGCATCACTATCATATAATACCTTCCTTCAATTGATCTCCTCTGCTTTTAGCTAGCAAGTTTATAGGTTTCTTAACTTATTGTGAGCTAATTGGATTACAATGAGATATTATCATCTTTAAAGAATTGTGGTTTTGGGCATATGCAGAAGTTATGGCTGGAAAAGCTGCAGAAGCTGTGGCAAAGACAGTGACAGGGTTTCAACATCCATGGAGGGCGAAACTCGATAAGTACAGAACCGAGTTGACGAAAGGTGTGTGGGGTTATTGGGAGATGGGAGCATGGAAACCGTTAGGGATAAGTGCACGAAGGAGGGCTATGCTGAGGAAAGAAGTGTTGACTAATGGAGAAGATTGGCCTTATGATCCAGAGAGGAAAGCTATGAGGACAAAGAGGAAAGGGCATAAATGTGATAGAATTTCAGCTGAGAAAAGAGAGAACACTGCGAAGCTTATGTTGAAGATGCCTCAGATGTTGCTTGATTATAAGAAGAGAAGGTGGGAAAAGAAGATGAAGGAAGAAGAGAAAGCTAAAGAAGACAAGTAATTGATTTGTTGAGATCATGATTACTATAGACTTGGTTGATGAATAAGAATAATTTAGTTTGTTGATCTTATGAAATCTTGGAAGGTTTAAGATCACAAGTTTGCTTCTGATATACTTTTGTATGATGTTTTTTTATGTTTGTTTTTAACAGAACCCAAAAGTGTTTGTGGTTAGGATCGGAATTTGTTTTTCAACCAAGACTAATTTTGACTGTAAAATATGGTTTATGAAATATCGGTTCGTGCAATTTCTAGAAGAAATGAAGAGATCGATAGGTTTTGTAGATAAATTGATAAGTTAAACTAAATGATAGAATCGTAACAAACGAAAAATAATCTCAGTGAAAGAAAATCTCAACTGTTTTTATTTAGTTAATTCTATAAATATGATCGTTTTTTCGGATTTTTAAGGAAAGAATACACGAGAAAGTATTTATCTAAAATTAATAATCAAACATATCACCATGTTTATATTTTACAAATTAGATTAATTTATTATTAGATTATTTTTGTTAGCTCTAAAATAAAATTAAGCGTGTAAAATGTTTTTGAGATAAGTGTATGTTACATTAATAGAAAAAAAAAGAATTCTTGGACCAAAGTTGACTAGTTTTCTCTGCCACACGACCAAAGTGACGCAAGCAATGATATATAGAAAAGCAAATGCCGCCACCTAAAAAAAGACGTCTAGGTTCAATGAACCTAAATTTCAGCTGCTTCTTTTATAATCCCATTTCTCTCAACAAATCTTAAGAGAACACAAAATTAGAAAAAACACAACACAAAAATAAAAAAAACTTAAGAACATTGTTTCGAGAGATTTGGTTTGGAGTGAAAATGGCACTAGCAATCAACGTTTCTTCATCTTCTTCTTCTGCGATCTCAAGCTCTAGCTTCCCTTCTTCAGATCTCAAAGGTAATTTATTTCATTTTCAATACCAAATTCGTGGAGAATCTTAGAAATGCCTTGATTGGTCATTGTGTTTTGGTTTTAAATTCGTTCAAATTCGATCAATGTCGAATCTTATTCAATTTGTTTGTTTGATTCTTCAATACAGTAACAAAAATCGGATCATTGAGGTTATTGAATCGTACCAATGTCTCTGCGGCTTCTCTGAGTTTGTCCGGGAAGAGATCCTCCGTGAAAGCTCTTAATGTGCAATCAATTACAAAGGAATCCATTGTTGCTTCTGGTAAGTTCTGGTTTGATTTTTCAATTGATCATTGGTTAATTTGATTAAGGTTTATGCTAATGATCTTGTGCTTCATTACAAAACAGAGGTTACAGAGAAGCTAGATGTGGTGGAAGTTGAAGACTTTGAGGAACTAGCAAAGAGATTAGAGAATGCTTCTCCTCTTGAGATCATGGATAAAGCTCTTGAGAAGTTTGGGAATGACATTGCTATTGCCTTTAGGTAATGAATTGAATCATGAGAATACAATAAAGGAATGTTTTTGTTTTCCTTTAGTTTGCTGATTTGTTGTTTTGTTTGGTTTCAGTGGAGCTGAAGATGTTGCTCTGATTGAGTATGCTCATTTAACTGGAAGACCTTATAGGGTATTCAGTTTGGATACAGGGAGATTGAATCCAGAAACATATAGACTCTTCGATACCGTGGAGAAACATTACGGTATTCGGATTGAGTATATGTTTCCTGATGCTGTTGAGGTTCAAGCTTTAGTTAGGAACAAGGGTTTGTTCTCTTTCTATGAAGATGGTCACCAGGAGTGTTGCCGTATTAGAAAGGTGAGACCTTTGAGGCGTGCGTTGAAGGGTTTACGTGCTTGGATCACTGGTCAGAGGAAAGATCAATCACCCGGGACAAGATCGGAGATTCCTGTTGTTCAGGTTGATCCAGTGTTTGAAGGATTAGATGGTGGAGTTGGTAGTTTGGTGAAGTGGAATCCGGTTGCTAATGTTGAAGGGAATGATGTTTGGAATTTCTTGAGGACGATGGATGTTCCTGTCAACACGCTTCACGCTGCGGGTTATGTTTCAATCGGATGTGAGCCATGCACGAGAGCGGTTTTGCCGGGTCAGCATGAGAGAGAAGGGAGATGGTGGTGGGAAGATGCTAAGGCTAAAGAGTGTGGCCTTCACAAAGGGAATATCAAGGAGAATACCAATGGAAACGCAACCGCTAATGTCAACGGGACAGCCTCAGTCGCGGATATCTTCAATAGCGAGAATGTTGTGAACTTGAGCAGGCAAGGGATTGAGAATTTGATGAAGTTAGAGAACCGGAAAGAGGCTTGGATCGTTGTGCTTTATGCACCGTGGTGCCCGTTTTGTCAGGCAATGGAAGCTTCATTCGATGAATTGGCGGATAAGCTGGGAGGAAGTGGTGTGAAGGTTGCTAAGTTTAGAGCTGATGGTGACCAGAAGGACTTTGCCAAAAAGGAGTTGCAGCTTGGAAGCTTTCCAACAATACTTGTGTTCCCAAAGAACTCTTCAAGACCAATCAAGTATCCATCAGAGAAGAGAGATGTTGATTCTTTGACATCTTTCTTGAATCTTGTTCGGTAAATCCGCAATAAAATCCGCCGACTCTACGATGACGAAGAGATCAATAATAGACCATCCAGTCTCGTTCCAGATTGCTAGAACAGATGAAGAAGGTGAAGATGAGAATCTCTATTTGGAGCTTTAGCCTTTTGTATAGCTGTGGTTAAAAATAATTACGCCAAGGTTTTGCCTTTTGTGAGTTTATTTTTACCAATTTTCAGTGTATTACTCCTTTTTTGCCTTTGTGATGGATATGAACAAGTTTGATATGAAAGTGACTCATTACTCATTAGCCCCAAAATCAATGTTATTTAAGTAAAAGCAAAAGAGGAAAGTAAGAAAAGGAGAAGTTTCTGACGATTAATAAACCCAAAGGGAAAGATATCCAAACATCCAAAGCAAAGTTAAAAGCCAGAGAAAAGAAGGAAGCAATGTACATCTTTATCTTCCTGATTTATGTATGTACATCAAAGTCATCCAAAGATCGATTTTTATTCAAGCAACGGTAAGAGATCCAAAAGTGTTCTCTCCACTGTAAGTCATGTAGAGGAACCCATCCTCATCTTTGTGTTCTTCATAGATCGCAGACATCAATGCAGCTGTTAAGAAACAAAAGTGAAACCAAAGTTAGTGGTAAAGAAAGAAACTTTGATCCTGAATGGTGTTAAAGAGTTTAAGAACTCTTACCAGTTGGAGGCAATGTGTTCTTAACAAAGACAAAAATAGCTTTCTCAGCTCCAAGCTTGATTCTTTTACGAACCACGTATACAAATTGTCCCACTGTTAGATCAGCTGGTACAAGATACCTAAAAGAAAGTGGAAGAAACATAAGTTATCAAGATTATGATATAGAAAAAGAGTAAATAAAGCAAACCCATTACTCACTTCTTCTTGTCAATGTCAGGAACATCACTTTGTCCAGCCTTCTCCACAATCACCTACATACAATCCAAGATTCTAAATTAGACTAAATTTAGTGAAAAGAAGTTAATCAACTCATGAATTTGTAAGCTTACGGGAATTCTGTCAGGGTACTTCTCTCTGATTCGAGAAGATTCACTCATCCTTGCCTCTGATTAACAAAACATAACCACAAGATTAATGACAAGTACATCATTAAACAGAGATATCTATAAAATCTCACAGCTTGGCTTAGAAACAAAAACAGAGAAACGAACAACAAAGGAAGAATCAAAAGCGTATGCAGAGATTAAATCTGATCCCAAAACCAATCAAAATTGAGTTCCAAAATCAAAACCATACACGATCTAAAGCAAGTTTTAACAGAATTCAGAAACTCAACAAAAAATCAAGTAATTGAAAATTCGATGAGAAAGGGATTTGAAGAAACAAACCGAGAGGGTTAGAGATCTTGAAGGAACTCTTAGCCATTGCGATTCGATTAGTCTCTGCGAATTTCAAGCAAGCAAAGATCATAATTAATAAACTCGATCGTCTGCTAGATCGGGGGAGAAACAAACCCAGAAAACCCTAAAAGATCTCGAATTTATTGGTGAGAAGAAACATACCCGAAGAAGAAACTGAATCCGATTTGTTGGAAATTAGGGTTCGTTGAGAAGAAATTGAGTTTGATTGAAACTGGAGAAGAAGAATCGAGAGAGAGAAGTCAATGTCAAGAGAAAGGGATTATAAAAGAAATTAATAATGGAATTTAGTTAGGGTTTTCCTAATGGTTGCCTACACGGAACTGTTTCTGGAATAAGTAAACCACTTGGAATTCGTTTATTATTATTTGTTGATTGGATTACAAGAAATCTCTTACACTTGTCTTACGTCACCACCATCTGTTTATTTCTTCACACATTTTTGTGTCGTTTTGGGCTAATTGGGCCTTTATATAGGCTTTGGTTAGCAAAAGTTTACAAAGTAACAAAAAAATTTTTTTTTTTTTTTTTNTCATCAGGTGTTATTTATGACTCAAACGAGCCAATTTTGAAGAAAATTATTTACAAAAATGATATGTAGCGGTTCCGCACGAATTTTTCGTGCCAAATAATCCGCTTTGACAAAGTAACAAATTTGTTGTCGTTGTATTTTTATATAAAATTGAATTGCATTTTTGTGGCACCTCTGTACAAGATTTTTTTTTAGTTGAAACTGTAATTTTACTACAATTTTTTATTTCGAAAAAGTAAATTGTAAAAAGAAAGAATGATTATCATGAACCGTTGCTAGGGCCAAGGAAAGATGAGTAAATTTCGTTTATAGTGTGATTGGTACTATTTATATATTGAGTAGATCCAAACAAAATAAAAAATCCAACCGAACTTGACATTTTTTTTGTTTGTCGGCAATTCAAATTTAGTACGGGTGAGATAGTACCGACGTGAATAAAACTGAAAATTATCGAAACAAGTATTTTTATTTATACAACTTCATTCTTGAAAATATATCTTACCATAGTAAATTAACTAATATATTTATTATGTATATCTTGAAATGGATATTTAGCAACGAAACGAATTAATCCAAATTCAAATACAACTTTTTCAGTTGCAGATTGGTTCAAGAATACACGAAGTAAAAAATTAAATCAACACACCGAAATAGATAACAGATACATATACCCCATTCCCCTAGTAACACCATGTCTAGTTGCTATATAACATTGAAAAGTGAAAGGTAGTGAGCAATATGGAACGAGCCCCTTAACCTTGTGTCGGACCAAAAATGTTAACATTATTCGCTACATTTTTCTCTCTTGGTCGAGGCCAAAATGGTGAAGAGATCGAGAGTGCTTTCAAATTTCTCACATTCAAAGGTTCCAAAGTATATGCCATTTTGTTTTGCTAAACTATAATTTAAGCTCACTAAGCACTGCTAAAGAGTTAAAAGACCATTGAGAACTACAAACATAACATGAGAAAAATGGTATGGGCCCATGCATGGGATTGACAAGTCATCCTCATCGTCATCATACTTATCTAAAAAAATCCAAAAACCTAACAACAACAACAACAACAACAACAAAAAAAAAAAAAGAGAACTCAACCATATTGGTAGTGTCATGATTCCCTACATGGTGATAACGACAATAACATTGATATTTAATAAAAATCATGTGGATACCATAAGGTTTTAGGTTTTTTTTTCATGATAATGATATGGTATGGTGCTAAAAAGGGTTTTGTGTGAATGTGATATTGATCATCCAGCCATGCTCCATGCCATGCCAAAACTATGGTGGTGATGTTGTTGATGAAGATGTGATATTCGATTCCAAGAAACCAGTTCTTGTTAAGACAGCGTTTCTTGTTTTGCTGAGATCTCTTCCTTTGAGCGTTCTTCCGATTCCTTCGCACATAGAGAATGATGAGATCTGCGTTCTTGCAAGTCTTTTTGCTACTAACTCATGTGGAGGAACCATTGAGCCTTCATCATCATCGTCAATGGCCCATGAATGCAAGTGGCTGCTTGTGTTCTTCTTTGAATACCCATAAACCTTGGACCAGTCAGGAATATTCATTGGAGCAGATGACTGTTTTGCCCCTCCAGAGACCTCGTTGCCTTTAGGAATGTACCTCGCAGAAGATGAGGAAGAGGCTGAGAAGAGATTGTTACTTTTGGACATTTTCATTTCAGGACCTTGAGTTTCACTTTCTCTCAAAACTGACCACACTTCTTCTTCTTGAAACTCTTCTCCCCCTTCCATTGCCTCTCAACAAAACCCTTTAAATGTGTGCTTCAACTGAATGATCTTCTTCCTCCTGAATCCATGAAATTATTATTCCATCATTTTATCTAAAACCCAATAAAGAGAAGAGACAGAGTGATGGGAGAGAAAAGAGAGAATTAAATTACCTGAGAGACGCAGAGGAAGATTCAGTGAAAATGTGATATTGTATAAAAATGTGAACCATAAACAACATTAAACAATCTCTCTTTGCTGGCAAATGAGAGACAGAGAGGTCATTGATTGCTTCAAAGGAATCAAAAGCCTCCACAATAGGCAGAGGTTTCAGAAACCTCCAAAACTGTAATAATTTCGTACTTTTTTTTGGGGTGCCATAACTATGAATTAAATTTTGTGAAAAATAAATAATAATTAAAAGGGTTAGATAGAGGAGTGGTAGCCTTTGGTACTATTTCTACTAAGACCTGCCAAAATTATTGATAGAGTCTGATTCATGCTAGAAGACAAAAAACTATGTACTATATGAAAAGACTTGCTTTATCTTAAATTATGCTTTTGCCTAAGCCATTTTCAAATTACACTTTCTAATCTTTTTTGGCTATAGTTATAGATATTGTTAAAGTTTGAAGAGGACAATGTTAATTTACTCGAAAAGGCTTGTGATATTATTGTCCTTCATAAGAAATTACGAATCTTGCTTGATCAAATTTTTTTTTTTTTTTGAAAACCAACGATATATATATATA
>Ga0041059_1001759_pt1 | contig 16912 bp, 20 predicted proteins | sample AraColnosormetaG_FD_56232 | JGI IMG/M metagenome (GOLD analysis project Ga0041059, IMG submission 56232) | Arabidopsis roots microbial communities from North Carolina, USA - Col MF nosort | ecosystem: Host-associated > Plants > Roots > Unclassified | place: USA: North Carolina | collected...
TACGCCGTCTCAAAGATCTCGACGAATATACTCATAAGGGGGAGTAATTGTATGTTGCACTCTTTTTCCCTTAACCATGGTTTTTCCCATTGGGTTTTCCTAGTAAGGTTTTTAATGAGGCAACATTTCAAATAGTTTACGAGTTATGATACTATAATGGTCATCAGGGAGAGTGTTATGAATAAAGATGGATGCCCATTATGAGGCCCATCATCTAAGCCCATCATCTACATGTTTTTAGGGTTTTACCCTTTCCTTATACTTCTATATAAATAACACTTTATCTCAATGGAATAACACACTCATTTCTTCTATCTCTTTCTTTGGTTATAACATTAATTAGCATTGTAGTCTATTTATGTTTTAACGTAAACATAATATCAACTAAACCATTATTTTTATGAAACGACTGTGAATCATATATGCTTCACTGTGGACTATTATAACATCAAAACCAACTTATAGTTTTTATGAACCAAAAACAACCAGCTAAAAGTGTTATAATTTTAAAATAAGAAAATCTATAATTTCTCATATTAGTTTATAATTTTCAAAATTTTAACATAAGTTTTAAAGACACTTTTAGAGATCCTTTATCTAAAAAACGTACATAAGTTTTTTTTTTTAATATAATGAATTATCGAAATCGAATCCAAAAAGGAAGAAAAAGAGCAGAAACTGATTGGATTCTTAAAAAAATATTAAATTTATTTTACTTTCTCAAAAAACATTAAGAAAAATAAAAAAAATTCCGAAGAGTCGAAGAAGAAGAAGAAGAAAAAAAATAGAGTGGAAGAAGAGAGAAAGAGAAGAGAGTGGAATGCAACAAAAGAAATTGAGTGAGAATGGAGTTACAGAGAAAAGTAGCAGAAGCAATCCATGTCTTGAATCACGATCCTGAATCTTCCAATAGAGTTGCTGCTAACCAATGGCTTGTTCAATTCCAGCTTACTCCTGCTGCTTGGGACGTCTCCACTTCTCTCCTCACTTCTCCGATTGTTTCTCTTTTCGACCTCCAATTCTTCGCCGCTCAAATTCTCCGCCGAAAGGTTTCGTCTTTCATCATCTCAGATTCTCTATTTTCGACTCCTCAAAAACCCTTTTTTAACCCTCTTTTTCTGTGTTGTGTTTTCAGATTCAGAACGAAGCATCGAATCTTCAATCTACAGCTAAAGATGCTCTTCTCAATGCCCTTCTTCTTGCTGCTAAGAGATATAGCTCCGGTGTTCCTCAGGTATTGTTGTACCCTTTTTGTGTTTCTCCGGTGATATGAACGAAACGATTGTGTGTTTATGTGTGTTTGTGGAATTTTGCAGCTATTGACGCAGATATGTTTAGCTCTCTCTGCGCTTCTTCTTCACTCGGATCCTTATTCAAAGCCCTTTGATAAGTTAATGTTCGCACTCCAGAATCTTCAGGCTCATGATGATGGTAATGTCGTCTTGCTTGAGCTTCTCACTGTGCTTCCTGAAGAAATATCTGATACTCGCCATTTTTCTCATCACTCTGATCTTCGTCAGGAGGTTTCTTCCTTCTCTTTCCCCTTTCTTTCTCGAAGTCTGTTTTTTTTTTTATCCTCGTTTTACTTAACCTCGCTTTTCGCTCTGTAATAGCTTCTCTCGCATACTTCCATGGTTCTTGATTTCTTACTCCAGCAGTCTGAGAACCAATTTGTCTCTCCTCTTTACCCGCATGATAACAATCGCAAAATACTTCGTTGCTTACTGAGTTGGGTATGTTGCTTAGTATTTTGAGTAGAGCCTTATTGTTGTGGCATTTCACTGGATTCCACTTTGATGTCTGTCCTCATATTGTTAGGTCCGTGCTGGATGTTTCTCCGAGATTCCACAAGGCGCAGTGCCTTCTCACCCCCTTCTTAACTATGTATTTAATGCCCTGCAGGTGAATCTCCTTAGTCTTGTAGTTTAAATTACTGTCACTTTTTTGTAAAGTGCCTTTCAATTTGTTTCTTGGGTTTTGATTTCTTTGCGTTCCATAGGGTACTACTTTTGATCTTGCCATTGAGGTGCTTGTTGAACTTGTGACTCGGCATGAGGTATGTTTGAACTACATTGTATTGGCATCATTTTCTTTGTATATTCTGGTTGGATATGTTGCATAGGGTTTAATGTCAGCGTATTATCTTATAGTTTAATAGCAGAAGGTTACATAATATTTATTAAGTCAATAAGAAAAATGTATGTGCTTGGATTTTTTGGCTTTGACTTTTTTTTCTTCTTGCAGGATCTTCCTCAGGTTTTATTGTACAAAGTACAGTTTCTCAGAGATACACTTCTAAAACCAGCTCTTATAAATGCTGATCTAAAAATTATCTCTGGCCTGGCATGCTTGATGTCTGAAATCGGACAAGCTGTGAGTACTAGACTACTTGTTCCACTTTATCCCCTCATGGATGTACATCCAATGCTGTGACGTTATTACTCTTTACTTACGTTATTTGTTGCTCTTTGTGAGGCTCATGTCGGTTTGCAATATGTTGCAGGCACCATGCTTGATAGTTGAAGCTAGTTCTGAAGCGCTTATTTTGACTGATGCGATTTTGAGGTGAATACTGGGCCTTGATTGCTTGTGTGCGTTTATATTTAGTGTGTATTTTTTCATATAAATTTGCAACATATAGCATACTAACCTAAATTCCTTTTTGCAAACAGTAGATTCTTCTCGGTTTATATTTGCACTTAAAAAATGTTGTTTTTCAATTTTCTTTTCACATGAAAACGCAAAACTCAAAACTTGGCGTTTGAAATAATTAGGGCCTTAATCATATGACACAGTCTAAGTATTCACACGTTGGTGCAATATTAAGCTGATTCGCTCAATTTCTTTTTCCTCAATGCGTTTATTTTTTTCTCCAAACACGACTTTTCGTTAGGTGGGCATTAATATCTTTTACACATTACTCTTGTTTATTTCTATCATTTACTTTTTCAGCTGTGTGACATTTCCAAGTGAAGACTGGGAGATTGCAGACTCTACTGTACAGTTTTGGTATTTTATTAAGCTCTCATACAACCCATATGGACTTTCATATCTTTCTTGCCATCCTCCTATCAGAGGGATTTTTTCTGGCTGTTCTTTGAGCTCAGACTTGATCTTATCTTTTCTTATCTTAGGTCAACTTTTGCGACATATATACTTAGCCTAGGTGGAAACAGACAGAATGACAGAACTCGTGTGAAAGATACATTTCTACCAGTTTTCTCAGCTTTAGTTGATGCCCTTGTGCTGCGTGCTCAGGTTACATCTTGGAAACTTTCTTATGTATTATGTCTCTTTCAGTTTTATATATCTAGAAGTTATCATATCAGTTGGAGAACTAGAAATAAAAGAAAACAAATTTCAATATATTTTTTCTCTTAACCTGGAAATCTTCATATTTATATAGTTCTTATTGTTAAGATTGGTTAACTATTAAGGTTCTGGTGGATTAATTTTTAATATGTTCAGTGTCACATTCTTGAAACTCTTAGGTTTGTCATTCACAGTTTCATGCATCTTACCTTTCTTCTTTTTACTTCATTCCACTCACTGTATCAAATAATCTTGGATTCCTAGCTTGTCATTTCTTAAATATTCATAAGCCCACGAATTGTTGAACAAGTGCTTTGTTTATTGTACTAATGGTCTTTCTTTGTGCTTCTAAAATTCCTTAGCAATTTATCTTCAGGTTGATGAGTTTACCTCCAGTGATGAGAGTCCGGGGCTTGACCTTCCTGATGGCCTGTTGCATTTTAGAAATAATCTTCTTGAGCTCTTGGTAGATATTTGTCAGCTACTTCATCCTACAACATTTGTGAGTAAGGTGTGCTCTCACTTCACAGGCAGGATTTACCCTAAATTTTAACATATTGGACTATGTCACCTTGAAATCAGCTTCTTTCTCCTATATCTTATCAGTTCTCATGAGATGATTTCACTCTGTAACTGTCTAATACGTTAGTTATCGTGAACAGAACAGCATTCATCTGGTGTCTTGAGTACTTTTGTTAGAAAATTGCTTGATAAGTAGATTTTGCTCTTTCTTGTTCTGTGATGAAGTATGATTTTTTCCTTCTTGTGTTATATTTAACCTTTTCTTGCCGATATACCTGTAGTTATTTTTTGGTGGTGTGCCTTCTTCAAGTGTTTCGATGCCCTTGAGGGAGATTGAGGCGAAGTTGTTTGCTCTTACTGCGGTGAGCACTTTTGAGCTCTTTTCTTCCAATCAAGTTATTTCATCTTAAGTTTCTGATTTCAGAACAACCCAGAGGGGTACGATCACATTGTATGGGTTTTCTACTGTTAGTTGTTTTGTCTCTTTTAGTGATCCATCCATTATCACTTTTTTTTTTGGAGATTTGGAAATCATAGCTTAAGTTTGACAGTTTTCAGGAGTTTTAGTTTCTATTGTTCATCCCTGTCTTTATTAATGGATTCTACCATTTCAGGTTTCTGAAATTATTTTGCAAGAGGGAGAGGCCTTTGATTTTGCATTGATCATGCAATTGGTTTCTGCATTTTCCGTTAGGCCGTCCAGCGAGCTCAAGGGGTTTATATCTGTTGTATGTCAGTTCATACCTTTGCCTCACCAACAATTTTCTTGTACTGTAAATGCAGTCAATATTTGACAATAATCAACTATTAGGTATACAGATCACTGGCAGATGTTGTTGGCTCCTATTCAAGATGGATCTCTGTTTTTCCAAGTAACGCCAGACCGTTGCTGTAAGTCTAGTTTCTTCAATGACCGTTCACAATAATGCAATAATTTTTTTAGCATATTAGCTTGAAACTGTTCATATTTATTTCTTTTTTCTGATGCTATTTTTCAATCTTGTGTAAGGATGTTCAACATCAATTTCTCTGATAACATAAGTGCTGCATGGTCTTTCTGGTTTCAGATTATTTCTCGCAGGAGGGATTTCCGAACCTATTTGTTCACATGCTTGTGCTTCTGCTCTGCGTAAAATTTGTGAGGATGCTCCTGCTGTAATCCAGGAAACATCGAATTTAGATATCTTAATGTGGATAGGAGAGGTATCAGCTTAATCAGACCCTTTTTTTAACTGTCAAAGCAAACTTCAAATTACGCTGAAATTATATCCTGAATCATTATATTTATATATATTTTTTACTTTTCTTAGTGTTTGGAGCAGTGGGATTTGACCTTGGAAGATGAAGAAGAAGTCATTACCGCTATCACTGTGATCCTTGGCTCTGTTGCTAATAAAGAGCTACAAAATAAATTATTAACTCAATTGCTTTCGTCAAGTTATGGAGTTCTTTCGAAACTTGTAAGTGTTTATATTGTTCAGTTAGAAAGAGTTATTCTTCAAGGTTCTCCTTCTCATTCTTTTTCTTGTACAAGTAGCTCTTTGCTTTTGCTCTGCATTAATGAAAAAATAATCAGCTAATTGTCCACATACTTCTCTGAGGCCAGTATTCATCAATATCTCAGCTAGTAACTAGAAAAATAAATAGATAGTACAGAAATGATACCTGGAAGATGATCTTTTTCTTTCTGGGATTATTTTCTAATGTTTCCGTGCCTTGATGCACTTCTGAGATAGATTTGGACTAATACCTTTGTGGTTTTAGGTAGATGAAGACGCTGAGTCTTCTGGTAGACAAAGTCCAGCCACTTATACACGAATGCTGAGCTCTGTTACAAGAGGTCTTTACAGGTCTGCTTCTGTGACTGATCTATTTTCTATCCTGCTTAATTGCGATGTAATCTAGGAGCTTTTTGGTGAACTTTTTGCTGCGTCCGGACTTCAAGACATCTATAAATAACATTGTCATAATTTTGTGTTATATATATTTTTCTGGTAACCGGGCGCAAAATAGATTTAATGACTCTGATCAATCCATGGTCTTTAGTAGCTTGCACTCTCTGGTAGTTTTCTTTTGAGGTGTACTCAAATTTGGGAAGAATATCATATTGATGACTTTGCTCTTCACTCGTTTCATGAATCAGGATAGGAACTGTATTCAGTCACCTTGCAACGTCTCTGCCATCTGTTCCTGTGGCAGATGGTCCAATCCTTTCTTTGTTGACTGTTTTCTGGCCCATTTTGGAGAAGCTATTTAGGTCTGAACACATGGAGAGTGGTAGTTTAGCTGCAGCAGCATGCCGTGCTCTTTCAGTGGCAGTTCAGTCGTCAGGTTTCAAACTTCTCATCTCCCTATTTTATTCCGCTACATTCGACTCGTTGTGCCTTTATTAGCCTGGAACATTTCTTTATTCCAAAGCGTCCTTTACACCTGTGAAAATTTCTTGTTTTCGCACAGTAGGCAGGTTTCACTAACATGTGAAAATTTGCATTATTCACAGGTGAGCACTTTATGCTGTTACTACCTAGTGTACTGGATTGTCTATCGAGAAACTTTCTGTCATTCCAAAGCCAAGAATGTTACATAAGAACAGGTGAGGGTTTCTTAATTCAGGTACAGGCTCCACTTTTGGAGAAAAATCTTTTGAGATGCTAGCGTTGATTCATTTGTCACAGTTTTTATTGGCGAGCTTGGATAAATTATTTCCCAAACTTAGTTTATTGACCAGCCAGTTGTCTGAACTTCACCTTTTCACGAACTTGTTATCACAGCCTGTGTAATCGCCGAAGAATTTTGTCATAAGGAGGAATATGGGTCCTTATTTATCACTACGTTTGAAAGATTTACTCAAGCATCATCACTGATGGGCATAAATTCTTCATATATATGCGACCAAGAACCCGATTTGGTGGAAGCGTATGTGAATTTCGCATCAGCACTTATCCGTAGTTGTCATAAGGTTTGCAACCACTCTTTGCTTGTTAAAGTATAACTTTCAGTTCATAATTTCTTAAGGAGTCTTGGGGTGAATTTATATTGATCAAACAGGAGTTGTTGGGTACTTCTGGAACACTTCTTGAAATTTCTTTCCACAAAGCGGCTATATGTTGTACAGCTATGCACAGAGGCGCTGCTTTAGCTGCAATGTCATACTTATCAGGTAAGGTTGCAGTGGTTTACAAACGAAAACAGCATTAATTTTTGGTTATAAGCATACTTAACACAATGTTTTCGAACTTTATAGGTTTCTTGGAGGTTTCACTTTCTTCCATGATCGAAACCGTGAATAGCATATCAGATGGATCATTCAGCGTGGTCTCTGTCCAGGTCGTATCTCACTGTGGAGAGGGACTTTTGTCTAATCTGGTCTATGCTCTACTTGGAGTTGCAGCTATGTCAAGGGTAAGATTTTTGAGTAAGATCTCTCAAAAAGTAGTTGATGGATTATGATATTTGATTCTGTTTTTGTTTTAGGTCCATAAGTGTTCAACGATACTGCAACAATTAGCTGCAATCTGCAGTTTATGTGAGAGGACTTCATGGAAAGGAATGTTGTGTTGGAAATCTCTCCAAGGATGGCTAAACTCAGCGGTTTCTCTCTTTCTCTTGTGATCACATCAACACCAAACTCCGCCTCTGTGTTGTTTATTCTAATGGCTTTTTTTTGTTTGTTTGTATTCAGGTTTGGGCACTTCCGAGCGAGTATCTAAAGCAAGGAGAAGCAGAAAGCATAGTGAGGGAATGGTCAGAAGCTCTAGGAGGTGCAGGGATCGATTATCTTGAGAACAAAAGCTGCAATTTTGGAAGCAATAACAGTTCAGGAGGACATATGCAAGGGAAACACGGTCGAACATTGAAGCGATTAGTGAGAGATTTTGCGGATTCTCATCGAAACGATCCAAATCCAAACATCATATGAATAAATCAATCGATAAACTTTTTTTTTTTGTAATGTTTATTTTATTTTGTTGCCTTAATAATGAGGGCAATGATCCATCATCTTCTTCATTTCTGTCGATGCTCTGTTTCTAATGTACAGTAGGAGAGGAAAAGAAACCTCATGAAGAATCTTGAGCCATTTCTTTTAGATTCATCTGATGAGAAGGATAATAATATACATCCCATTGTTAACATTTAACTCTCATTTATTTATTTTGAATCTATGAGGCAAACCAATAAACGGCACGCAGTTTGAAGGCGTCTTGGTAATGTAGACTACAGCCAGTTCCACTTTTCACGTAATTGGGCCTTTTGAGTTAAGATAAAGCCCATTAGCTCGCTTTCCATGTGGTTTGCCACGTGAGTATCACGTGATTGGGTTGGGAGTTAGAATTTGGGGAAAACCCTAGGCCAGTCAATTCTGGGAGGAGAGAGGCCGCCGGAGGAGAGAGAAAAAGAGGTACGAGCTTACGTTTTGCTTGCTCGATTTCAATCTCTCTGCATAATGGATTCAATCTGTTCATCGTAATCGTTTATTCAAAAGTTTCGATCTTTACTTCACTTGAAACCAAAATTCGTAGTGTTGTGTCCGAAATTCACGCTGTTCAAAGTACTCATTTTTGAAACTTGATTTTGTTCTTCTTGTGTAGTTGGGGGATTGCTTTTTGATTTCTCCTTCTCCATCTTCGACCTCGAGAGAAGCTAAAAATGGCAGAAGAAGCGGATACGAACATCGAGATCTGGAAGATTAAGAAACTAATCAAGGGACTTGAATCAGCTAGAGGTAATGGAACGAGTATGATCTCTCTTATTATGCCTCCTCGTGATCAAGTATCTCGTGTCACAAAGATGCTTGGTGATGAATATGGAACTGCTTCAAACATTAAGAGTCGAGTCAATCGTCAATCTGTTTTGTCTGCCATTACTTCTGCTCAACAAAGGTTGAAGCTTTACAACAAGGTTCCTACTAATGGTCTTGTTCTCTATACCGGCACCATTGTTAATGATGACGGTAAAGAGAAGAAGGTGACGTTTGATTTCGAGCCCTTTAGGCCGATTAATGCTTCCTTGTACCTTTGTGACAACAAGTTCCATACTGAGGCATTGAACGAGCTTCTTGAGTCTGATGACAAGTTTGGTTTCATTGTTATGGATGGTAATGGGACACTGTTTGGAACTTTGAGTGGGAATACTAGAGAGGTTCTTCATAAGTTTACTGTTGATCTCCCGAAGAAGCACGGAAGAGGAGGACAGTCTGCACTTCGTTTTGCCCGTCTTAGGATGGAGAAGAGACACAATTATGTTAGGAAAACCGCTGAGCTTGCTACACAGTTTTACATCAATCCAGCTACGAGTCAGCCTAATGTCTCTGGTCTGATCCTTGCTGGTTCAGCTGATTTCAAAACTGAGCTCAGTCAATCAGAGTTGTTTGATCCTCGTCTTCAAGCTAAGATATTGAATGTTGTTGATGTTTCTTACGGAGGTGAAAACGGTTTCAACCAAGCGATTGAGCTGTCTGCTGAGATTCTATCCAATGTGAAGTTCATACAGGAGAAGAAACTGATTGGGAAGTACTTTGAGGAGATAAGTCAAGATACCGGGAAATACGTTTTCGGTGTGGAGGATACTCTAAAGGCTCTAGAAATGGGTGCTATCGAAACCCTTATCGTGTGGGAGAATCTGGACATAAACAGGTATGAGCTAAAGAACAGTACGACAGGAGAAATGGTGGTGAAACACTTTGGGAAAGATCAAGAGTCTGATACAAGCAACTTCCATGATTCAGAGACTAACGCGGAGCTAGAAGTACAGGAGAAGATGCCTCTACTCGAATGGTTTGCAAATGAGTACAAACGTTTCGGCTGCACTCTTGAGTTTGTGACTAACAAATCCCAAGAAGGGTCACAGTTTTGCAGAGGTTTTGGTGGGATTGGTGGTATGTTACGTTACCAGCTTGACATGAGGACATTTGATGAGTTATCAGATACTGAAGTTTACGAAGATTCTGATTAAAGTGGGAAAACTTTTGGTGATGGTTTCAGATCGATACAGTGAGGGAAAATGTGGCATAAAGATGGTCTTTTATCAACAAAGAAGAGAGATTTAAGTTTCTTGTTTTCTATAGAACATTAAAAAGCTTGACTCTTTCTTTCTGTTAGACAATTTGTGTTGTAATTTTTGAGGATTTTAAACATCTTTTTGTTGTTCTTCTGGTTTTATATTTTCCGAGAAAATCATTGGTGAAGAAGAGACGGAGATAACGATGTTAGCCATGTTACTCTGTTTTCCTTAAACGGTGTCGTTTTCGTCAATTATTAAAATAAACTGGATGACTGGAATATCCATTTGCTTTTGAGCGAGTGATAGAAGCGGAGGCGATTTTCTAGGGTTTTTGCTCGGAATCGATTTCACGATGGGAACGAGCAGCGATCCGATTCAAGATGGTTCCGATGAGCAGCAGAAGCGATCAGAGATCTATACATACGAAGCGCCATGGCACATCTACGCAATGAATTGGAGCGTTCGTCGCGATAAGAAGTATCGTCTCGCCATCACTAGCCTCCTCGAGCAATACCCGAACCGTGTCGAGATTGTGCAGCTCGATGAATCCAATGGTGAGATCCGTTCCGATCCTAACCTCTCCTTTGAGCATCCTTATCCACCAACGAAGACCATTTTCATACCTGACAAGGAATGCCAAAGACCTGATCTTCTCGCTACTTCAAGTGATTTCCTTCGTTTATGGAGAATCGCTGATGATCATTCCCGTGTTGAGCTCAAATCTTGTCTCAATAGCAATAAGAACAGTGAGTTTTGTGGTCCTCTTACTTCTTTTGATTGGAATGAAGCTGAGCCACGTCGAATTGGAACATCTAGTACTGATACGACTTGTACTATCTGGGACATTGAGCGTGAAGCTGTTGATACTCAGCTTATTGCTCATGATAAGGAAGTTTTTGATATTGCTTGGGGTGGTGTTGGTGTTTTTGCATCTGTTTCAGCTGATGGCTCCGTTAGGGTGTTTGATCTTCGTGATAAGGAACATTCGACGATTATCTATGAGAGCTCCGAGCCTGATACTCCTTTAGTGCGTCTTGGTTGGAACAAACAGGATCCTAGGTACATGGCTACTATTATCATGGACAGTGCTAAAGTTGTGGTGCTTGACATTCGTTTTCCGGCTCTTCCTGTGGTTGAGCTTCAACGACATCAAGCTAGTGTCAATGCCATTGCTTGGGCTCCTCATAGCTCTTGTCACATTTGTACTGCTGGAGATGATTCTCAAGCTTTGATTTGGGATATTTCATCCATGGGACAGCATGTTGAAGGTGGTCTTGACCCTATTCTAGCTTACACTGCTGGTGCTGAGATTGAGCAGCTTCAGTGGTCCTCTTCTCAGCCTGATTGGGTCGCAATTGCTTTCTCTACTAAGCTGCAAATTCTCAGGGTTTGATCTTTTCAAAGAATTTCTCATCTCTTGTCAGATTAGATTTTACTCATTTTCTATCGTATTAGGGGTCTCGTTACCCTTGTTACTATCCTCAAGATGTAAAGACTGTTCTCAATCGAATTAATGAATCTGTTTGATCTTGTTGCTATACTCAAGATGCAAAGCTTAGCACTGACTCTTATTGATGTATGATTGATAAGAAAGGATAATCCTTTGATCTAGATTTTTGCTTCATTGCTTTTTCTCTCGTAGCACAATCTTTGCAGTATGATCCATGGGAAGTGTGTACCTCAATTGTGGATGATTAGGTTTAGTTTTGTATTTGATTAGAGCTATGGACTGCTAGAGTTAGTTACACCTCTCAGTACCTATTGTATTTCTTGGAATAGCTTTCTATAAAGTCAATGCGCAAAACAAAAAGGTACAGAGACATAATGACACATCTTTCTTTGAGATTACAAAGACAAAATGTGTAATCTTTTAAATGGCTAAGAAGGAGCAAGAAGGGTCACACTTCTTAATGTGTCAGTGATTTTCATCTGCAGCATAGAGATGTCAGAAAAGCTATGTCGTCGAGTCACTAGATCAAATGTGACCACATGATGGAGAAGCCCATCCACTTGTGAAGCCCAAGTGAGAAAATCAAAAATATGTGTGAATCATAGAAAACGTGAAGAGGGAAGAGAGATAAAACCACAACCATACAAATGAATGACAAAGCTATCCAGAATCTCATCTTCTTTGCCTCCAACTCAGCAATTCATATTTTCCTATATTACAACTCTCTGCCTCTTCTGCTTACATCATACAACAAGCTTCTCTCTCTGGTAGCCATGGCTTCGGCTACTTTCTCTGTGGCCAAACCATCTCTTCAGGTTTTGTTTCATCTTCCTAACCACATTATCTGATTGCCCTTCACACAAGTTTTATCATCATCTCATAAATACTCTCATGTTTTACTTTTTCAGGGTTTTTCTGAGTTCTCAGGACTTCGAAACTCCTCTGCTCTTCCCTTTGCCAAGAGATCTTCTTCCGATGAGTTTGTTTCCTTCGTCAGTTTCCAAACTTCTGCAGTGAGTTCCTTTTTCACCCACTCCTCTCTATTGCTCCTGTGTTATATATCTTATGGTGCAATCTTGTAAACTCAAGAGCTGTTTCTTGTGTCTAATGCCACCATTGTAGATCTATCCATGATGAACAAGGCTGCATGGCATGATCAGCCATGATTAACCATATACGTTTTTTTTTTCTGTCTCTGTGTTGTAGATGAGAAGCAATGGTGGATACAGGAAAGGGGTGACCGAGGCCAAGATAAAGGTAGCCATCAATGGGTTCGGTAGGATTGGTAGGAACTTCTTGAGGTGTTGGCATGGTCGTAAGGACTCTCCTCTTGATGTCGTTGTCATTAACGACACTGGTGGTGTTAAACAAGCATCACATCTCCTCAAATACGACTCAACTCTTGGAATCTTTGACGCTGATGTCAAACCTTCAGGAGACTCAGCTCTCTCTGTTGATGGAAAGATCATCAAGATTGTATCTGATCGTAACCCATCTAATCTCCCCTGGGGGTAAGTTAAAACAACACTTCTCATATCATTTGAATTGAATCAACCCAGTTAGATCTAAACCTGGTGATGATGTTTAGGGAACTAGGCATTGACTTAGTTATCGAAGGAACCGGAGTGTTTGTTGACAGAGACGGTGCTGGGAAGCACCTTCAGGCTGGAGCCAAGAAGGTTCTTATCACTGCACCTGGAAAAGGTGACATCCCAACTTATGTCGTTGGTGTCAATGCTGAACTTTACAGCCATGAAGATACGATCATCAGCAATGCGTCTTGTACTACTAACTGTCTCGCTCCATTCGTCAAGGTTCTTGACCAGAAATTTGGTAAGCGTCTCATTGAAAGTCAAATGTTGCTATGTTGCAATCTTGTAAAAATCTGAGTAATATTGTGTTGTGTGTTAAACTTGTTAGGGATCATAAAGGGTACAATGACAACTACTCACTCATACACTGGTGACCAAAGGTTGTTAGATGCGAGCCACCGTGATCTAAGGAGAGCAAGAGCAGCAGCTTTGAACATTGTTCCAACATCTACAGGAGCAGCCAAAGCTGTGGCTCTTGTGCTTCCTAACCTCAAAGGAAAACTTAACGGAATTGCATTGCGTGTGCCAACTCCAAACGTTTCAGTGGTTGACTTAGTCGTGCAAGTCTCCAAGAAAACTTTTGCTGAAGAAGTCAATGCTGCTTTCAGAGATGCAGCTGAGAAAGAGCTTAAAGGTATCCTTGACGTCTGTGATGAGCCTCTTGTCTCTGTTGACTTCAGGTGCTCTGATGTATCCTCCACTATTGATTCTTCCCTCACAATGGTTATGGGAGATGATATGGTTAAAGTGATTGCTTGGTATGACAATGAATGGGGTTACTCACAGAGAGTCGTTGATTTGGCTGACATTGTTGCCAATAACTGGAAGTGAAGACTCAACAACCTCTTGATGTCTGCTCCATTATTTTTTACTGTTACATGATTCGGAATGTATAATTGTAGTTCCTGAGTTTATTATGTATTTGTGCTCTATAATTTATAGTAATAAACTTGATTCAAACATATTACATCCTCTGCTTAATACACAACTCTGGTTTGGGAATGCATTTGACACTAAAGAAAGATACAATACTTTTTATATTACATAAATTGAAGGATCGGTAATACAAGCTCACATAAGAAACTGTGGAGCATCGTCGTTGACATCTTTGAGAAAACTCTGAAGATAATTCCCAATGTAGTCATACTCAAAGCAGAGAGGTTCGTCGCTGAGAACTGAGCCAAACTTCATATGGTCTGCATTGTCATGTTCACCGACTTTGTCCTGATGACCGAATAAACTGTTTGACATATCATTAGGTAAAGAAATCTCTTTGCTTTGGCCAACATGATCACCATCATTATAACAATGTGAGAAAGTGTTAGTGAGATTGGTAGAAGACTCTTGTTTTTGAGAAAAAGAAGAAGAGATAGGATCAGCAACAAAATGGTTGTTTTCAAAAGGCTGATCTTGAAGAAGACAGAGACTAGAAGATCCCCAAGTCATATGAGGCTCCAAAGACTGTTGTGGATGTCTTTCTAAAGAGGTGTTTTCAGTGTAGAAGAAGTTTGTTGTAGCTAGAGAGCCGCTGATGGATCGAGCAGCAACGTCATATGCAAAAGCAGCTTCTTCGGCTGTATCAAACGTTCCAAGCCAATGTCTTTCTTTAGTAAAAGGGTTTCTGATTTCAGCTGCATATCTTCCCCATGGACGTCTCCTCACTCCAAGGTACTTCCCTTCTTGTAACTTCTTCTCTTCTTTGCTTTTTCTCTTGTTACTTGATTTCAACATGTTCACAATATTCAGAGATCAATGTTTCTCTCTCTTTAAGTCTCTTGAGCTTTGAGGTTCCTTATGCTGCTATATAAACTCTATATTGAGTAAGAAGAGCAAAAGAGTGTGTGAACTTGATTGATGCCTTTTTGGATTTGGCATTAAATTTAAGGAAACTGTTGGGAGTTCAAAAATTTAACTCCAAAGACTTATTTCTCCTTCGTAAACTGTGTCAGCAGAAACAAGGAAGTGTTTCATATTTTCTCTATTTTTGTCCTTTTGCTTAATATTTTCCACACTTTAGTCTGTGAGGTGATTCATATTAAGGAATGTATGGAGCAAAGCCAAGTTGTGACAAGGACATTGTCATTATAGACTCAGACAAAAACTGTACAAATGTCAAGAAACCTAACTAAACATGTGACATAAGCTTAGGGATTTGGATTCTTAAGTGTATTCAGTTGATTTTGAAGTCAAGCCTTAAGCATTGATTTGTGTGTGATTAGGTAATTTCTTCTATGTCCTTTGTCTTTTTGCATTTGGTGTCCCAATTGCATATAAAGACAACTCTATCTTTATCACTTCAAACAGACAGATATCAAGATTCAAGACAGATGATTTGAGATTATATCATGTCACATGTGTTGCAGTCACTTTACTTCTCATTTTTTCAATTTGTTTACGTTAGCTAAAGAATATGAAAAACTAGTTAACTACAAAACAGTACCAAGGATCTATTTGACTCTCCTCCTCTAGCTTTGAAGAATCATGCACTGTCTCTTCCTCTGTTCTCAATCTTCTTTCATCTTCCATTACTCTCAAAAACTCTTCAAGTGCTCTCTGCATCCACTCATACCGACAAAGCTCCAACGCTTCTTTAACAGTCAACTGCACATTTTCGAGTAATCTCAGAGTTAAAACATTGTACTTACTTATATGAATAACTACACATTTGAATCTTAAGCTTTACCCATCTTCGTTCACGATTCTTTCGCTCTGGCCAATCCTCGAGTTCTTCGGTAACTTTTAATGCAAACATATATCCTTTACATCCACCTAAACATTCATCCTCCACTGTGCTACTTTTGCTTCTAAATTCCCAAACTCCTAAAGGAAGTTCCTATAAACAAAAACATGACCAAAACACATCTAATTCAAAAAACTTTAAAATAGCTTTCTTAGTGTTTTGTTTAATAAAGGTGTAAACTTACTCTAAGTATTCCTTTAACTCCTGCTTCTTCAATGGCTTCACGAGAAGCAGCTTCAAGAACAGTCTCATCATCTTCCCATCCTCCCTGATAATAATATACACAACAAATTAACATGAGCAATTACAAATGATAGTACAGAGGATGATTTTTCAATTCAAAAAAAGACCTTTGGGAAGACAAGATCATGACGATTAGGAGATGAAACCATAAGAACTTCAAGTTTGTTTACAAAGTCAACACCTGAGTCTTCTTCAGTTTCGTCAGCTTTCATCAGCCTATAAGGAATGCATCTGTTCATAATGTATAGAGAAACAAACAACAAGAAAATCAACAATTTTGTTTTCTGATTTTTGGGGTTTCTTGAAAATTTTCAAGATTTGCAAGAAACAAAAAAACAAAACAAAATGATTTTTTGTTGTGTAAGTTGTTGGTACCCAGAAACGAGACGGAAGTTGTTGTCGTAACGTTGACGATCTCGTCCTGTCCGAGAAGAAAGAACCGACATTTGATGAATCTGCCAACACAAAAAAAATCAAAAGGGATTGAGACAACAGAAACAGAGAATGCTACTTTCTTGAAAAGCCCTGTTCTTGTTTGTATGAAACATGTTGATCATAGCCTAGCTTTTATGACGAATCCATATTCTTGTTTTGAAAATAAACAAATTTTCCAGAATTAACGAATCTCAAAAGTCACAAAAAAATAAAATCGTTTATATGAATTTTTTTGTTTGTTAAATAACTTGCTATTTTTGCGGAGAAGAATGAGGAGTTGTACCAACGAGCATTCACTGCTAACTATCACCTGTCTCTCTATATAATCAGTTTTAATATTTATACATGAAAATAAATAAATTATTTTTGTTAGAGCTCAAAAACAAGAAGAACCTTAAGAACGCAAATTCGAAGCAAGTCACTAAAAGGATCTGATTCTGTATTTGACTTATTACTGTTTTATCTCACGAGTATTCTCCACTATAGAGAAGAACTATTCGATAATTGATTCTATAAAACTTATCTTGAGACGTGTTTTAAACAAGACTGCTGAAAACCGAATTCATATAGGTTCAAACTTTCAATTCGTTTCTAGTGTCTTTTTTTTTTTTTTTTTTT
>Ga0041059_1001760_pt1 | contig 16902 bp, 8 predicted proteins | sample AraColnosormetaG_FD_56232 | JGI IMG/M metagenome (GOLD analysis project Ga0041059, IMG submission 56232) | Arabidopsis roots microbial communities from North Carolina, USA - Col MF nosort | ecosystem: Host-associated > Plants > Roots > Unclassified | place: USA: North Carolina | collected 2013-09-02
GGGTTCTACTCTATAACAGTATACATGTGTTCTATAGTTCATATACCATAAGTAGGGATATAATAGTATACATATGTGATCATGCACTTTGTTATACTATGTATAAGCAGCAAAACATTTCTCGTACTAATATTATACTTTTTTAATCTATTACTCGGGAGGTTTTCTGTTAATGCTTGGTTTTAGCGGTGGTGCTTTTATTTTACGTTTTCTTTTCCAACTTTTATTTTAATTTATTGTCTGTTTCTATGACCAAGAACCATTTCAATTTTCATACTATTTTTTTCTTGTTTAGTTTTCTGATTAATATTTAGGATTCCAAACCATAATATGTAATTCATAGATTTGTACTACTCTTATCATTATGTCATCATCACTATTCAATCCCTCATAATACATGTGGTTAATATGATCATTTTGTGTTGTTTGTAGTTAGAAAAAAAAAACTAGCTGGTCATATATAAATCATTCATCGGCAAGAAATCTCGTTTATAAGCGAAGAGTCAAAATATGAGCTTAATAAGTCAAATGAATTGTGCAGTAAATATGTTAATTTGTGTTAGAGATACATATTGGGTCTGATTAGTAACAAAAAACTGTATAAACTTTTTAGCTGTTAGTTGGAACTGTTAGTTTTATCGGTATAATGCAAAACTGTTAGAATGAGATGTACAAGAAAGCTGTACAAAAAAACTTTATGTAACATTTTTGATAAAGCTTTTGTGATTGGTAACTGTCAAATCTATACAAAACTGTACTGCTATGACAATGGTTACCATTCAAACCCATTGTTATATGTAATAAAAATGTGCACTCTAAGGTTATGAAAGTAGAAGTTGGTCACTAGGACTTGTCACATCACAATGCAAATGCTAGAGATACACATTATTAAACACAGTGACAAACCTTAGAGTATGTAAGGGCATCTCCAACCATAAGAAATAACACTATATTTAGTGTAACTTTAACACTATTTTTTTTTATTTTCCAACCACAACACCAAATATTACACTAAAATTATTATTTTCTATTATTGTATTACTTAACAAAAACTTCTCCTTATTATTTAATAGTTTTGTAATTCATTAATTAATATAAATTACAAACAATAAATGGCTAATTGAATTTCATTATGTATTTTCAGCCAAATTATGTATTAATTTAAATACAACCGAGTAATTAATAATTCATAAAATAAAAATTTTAAATTCAAAATTAGTTTGATACATTAATTTTAGTTATAAAACTTATTTTTGATTATTAAATAGCAATATAAATCATTTTTTAATCAGAAATAGGCTTTTTAATATATAATAATATACTATAGTAAGGAAATAATATTTTATTTTTTGCAGTTGTTTACAATAACACACCAAATATAGTGATATATTGTTAAAAAAAAAAGAATCACACTATAATAATGTAAATTCTACAATTTAGTTAGAGAGAAAAAGTAAACATTTCTATTCTATTTTAAAGTTTTGTAATCCCCTTGAAAATGACCTAAGTGTATTAGTTTAAGAACGATGATAGAAAAGTAAATAGGTTATTTTGATCTTCGTTATGGATACAGACTTTGTTGACTTTCAAATTATCCAGGTAATCAATTATAGATTTAGCATTTTTGAATGGTTTATGTGGATAGCTCTTTTTTAAATAGTTAATAGATTTTGTCATTTTTTCAGATTACAAAATCAAAATTATTCCCTTATAAGAATGGAAACGTTTTTTACAAGAATTAGAATGTATATAAAACGGATATATTTAAGTTTTTTGGTATTTGTGATTTTTGTTTTATCAGTATTCATTTATAGATATCCTATTTTCAGATCGAATTAAAATAAAAATAACAGATCAAATATAACAGATATTTTATTTAATTCTTTATAAAATATTAGAATATAATAAATGAGCTGCAAATATGTAAGAAATACAGAAAAAAAAAGAGTAAAAGAATCAACCTGAAATTGCCGTATAGAAACCAAGCAAAAGCAATATTAGCAGAAATTCACACACACGTGGCTTCTAAGTATTATCCTATTTGGTTTCCCAAGGAACCTTTAACATCATCATCTCTCAGGACTTAACTCTTGCAGCAATGCAAACTAATTTAGCCAATCACCGCCTACATTGAACCGGGTTTTCCTAAATACGTCACTACAATCTTGTAGTTTGTAAAGTTCTTTTATTTCTTTTTAAAACGATTTATGGACCACCAACGACTTATCCAATAAAGTAGAAATTTAGACGGAAAATATCTTCCAATATTTAGCAATAAATATTCTTACAAAAATCTCCCAACCATATAGTACACTTTTGTTAGTATATTTCTATTTATTGTATAAACAATTTAAGTATAAAACATTCTGTAGTCTCATTTGGTGAGGTTTATTCCACCAACGACTTGCTCAATTGAAGATAGGAGAAATAAAATAATTCACTACTATTTAGAGGAAAAAAAAAACAAATCAAGATACTGAAACCAACTTTCTGTTATAATATGGGTATGATTATAACCAAAAAAAAAATATACACGTAACACAAACACTTAAGTAGCACGTGTTTACTACTGAGATCAGCGATTCAAATCCCTTAGTATTTAAAATATTGGTTAAGAAACTGATTTTAAAAAAAACATAATAATAGAGGAAGATTAAATATCCTCAAAAATAAAAAGATACTGAAAAGAGAAAAGGAACAAGTGATATTTGTGTAATAATGAATTTGTAATGAAATTCTTGGTCGAGGCAAATTGGATCTGCATATTGGCCAAAGTGATCACATGAATGTGGTTAAGTGGTTTATGCATGGCATGACTGCTAATTCATGAAATTAATACAACTGGATTTCGATTGATGTTGAATCCATGACTTGAGTTGAGTTAACTAATGATCAATCTAAAGTCAGAAGGCAAAGAATTACATGATTGATTGTAACTGAATATAAATAATAGTTGCATAAATAATGACCGTATATGGCATTATTTGCTAATTCAAGCGATTAGGACTACAAATAAATTGAATCATAATAATAGTGGCATGATAGATTGATAGGCTAATTAAATTGATCTTTGCATGTATTGGCATTATGGTAAGTGCAGGAGATGATAAAGAATGAAAATCAGCATGAACAGTTATATGTATGGCATGAATGTTTCACCTTAATGCATTGCAAAGCGTTTTAACTAGATCATGTTAATTTACGTATAAAAGGTTTATGTAGCTTAATCTGAATTGTAATTGAACTAAGCATTGTAACTATCACAGCAAAAAGTTTTTTTTTTTAATATAAATTAAAATATATTTAGGGGTCAAGATGATTACAAAGATAGCAAGTCCTCTTTGTTCGAAAAAAAAAATATATATTAAAAAAATGGTACATCAAACCTGAAATTTGCGGGAGAAGAAATTTTTAGTCGGTTGGTTAACTCGAGCAAGCATATATATATCCTCCAATACCAGCCCTAAGAAGGACTCCTTTGCAACACTGATACTCCTCCAATACCAGCCCTAACAAGGATTCCTTTGCAACACTGATACTTACGTCGAAAATAGAAAGTTTGTATTTTTTAACAAGTATAATTAAAATAAATAAAATAAATAAAAAAGGGTTTTGAGATATTTTTGTAAATATATTGTCGGGAAGGAAAAAAAATATAATTTCTCCAATTTCGGAAAAAATTAATTTCTCTAATTTTGAAAATCTAAGTAGGTAGATAAACCGTTTTATTCTAGAATTGAGAAACAAATTGGAAACCTATTTTTTTTTGTTTAGAATTTTTATTAGCCAAAAAAAACTTTTCTAAATTTAGAACTATTTTTTGGCCAAATAAAAATTATAGATGGATATTATCATTTCATGTACTCAGAAGACTGTCAAATTAAGTCCTTTGAAATCCTACTGTTTAAAACAGTCTGTTTTTTCTTCTATGTTCATCTTGCAAATACCATTGTATCCTTATATTATATTTTGAAATTTTCATTACCGCTAGCCTAGTATTGTGTCAGACGGGAACATAATCTTTTAAGAGATTTGATTTGGAGAAGTGTGATCCAATTAATAATGAACTTAATTGACCTTTATTAGAAAAATGAAGCGTCGACGCCCTTTTCTCTATATTTATCTGTTCTCATCTTCGTTTTTTGTAGTCAGTCAATGGTTTTAACTTTTTTTTTTGTATTATATGCACATGGGGGAGGTTGATTTACCAAATCGATTGATTGCTTTTGGAGAAGAATCTCTCGGCGAGAGGTTAATGTGTACCACAAAATCAAAACCCTATGCGGCATTATAAACGTCTTTGATGATCAAAAGCGGTCCTTCATTGGCGATATTTTGCTGGGACGGCTTTTGGAGTTTCCGAACAAGTCGGGGTTTTTTGCGAGTTTTGGTCAATTCTTACGGAGTCGGCAATTGGAAGTTGCCAATCCTAATGAAATCTGGGAAGTGTACGCTGGTACTCCTGTCCGATTTTTGTTAAGAGAGTTCAAGTTCGTTACTCGGCTTCCGTGTGGAAAGTATCTGGCGGTCCAAAAAAAAAAAAGAAAGGGACAGCTAGGAAGCAGATTCCTTATTACAATTCCTTGTTTGGTCTCGAAGAAAATGTTACTGTTGATAAAGTTATTACCATGTTTAAAAAAGGGTGGTAACTGATAGAGAAATAAGGTTAAGATATGCTTGTTTGGCTCTTGTGGATGGTTTTTTGTTGCCTACCTCTTACTATCCAAAAATAGCGAAAGATCACGCCGAAATAGCTGAGGATCTGCAGGGGTTTCTGTCTTACCCATGGGGGCGTTTGTCTTTCGAGATGATGCTGACTTCCATTCAAGAGAGGGAACTTGAACAGCTCGCCACTACGTGTGTGGCGGTTCAAGGTCTTCTATACGCTTTGTACCTTGTTGTTTTGAAAGCAGCCCCGCCGTCCAGGAAGGCCCTCAAATATAGTAGATGAGGTTGCTGGTACTGAATCTGAATCTGATGAAGAAGCCGCCCTCAAGCTTGGCAATGCTAAAGATGTGGATGCCAAATGCGAGGTACCTTTTTGTTGACACTAACTCGATAACATTTTTGTTACCATCATACTAATATTGTTGCTGTCGGTAAGCACTTTATTATCGTGATGAAGTTGACTACTATAAACACCCGATTATTATCTGATAACATACCTATCCTAATAAGACAATTGTTGCTTGATAATTCAGTCCATCACCTCGTCACTTGAAAAGCTTCCGCTATTCGATGGTGTCTTAAATGTTGAGTCTGTTGATGATAACACAACTATTGAAACATCGTCACGAGCTATTTATGTGCTTCCAAGAGTAAGACGTATAGCCTTCTCCGGATTTGTACTTGTTTGCCCTCCAACTCCGCTATCACGAGCATTAGCAGGTGTATTACCGACTGGTCCTTCAGCATTGCCAGACACATTTCTCTAATTTCCATCTCTTTTAGCATTTCTCACTGTTGGTTTTTCCTCCACAATGCAAACTCCAAGTCTTTTATGTTCTCCTTGTCTAGGACATGTTCCTTCCCTTTAGCGGTTGCAATTGGTTGACTTTGGGTTAGGCTTCTAGGTACGATGCTTCCTACCCCAGTCTGCCAATGTGGCTTCCGAAAACATTCTTGTCTTGTTTCTAAACGCTATTGCGCCATTAGTAGGTAAATTACCGAATAACATCCTTGTTACGGCTGAATCCTTGGCTGCTCTTGTCTCAGCGCTATTCCAGCAGTTATCAGATATCGCTTATGCAGTCATACTACCGATATCTACGCCGCTACGGTATGAATTAACGGTTCGGGCCCCACACACCCCCGTATGGTCTTGACCTTCAGATGAACCCCCTCAGAATCAGCCTGAATCGCCATGAACAATGTCATATCCTCGTCATCGAGAATATGAATCGGGTTTGCTCGCTGCCAATTATCTGGGCCCATCAGCCTATTAGTCAAGCAACTCACATGGAACATGGCCTAGACTTCAATAAGGAGAAGAGAAGAAGATTAACCCATTGAGCCCATCAAGTCCTTCTAGAGTTGCGGATAGAGCCGTTAGAAGGGAGAAGAGAGAAGAGTCACGGGTAGTCTAAGATTTCACCTAAACCATGGTCAAGTCACTATCAACCTAGAGATCAAGTCTTCTCCTCTCTCTTCATGTCACTTTCATACGATTTGTTTGTTGTAAAGGGAACCCTAGTGTCTCCCTATATAAAAGGGTTGTTCCCTACATCGTAACCAATCTAATCTAAGTAACCACTTCACTTTCTAATCTTGGCTCTTCTCTTCTCTATAAACTCCATACTTCTTCATACTTCTCATACTCTATTCCGCATATTCTAACATGGTATCAGAGCATGTTCTTCGATTCTTAACATGCTAAATCTCTTCTACTTACTCTATTCTACTTATCTTCTATCTACTTCTTAAATCTACACATTTCTCTTCAAGAAACACTCTATTACCCAACGGTTAAAAGAGTGCACTCATCATGGAGACTCCAAAACCGGCGATCTTGAAGGGAGAAAACTATCTCCTATGGAAGAGAACTACAAAAACAGTGTTATGTTGTCGAGGGATTTGGAGCCATGTTGAGACCAAACATGTTCAGTTTAAGCTACCAAATAAGACGGCAGTGAAGGGTTCAACAGGGAAGAAGAAGAAGCGGAGATCGAGAAATAAGCCAAGTGGTTTCAAGAAGATCATAACGTTCTAACTATCCTTCAACACTCGCTTGAGAGCTCCATTCTTGAGGCTTACTCATACTGTGAAACTGCACGTGAACTGTGGGAGACGCTCGAGAATGTGTATGGAAATGTGTCAAACTTGACTCGGGTCTTTGAAGTCAAGAAGACCATTAACAATCTCACTCAAGAAGACTTGGAGTTCACCAAACACTTTGGGAAGTTTCGGTCACTATGGGCCGAACTTGAGATGCTTCGACCAATTACTGTGGATTCGGCCATTCTTAACGAGAGAAAGGAACAAGACAAAGTATTTGGCCTTCTCCTTAGTCTCAATCATGCCTTCAATGACCTCATCAAACACCTTCTTTGAGTCGACAAACTTCCCTCACTTGAAAATGTTTGTTCCCAAGTGCAAAAGGAACAAGGATCTCTCAGACTATTTAGGGGTAAGGGCGAACTTCTCACGGCTCACGAAGGGATCTACAAAAGTGAGGAAAGGAAGGCATGGGTGTGTGATCATTGCAAGAAGAAGGGTCATATGAAGGACAAATGTTGGATTCTTCATCCTCATCTCAAGCCGGCTAAGTTAAAGGCAAACATATCTCAAGAAGTTGCAAGTGATCAAGGAGAAGTGGTGAGGAAGTCAAATTTGGAGGCTCTCATAAGATCCATTGCCTCGTTAAAGGAATCTGGTACCTCTTTCTTTACTTATGAACCAAGTAAAACGCTTAAGGAATCTGATACATCTTTCTTTACTTCTGAACCGAGTAAAATGCTTGTCATAGATTCGGGTGCCTCTCACCACATGATAAACAACCCTAGTCTAATTGACAGCATAAAACTGGCTTTAGGTAATGTAGTTATAGCAAATGCAGATAAAGTACCGGTAAAAGGAATAGGAGACTTAAACTTATTTGATAAGAAATCTAAAGCTCTCTTTATGCCTAGCTTTACTTTAACTCTTTTATCGGTTAAAAGAGCTACTAACGATTTAAATTGCTATACAATATTTGGTCCTAGTAGTGTACATTTTCAGGATATTAAGACCAGAAGGGTACTTGGAAAGGGAGATGCTAAAGGAGATCTTTATGTGTTTGAGAAAACCCCATTGAGTGATTGTACTTCAGTTTCACTTAATTCTTGTTTAGCTAGTAATCTGAATGTTGCGTGGCATGCTAGATTAGGCCACCCTCATGCTCGTGCTTTTATATTAATGTTGCGGAATGTTTCCTTTGATAACTCTACTTGTGAGTCTTGTATTCTTGGAAAACATTACAAATCTATTTTTCCAAAGTCATTGACTATTTATGAAAATTGTTTTGACTTAGTTCACTCGGATGTTTGGACGTTTCCTTGCATATCTATGGATAATAAGAAGTAATTTGTGACCTTTATTGATGAGAAATCTAAATATACATGGATCACATTGTTACAATCTAAAAATTTGTGTGATAGATGAGTTTATAAATTTCTAAAACTATGTCACTAATTACTTTAATGCTAAAATTAAGGTACTAAGATCCGGCAATGGTGGAGAGTATACAAGTCACAAATTCAAAGAGTACCTCGCAAAACATGGCATTATTCATCAAACGAGCTGTCCTTACATACCCCAACAAAATGGAGTGGCGGAGAGAAAGAATCGACACCTCATGGAGGTAGCAAGATCGATGATGTTTCATACAAACGTCACCAAGAAGTTTTAGGGAGATGCTGTAATGACAGCATGCTATCTTATCAATAGAACTCCCACCAAAGTCCTACAAGACGTTTCTCCATTTGAGGTACTCAACAAAACCAAACTCTCTCTTGATCACTTACGGGTTTTCGGTTGTGTATGTTTTGTATTAGTATCCGGTGACCAAAGAAACAAGTTAGACGCAAAAAGTACTCGATGCATGTTCATTGGATACTCAACAACTCAAAAGAGATACAAGTGTTATGATCCCATTAATCAACGTCTGTATGTGTCTCGGGATGTGAAGTTCTTTGAAGAAAGAGGATATTACGAGAAGAAAGATTGGAATAGCTTGGCCGATCTTTCTACACCCTCAACAGATCGTGCTACAAGTTTACAGTTTCTTCTTGATCATCTTGGAGTTACTCCATCAAGTGAAAGAGAAATCAAGACAAGAGACTTGGTAGAAGAACCGGTTGTTCTCGATCAAGACCATGAACAAGAGGAAACCCCAAACCTACAACAAGATGGAGACGTTAGTGGAATCCCAACATATGATGATGTGGATATTCTCACTCAACATGAAGATGTAAGTGCTCAAGAGTTAACCGACCAACATACCACTACCATTCAGTCGGAACTTCCTCGACAAGCTACCTCAACTTTAAGACGAAGTACTCGGATTAAGAGGAAATCTTCCCGCTTGTATTACAACAATAAGGCGGTAGCTCACCCTATACAAGCAGTGTGTTCTCTTGCCCTCTTGCCACAAGATCACCAAGCTTTTCTGGGAAAAATAGAAGAAAACTTCGTTCCGCAAACCTATGAGGAAGCCAAAGAGAGTGAAGAGTGGATGATTGCGGTGGCGGATGAAACCGGAGCCATGATCCGTAACCACACTTGGGATGAAGAGGAGTTACCTCAGAGGAAGAGTGCGGTAAGCTCAAAATGGGTCTTCAGGATAAAGTACTTGAGTAATTGTGAGATAGAAAGGCATAAAGCCCGCTTGTAGCACGCGGGTTTACTCAAACTTATGGTCGTGACTATACTGAAACATTTGACCCCGTCGCCAAGCTACACACGGTTAGAGTTGTTCTATCTTTTGCTACTAACCTCTCGTGGGACTTATGGCAAGTGAATGTCAAGAACGCTTTTCTTCAAGGAGAGCTAGAAGAAGAAGTGTATATGACTCCACCACCGGGACTAGAGGATTCCATTGCTCTGGGGAAAGTTTTGCGACTTCGGAAGGCAATTTATGGCTTAAAACAATCTCCTAGAGTTTGGTATCATAAGTTGAGTACTACTCTAAAGGAAAAAGGGTTCAAGAAGTCCGAAGCTGATCACACTCTCTTCGCACTTCAATCCGATCAAGGTATCATTGTTGTTCTCATTTATGTCGATGATATTATCATCTCTGGAGACAACAAAGAAGGTATCCATGACACCAAACTCTAACTTAAATCTACATTGGATATAAAATACCTTGGCGAACTAAAGTATTTTTTAGGGATTGAAGTATGCCGCTCTCTCGAGGGCTTATTTCTTTCACAAAGAAAATACACTCTTGATCTTTTGAATGAGACAGGAAAACTTGGATCAAAACCGGCTAAGACACCTCTTGTTGATGGCTATACGGTCAAGCGAACAGGGGGAAGAAGAAGAATAATGCAACAATAGATCCGTTAAATGAACCATATGAAGATTTTTCTCAATATCGGAGACTAGTTGGTAAGCTCATTTATTTGACCATTACACGGCCTGACCTTTGTTTTGCAGTACATCAAGTGAGTCAACACATGCATGCCCCCACCAAATATCATTGGAACATGTTGGAGAGGATTCTACGATACATCAAAGGGAGTCCGGGCCAAGGAATTTGGATGGGGAAGAGCGATAGTACCGAAATAGTCGGGTATTGTGATGCGGATTATGGTAGAGATACCACCGATAGGAAATCAACAACGGGCTATTGCACATTTATTGGAGGAAACTTAGTCACTTGGAAGACAAAAAAGCAAAAGATAGTTTCATGCTCGAGCGCGGAATCGGAGTACCGAGCTATGAGGAAGCTAACTAATGAACTCACTTGGCTCACGACACTTCTCAAGGACTTTGGTATTGAATCATCAAGCCCGATAACTATGCACTGTGATAACCAAGCCGCAATACACATCGCTACCAACTCGGTCTTTCATGAGAGAACCAAACATATCGAGGTGGACTGCCACAAGGTGCATGAGAAGATAGACGAAGGAATGATACTATCGTGCTATACGGACACCAAAGATAACTTGACGGATATTTTTACAAAAGGGGCAAGTCGCAAGGTTTGTGAACACATTTACAACAAACTTGGGCGTGTCGATCTCACACGTCCTTGATCATCTTCCCTAATCCATGGTCATTACACTCTTTTTCCCTTAACATAGTTTTCTCCCATGCGGTTTTCTATGTTAAAGTTTTTTAATGAGGTAATGTATCATGGGTTCCAAGCTTAACCAATTCATCATAGGCTAAGCTTGAGGGGGAGTATCAGTCAAGCAACTCACATGGAACATGGGCCTAGACTTCAATAAGGAGAAGATAAGAAGCTTAACCAATTGAGCCCATCAAGTCCTTCTAGAGTTGCGAATAGAGCCGTTAGAAGGGAGAAGAGAGAAGAGTTACAGGTAGTCTAAGGTTTCACCTAAACCATGGTCAAGTCACTATCAACCTAGAGATCAAGTCTTCTCCTCTCTCTTCATGTCACTTTCATTCGATTTGTTTGTTGTAAAGGGAACCCTAGTGTCTCCCTATATAAAAGGGTTGTTCCCTACATTGTAACCAATCTAATCTAAGTAACAACTTCACTTTCTAATCTTGGCTCTTCTCTTCTCTATAAACTCCATATTTTTTCATACTTCTCATACTCTATTCCGCATATTCTAACACAGCCACTGTGGCCACTGATAAGATAGTTCCACTTCATCTTTTGGCCTCAGCGTCAATCTTTCCTTCACATCTTCAACCATTTTTGCGAATCCGTCTCGCTCTCGGAGCTTTACGGCCAAGCATAACCCATCTAACTTGGCTACGTGTTCATAACATCATGTTTCATCTTTTCCATTCTCCCCGAACCAGCCTAACAACCATCGCCATGTTATCTGTTCATATTCAACCATAACCGTAATGTTAGCGGACGTGTGTCAATATCGGCAAACCATGGGTGCACTAGTTATTACCTGTTACCTATGTCGAACAAAGTAACACAAGCATTAACTACGTACATGAGTCTTCAATTCTCTTGATCTTGTTATCTTCTAAGCATTAAAGGTAAGTTTTACGCTTTTTATTGTTATGTGTTTTTCCTTTTGTTGTTGAAGCAACGGGGATACTGGCGTAATAAATAGCCAAACACGCAACCCAAATCATGTCCAGTTTCATCATTACGATTCTGTTTATTTTTACTTTTTAAGGATGCGGCGGAATATCTTGGCAGATTCTCTCTAGGCATTTAATGCTCTATATATTTTTTCAGTTAACTACGAATATCTCATACTTATAGAGGTATAGTTATAATATTCGTTTTGCAAGATTAATTTCACCCAAAAGTCAAATTTACATGTCTACATTCTTAATTTAACTCTCCCATGTATATATTTTTAACTGACCCTTTTATTATATTCAAGCCAGCCTGTTACAACAGTAGAGGAGTCCACATGAACAGCATATTAGATTAAAACATTATTACAAAGACTTTCAACAAAAGTAGACTTCAATGATCATCTCTGTAACTTCTTTGCGAGAGTAAGTAATATGAGAGATCACTGTAAGCATCCAGCTTATGATCAACTTCAAAAAACTTGTCAGTTCATCTCATACCTAAACACCAGCACGTAGGCTATGTACTAAAACTGAAACGTCACCAAGTATACTACACCTTCGTGCTACAAACTTAAGAGCAAGTAGACTAAACTAAAAAGGGCTGAAACAACCAGCTGCAACTGAGATTGCAGAGACCAAAAAGTGTGACAGAATTTTCATTATTGAATACATCTTTTCTCAGACGGCTAATGTCTATGAAGGTATAAGATCAATTATCAAGTTCACCAATCAGGAAGATTTCAAAGTTAACATTCATTTGACTAACCAGTGGCACAAATCCACCAAAAAAAGCCTCAAAAGACAAAGATATGCTATCAAGGATGCCATCTCGGTTCCGATTCTATACAGCATCTGGCTAACTATCAACAATCGGACAACCAAACCCATCTATGCGTTAAATCCGAAAAAGAACTAACATATACTCAAAAAGGATGAAGGAGAATACTTTAAGTCCTACTTATGATTTCCATCTGTCTGTTAAACCTTGCTCGAAGTTAGAGACTGTTAAAGGTAGCGAGTCTTGGAGTGGCTAATATCGAGAAGTCTGTCTAGGCTTGAAGACGCCCCACAGGTAGTACTTTGAGTTAAAAGCTGCAAACGATAATCAACCCTCTTAGCTTTACCGATTCATGCGAAAAAACGAATGATTACAGACAAAACAAATTCCATTTGACTTACTCCAAGAATCCTTTGGTAACATATAAGATGTGAAGAGTAGAAGTTCTGCATCATTAAGCACACATCTCATCGCAGAATCATTCTTCTTCATTTTATCAACAAGGGAATCAAAAACCTTTTCATCATTACTGGAAACCAAACACAAAAATGGTCAGATACTTTTACAACATAAGCATAGGGAGAGAAAAACAAATCACTGTTTCATGTACACCTTTCACTGGAAGGGAAGAAAAAAAGGGCAACGCTTTCATCCTTAGGTCCTCCATTCTTCAAAAAGGTCTTTGGCCATACTTCCAACCTAGGAAGTATTTCAGCAGAGAGCCGACCCTTTAATGAACTAGCCGTTTCATGGACTTTAGGGCAGGCTAAGCTTGATACATGAGCAACAATCCCATCCATGGTACAGCTGTTTCCTCCTTTAACAGACATCAATCCCCTAGAAATTGATATAACAGATCAGAATTCAAGTAAGTGAGGATGCAAAGCGGTACAACTAAAGACATTCTTTTCTTTACCTCCATATCGGTATTTTGATAGGTTGTGCTCTATAGTTCCTAGATGTCAACGTTAGAGGCATATTTGATTCAGCCACTCTGCAAGAACTACTCCCATCAGCTAACTGAATCTGTTTGTTTCCAGAACTTAATTTTCTCTTTTTGACAGCACAAGAATTATGCTCTGGCACACTAGATGAATTAGCGGTCTCCGAATCTCCAACTAAACAAGTCAATTCATGAGGTTTTCTACTATCTGAGCTTTCTTGTCTCTTAGACTCCATCGTTTCTTTAGTTGGTGAAGAAGAAGACACCTCCACAGGTTCAACAACATTGGTAGTACCCTGAAGCTCATGGTCCTCAACAGCTAAAACCGGTGGCGAATGATTGATGCTCTTTTTCTTCTTCTTCTTCTTCTTCTTTTTCTCACTCCTCTCCAAGATATGTCCAAGATTAGCAGTCTGATCAACTTCTTTCCTTTTGCTAGTACAAGAACTATGATCTGGCACACTAGATGAATCTGCAGCCTCCAAAACAGATTCTCCATTTCCATCTAAACAAGTCAATTCATGAGGTTTTCTGCTACATGAGCTTTCTTCTCTCTTAGACCCCTCCAAAGGTTCCTGGAGCACATTGTCCTCAGCTAAAACCACAAGGGGTTGATTTCTACTCTTCTTCTTCTTCTTAACAGTCTGATCAACTTCATTGCAATCAGAATCACTCTCACTGTTATCACAATCCTCACAAATCCAAGTTATGTATTCCGTAAAAGGAATCGGTGTTATCCCTAAGCAATAGCTGAAGAACAAGAGAAATAGGTATATGCATAATTCAATCAAACCACAGGAGAAACCTAATAGGCACAATTTGATCGACGCACAGGGGAAATCGAGAATTGAACTCACCGGTGAATAGACTCAAACATACAAGAGTCACAAAAGACAAGTGCTTCTTCAAAACCTATGTCGCCACAAGTTTGACAAACAGGTCCCTGAAAATGAAAAAGATCAGATTTTTCCAGTTTTAAACCAAGATTTAAAGCAGCCCTAAGTGAAATTTGGTATCAAAGTAAGCAATAGGTTATGTACCTTGACATGTAAAGACATTAGAGAAGACTAGCGAGTCACGAGAGATTTTCCAAGGTCGGAGGAAGAAGAAGACGAAGAGAAGTTAACAATTTTGCTAAGGTTTAGTTTTTTTTTTTCTTTCTTTATTTTATAATCAATTTGGACCATTAATCTCCAATTATAGGGTTTAATTCTGGAAAAAATATCATTAAATCCTCGACATATTGAAAACGTTGATTTAAATCTCCAATTCTCGACAAAACGAATAAATATTAAATTTATGTTTACTGTCTAAATAAATACTTTATTTTTGTTGTGGCCATATTAGAAATACTGTTAACTAAATTAATAAATCTTATTAATTCGAAGTATTATAGTTTCCAACAACAGAGCCACGTCGTTGTGTTGTAATGACTAAAATAAATCCCCAAATCAATCTAAGACCCCTAAACCGAGCAAAATCCCTAACCCTAAATCCCCATATGATTTGAAACTAGGGACTTAATTGATTCGTTATGACAAAAAGATAATGTTTTATTATTAGAGAAAACGTTATCGTTTTCAATTAACGAGTCTGTTAAAACACAATAAACTCTGATAACAGGGTCTATTAACCTACATAACGTCATGCCTAATATTGTCAGATCAATAAACTTTTGGTATTTATTTAGAAAATCAACAAAAGTTGAGTATTTATTTGGAAAGTCAATTTAAGTTTGATATTTATTTTGTTGCATCGAGACTTGAGGATTTAAATCAATATTTTGAATAAGTTGGGGATTTTAATGACATATTCCCGTTTAATTATTCAACAACCACATAAATATTATTTGGTTGCTGCATTTTCCATTTTTTAAATAGTAATATAGTGAATTTTTGTTATTGATAATGTAAAATTGACTTTTATCATAATATTTTCATGAGAAGAAAATCATAGTTGAAATCATCTAAAATATCACATATAATAATTATATATAGTATGGTTTTCAAAGTTGCATGATCGTAACACGTGTCAAATCTATCAATCCGATTTTATATGTATCAAAATGAATTAAACTTATTAATATTTATATTAATTTTACATGTCCTTATATCTTATAAAATTTTATTTTATTTTTTCTTAACCAAATAAGAAAACTAACAAAGACGATTTATATATGTTAACTTGATGTTAAACTATTTTTTTACTAACTTGATAAAAATTGTTTTAAGTAATATAATATTCTAAATTGTCTTTACTATCAACATGTAGACAATTTATCATAATTAAATGTTTACAAACGATTTACATTAATTTATATGTCTATATCTTAAAAATATTTGAATTGTCTTTACCAACTTGATTAAATTATCATCTATACTGATTTCAAAAAAATACGAAAATCCAAAAGAAAGATAATTCCAAACAATTTAGGGTTTCGTTTAGTTGGTAGGTTCGAAGAATTTGATAAAATTTTGAGAAGAAGTCGTCTGAAATTAAGTTAAAATTAAATTATGAAGGGATTTTAAATGCATTGGTTAATCTATAATTGTCTTCGGCCACAATCACCTCTCCCACATCACATGCATATCTCAGTAAATGTTTAAATTTTTCTCTTACATGTTTTTAAAGTGACTAGGGCAAAACCCGCGCCAAGTCGCGGGCTTTTTTTTTAATATAATTTTGTTAAGATGTATGTAGGTATTGAATGTTATTTGTCATGATTCATGATATATGTAGACAAAAAGATTCATTAAAAAAGTGATTGGAAACACAATGCATTTTTTTATTTTTGTTTAGTAAGATCTATATAGCCTTTATAAGTTTTGGAAGCTAATTTTTTGCTTTACGAACATCTATTTAGAAGAGTCATTAAGAAACTAAAAATGAAAAGAGTTAAAAAATCACCATTTGCTAATTCTGGTGAGGTTAAAGTCATTTTAGATTTTTAAGAATATGTTATATGGAGTTATCATCTTTGATTTTTAATGTTCCACATGCATACTTGATTCATATGTTGAAGAGGCATAAAAAGGTAAAAGCTATGTTTGTTTGTTTTTCAGAATTTGAAAATTAAATATTTTTTTATTGGGAGTATAAAACGTACTCAGATGATTATTAGTTATTGATTAAAATCCACAATGACACTTAGTAAATCTGATAAGATCCTTGAATATTTTGAGGAAGAAACTCAAAAATCTTTAATGTCTCTTCTTTAAAATTCTTCTTCCATTGACCTTTTTCTTCGATGTTACCTTATGCTAAGATTTCATTCAGTTCAGAAATAAACTCTTGAACCAAAAAAATAGATAATAGATGCACTTAAACAAAAAAATATAGGGACAAAAATCGAATTGATTATTGGAGATTTGAGAGTAACCATACCTCAAAGATAAATTTAATTAGACCTTAAAGAACAAAAATGACATCTTAGTTGTAATAATTTTTTGCTTGTTTACAC
>Ga0041059_1001761_pt1 | contig 16900 bp, 11 predicted proteins | sample AraColnosormetaG_FD_56232 | JGI IMG/M metagenome (GOLD analysis project Ga0041059, IMG submission 56232) | Arabidopsis roots microbial communities from North Carolina, USA - Col MF nosort | ecosystem: Host-associated > Plants > Roots > Unclassified | place: USA: North Carolina | collected...
AAGAATTAACACTGTAACATGGTTTTAGCAAAAAAAAAAAAAAACACTGTAACATGGTTATACTCTAGATGGGCCAAAAAGCTTCTGAAACATATATAGGTTTTGAATGGGGTGAGAACTGAGAAGTGATATAAAATGTGAAAAGATTTTCTGAAAAATGCGATAAAATAGGTTGAGGGGAATGAAGCCTGGTCCGAGAATCATTTAGAGTTTTGAGTTGGGTTAACGAATTACTCTCCATGACCTCGAGCCAAACAACATTCCTCTAAACCCTAAATCGCTTCACTATAAGAAGAATAAGATGAAGAGGACAAGAATGTAAGCAACTTTATGTAAGTAAAAAAGAAGAAGAAGAAGGAAGCATGTGACAGGGCAAAGAGACCCAAGTAGTCTCTTCTATTTATAGAGAGGACAAAAGATCTAAGCCCTAGATTTTTCTTCTGCATTTTTTTACATCGATTTAGTAACTTTGGTTTAATAGGTTTTGGTTAATTTTGGTTATTGTCTTTATATGGTGTGTGTAGGGTTACCTAAAATAGAACTTTACAGTGTAGTCGAGACTCGAGAGTGGTAAAATCCGACATACTTCGAGTTAGTACATTCAAAGTTCAAACCATTTCCATGACTAGATTCAATCTCCTTTTTAAGAAAATATCTACAATTGTCTTTAATTGTTTCTTGTGTATATTTAATTTCAGTCATTTCCGAGGCCAACAGCAATCTTCCTCTTATTTAAAATCTCTGTCAAGTCTCCAAAAGCTTTTATCAGAAGGAAAAAGTCTCCAAAAGACACATGTTGTAATATATACATCAAGGATTGAGTGTTTGTCTTTAGTACCATATACGAAGTAATGAAAATTCATAGTTTGAACAATTTTGTTGTAGTTTCTAGACCGAATATTATTGATTTCTACTGCAAAAGTTACATGCTGTAGTTATAGGATCATTTTTCCTTTCTGAATATAAGTGTCTAATTCACAATTTAAAATAAATAAAATATTATACATAATGGTAAATGTGCATATAATATGTCTAATGGTATTGAATGCAAGACAAGTACCTTCCTCTCGATTTATTATTACCTTATTATTGCTTTTGGCTCCACCTCAACGACTTACTAAATTTTGTCTTTTTTTTAGTTATAAATTAAAGTAGTATGATTTACATTTCTTTTTTTTACCAAGTCATGTATATACTAATACTAATACTGGTTAGAAATGTTTTTTTTCAATGTTATAGGTTTTATACTAGTAACAAAATCTATCTATACTAATATGAATCATGGTTGATATATCTACTATATTTTGAATATCATCCCACTTTTTCACATGATAACTCTTTTTTTTTCAACATGTAAAATATGCATACATATTTTTTTTTGTAGGGAGTAAATATGCATACATATAGCTTGTAACATTGTCTCCCTATTGATTGCGTATTTAATAAAATTTTGCATATAAAATTTTTTTTTTGGGGACCCGTTGTTTGTTATTTAGGGTACGTCTGAGAGGCTCAGGAGAAATACCGAAGAACACGTCATAACAAACCAAAGAGATAGAAAAGGAAAACGAAGATCTGGACGTTCATTCATAGTTGAATCGGACGGTGGAGAAGAAAGTTACCTGGGAACCGGACATGTCGGTGTCAGCGGAAACCAAGCACCAAGAACCGAGAAAAACAGCCCGGTTTACGAGGAAGTTAGAAAGGAGTTCTCTTTTTCACTGACCGCTTACGTCTGTCTCCGGTCCCATTCCTTGCCTCATCCTTCATTTAACGCACCCAAAGTACACAACACCAAAATTAACAATCTGTATTTTAATACCAGAGGATCTAGAGTTTAAGAATAAATCTTAATCCATGAAAGTTCTGTTCTTATGAATCTACACTCTGAATCCATGTCACTACAACAAAAACATCTAGATTTGTTTTGTTCTGTCACTGTATCATCCCTTCCAATAAATCACTAGTCTAATAATTTCATGAGATACATAGACTGGACAATTAGTTTTCTTGATAGTACATCATTTACAATCTAGAAACAAGAATACTCGACGTGCAGAAAAAAACAAGAATACTCGACGTAAAATTAGCCATAAACAATGTCACAAGTGGGGTAAATTGTTAGAATACAAAAGTTGAAGGTAAAATTGAAAAACCAACTAAACTTCAAGGACTGGATTCAGAAGTTTATAATTTTTACGGGACACACACGAAACGACGACGTATGTAGAAAAACAGAGCAAACACTGCCACCATAACAACCATGATCATCATTATCATACGAAAATAACCAAATTCATATATATACAAAACACAACTAGTTATGTATATCATATCATCTATTACACAAATCAACGTTGTGTGTTTGCTTCGTTTTCCCCACCTGGTTCAATACAATTAGCAGCTTAAAATACTTTCTAAGTTTATCTTCTGTAATGCAAGTTTGTTTTCATAGATATCTTTCTCTCTCTGTTTCTTCTTCATCTTGCTGTCGATAATCGGATAGATTCTTGATCAACGGTGGTTTCTTCTTCATCCCAAGTAGCCGGTAAAGTCGGAAGCAACAATGCTTCTTTGTTCCTAACTTCTTCAAGTTGTTCCCATTCAGTCCATTTCTCAGCCAAACCACCAGTCCCTTGAAGCATTTTGACCACTTCAGACATCGCTGGTCTATCTTCTGGTGAGCCTTGTGTGCAGAGAAGAGCCACTTGAACGATTGTTTCAACTTCTTTGGAGTCATATGTAGTCAAATTGCTATCAACAATGTCTCTAAGTCTCTGTTCTCTAAGCAACTTCTTTATCTGTTTCATACACATCCAACAACTTAAGATTAGTTTCAAGTCTTTTCAGATAGAAGAAAGCATGTAAAAGAAGTCAATCTTACATGATCAAGCAAGAGAATATTTTCCTCTTCTTCCAAGCGTGAAAAATCGATTGCGCGCTGACCAGTAACAAGCTCAAGAAGCGTTATACCGTAACCAAAAACATCGGTTTTTTCAGATGATTTTCCTGTGCAGAGATACTCTGGCGCAATGTGACCCATTGTGCCTCGGACTTGAGTTGTGACATGAGTCAGAGATGTGTCCACAAGCTTAGCTAAACCGAAATCTCCAAGAACTGGCTCAAAATTGTTGTCTAAAAGTATGTTTGCAGCCTTGAGATCGCGGTGTATGATCTTCGGGTTACAATGTTCGTGTAGATACTCTAAACCGTGAGCTGAACCAAAAGCTACACGCTTCCTTGTTGGCCAGTCTAATCCTTCCTCTCCCGCTTTCAAATCTACAATGTCACATATGTACACACACATTATAGAATCTATTATTTGGTTAAGTGATAGAGAAGCTAAGTATATATACCTCTTAGTCGATATGCAACACTAAGATTTTCCATGTATGGATAAACAAGGATTCTCTCAGAGGAAGTTGTGCAGAAGCCAATAAGGCGTAAGAGATTTTTATGAACCGCAACGCTTATGAGCTGAATCTCTCTTTGGAAAGCAGCTTCTCCTCCAGGACTGAAGTAATCCGCAAGGCGTTTCACTGCAACTTTTGTTTTGTCTGGAAGCAAACCTCTGTATACTTTACCAAATCCTCCTTGTCCTATCAAATTGCTCTCGTTGAAACTATCTGTTGCGAGCTGGATTTCACGTAAAGAGAATCGTTTTAGTTGTCCAAAGGAAATCTTCCTGTCATCTTCCCCTGCATTTTTTAAGGAAAAAGGATATTGGCTCAAGAGTTCATATTGATCTAATGAGATGTTTGACTATAAGTATATGTAACTTCTTACCAGCTACATCAAAAAAGATGTCGTATTTGGTTCTGCGGACGCGATGGTGATGATACATAACCATTGCTCCAAGGAATAAGATTATAGAAGCAACACAACTTGCAGTCAAAGTAATGTCTCTCAGCTTTTTCTTGGAGGATGTGACTGAACATAAAGATACTAAGTTAAGTCTTTCTGTTTGTATGTGAATTGGAGAAAGAAGAAATAATTAAGAACCTGGAAGACGAGAACTTGAAGAACAAGGCTGATTCAAACTTTTACCGCATATAAGCTGAGTTCCTGAAAAACTGCAGAAAAATCACAAAAACGTGATTATAGTACTGACAAGTCACTGTGACTAATTAGGTAGATTCATGAGGAAAATAGTTTTTTTTACTCGAATGTTGGGATTGAGAAGAATTGTGTTGGGATGCTTCCTGTTAAATTATTGGATGAGAGATCCCTGTGAATTAAATTTCAATGTTTTATCTTAGCCAAACGCTCTCACAGAGTCACATTTCAAAGATTGTTCCTAAAGAGTTTTTGAGTGGACTTACAAGTGCTTTAGATTCGAGAGCTGACTCCAGCTCGCTGGTATCGATCCGCTGAAACTATTCACTGATAGGTTTAAAGTCTGTAGATTAACCATGTTCCCAAGAGAATCTGGTAAGGCACCAGATAAACTATTGTTCTGTAACTCTCTGCATCAAGAACAATTACTATGAGTAATGGAACCTAAAAAGAAACTTGTAATGGAATTGGTTTATGATCTCTTACAAGGTAACCAAGAACTTCAGTTTTGTAATAGCTGGAGAGAGTGTTCCTGTGAATCCACTCGAGGCAAGATTTCTACAGATTGATACAAAACAAGTTTTTCAACATGATGAGAAATCTTGGTAACTAAAACTTGAGAAGTGATCTTTAAGAGTACTTACAGAGCCACAACACTCTGGCCTCTGCAGGTAACATAAGACCAACTATAGCAAGGGCTCACAAAATCGCGTGTCCATTTTAGACGATTGCTCGAATCATTAAGCGAATCTCTGAGCTGCAACAGAGCTCCTCCTAGCAAATGAATCAAGAAGCGAGTTAATACTACAAGATCATTAATGATTTATAAACAAAGGCTAATTATATATAGACCTTCGATATCTGGTTGAGTTGTTGACGAAGTGATTCCCACAAAAGCTAAGGCCATGAAACATTGTAAGATCAATTTCTGATTGTTCCATCTAAAGCAATTTCTTTGAATGAATCCTCGAAGAGGATCATGGAAACTTTCACCGTTCCCTGCAGTTTATTAAATCAGTCAATCTCAGTTTAAACAGCTTTTCTTTTCTGCTGCAGAATCTATAGTCTAAATTGCAGCAAATCGATGGAGAAAGTTAACTTACTATACAAGAAACACATAACTTGTGTGATCAAACTATGTTAACTAAACATAAGAAAGCAAAGAAAAGAAAAGACCGATTTGTGGGTCTAATTATGTCTTAAAAACTAACAGCTTTGATTGCTTTCTGATGTGAAACATTGTCAGATCAATCCATAACTCCTCTATCAGAGCTCATTTGAACCGAAAACATTAAGAAAAATGAAAGCTTATAAGTATCAAGAACAACAAAATTTATAATTCTGTCTTTGACTCTTTGCTTTGATGATCAAAAACCTCTCCGTTTCACCTAAATATGTACCAAATATTTTGTAACTCGAAACTAAAAGAAACAATAAAGTTATGTAAAATAAACAACAAAAACCAAGAAACCTAATTAATATACAATGGAGAAAGATAGGCATTAAAGTATAAGTAAAACAAAGCTTTTAAATACCCGAGTGAGCCATAGAGGAGCTGAAAACACTCTAAACGGAAGAGAACGAAAACATGGGGTTGAAGAGAGAAATGGAGGATTTGTATAATAATGAAGCCAATAAAAGCAACAATAATGTAAAATCATCTAAAGAAAGAGAAGTTAGTGCTTATAAAGGACCCACAAAAGGTATTTTTCATATTTTTATCTCTATGATGTAAAAAGAAGATGAAGAAATGCTGCTTTGAGAGAAAGAGAATCCCACTAAGTTGAAACATCTTTGATTTCTTAATGGAGGTGTATTTTTCCATCTTCTTTTGCTTCTTTATTTTGGGTGAGATCTCTTTTGCAAGTGTGTAACTTGGGATGTGATTGGGGCTAAAAAGGATATCAATTTTAACAAAAAAGGATATAGATGGCCCAAAATAAACATAAAGTAATAAAGAATGATTTAAACGAATTAGTAATAGAAAACAAACCAATGACTTAATTAAGAACTTAATAATGTTTGGGAAAATGGCTTATGCTTTAGGAAGAGACAGAAGCATGTGTAAGAAGGTTCCACACTTCCACTTGTTCGTGTTATATTACTCCACTATTCTGGACGATGACAATGCAAAAGGGCGTTTTTGTATATATTCCTTTCTTCTCTGACCTTCAAATCAAAGGATATGATACAAACTAAAATAGTTTTAACATAACCTATAACTATATATATATATATATATATTTAACTATCTGTTTTTGAGTAAATAAATTCAAACATTGAGAAGTTTACATTTTTAACATTTATAAGGTAAGTAATTGATCTTTTGATATCCTTTTAAAAAACAAAAAAAAAAACAAATTTAGTTACCGCCTTTCAAAAAAGACGTAGTAAAACATCAATGTTTAGAAAACTTTAGGTTATTTCCCTTAAGAGCTATGTTGAAACATCATGTAGAAATGTAGGCAGAAGAGAAAAAAAGATAGATATTTTTAATAGGAAAATTAGGTGAAGAAAAGAGAAAGAGAACATAATGTGAGGAAGAAGAGACTAAGAATATATACGGAATAATGATATCAATACTAATATGCTTGATTAGTTGGACATGTTCTTATGCTCCTCCCTTTATATGTTGTCATACGATTCTTCACCTTATTGAGACTTTTGTTCGATCTGCAAAAAGATCTGATGATCATATCTCAATCTAGAACGTATATTTCAAAAGTTAAATTTCATCAACATTCACAAATAAAACAAACTCAAATTTATTTTCTATTTTTATCAGGAAAAAATGAACTTAGGTAAGTGAGAAAAAAGCCTTCAGAGCAAAAAAAAAAGAAAGAAAGATAAATTTGAACATTGTGAAACCAAATGCCAGATTACTTTTCTTACTTATTAAAATCTTATAACTTGTAAATGATTTGTTCATAAAAATGTTATAATTAGTAAATTAATTTTAACAACAAATATCACTTATAATCCAAAATTTAGGTAAAGACAAAACTTGGTTCGATATCTTTTGTACTTGCGAGCATTGTACTTCCCGGTCACAAAACGCAATCGCTAAGTAAAAAAAAAAGGTCCATCTGAACGCAAGACTTATTCAATTTACGAAATAACCCCTATGAAACTGTGTTTAATGGACACGTGTCCTGGATACGATAGGGGTATAATAGAGACTTTAGGAAAGTAGAGGTTGGCGTTTGGGTGATTGGTCAAAGCGAATCCTTAAGAATCTAGTAATACTGACACAGGTCACTCAAACAGCTATTTATTTGGCTAATTTTCAGCCTTAATATCAGAATTAGAGAGATAAGTTTTTCTTCTTCTTGCTCTGTCGCCACTAACTAGGTCACCGCCAAGTAACATCGGATCGAGAGAGAGAGAGCGATGGCGAGAGATATGAATGTAGTGGAGATTTTGGATGATGAGGAGGAGGATGAGAAGGAGTGTGAGGATTGGTGCTTTATCTGTAAAGATGGTGGAAACCTAATGCTCTGTGACTTCAAGTGAGTCTCTCTCACTTAGTTAAGCATAATGCTGCTGCTGCTTCGGTAGAGGATTAGTTTTTTTTGTTTGCTTGTTCTTTGCATGTTCTTGATTTCTAATGATGAAGGGTGTTTTAGTCTTTGTTGGGTTTTGCTTATATTATAACGAGGATTTGTCAATTTCAATGTAGGATTGTACCGAGTGAACATGTATGTTGTCTTATTGGTTCTTTTTTATAGATTTGTTTGTCTAAGTGGAAACAGGAAACTTTGTGTTCTTCACTAGGAAAGTACTTCTTTTTCAATCAAGTTACTTTTGTTTATTCAAATTGACGATTAGGGGATTTCGTTTGGAGGCAGTGATTTATGCCAAAAGAAGTCATTTCCTCTGAATGATGAAGCTATAAAAAATGTTACTGCTTTGGTTTTTTTTGATGATTCTTTCATATGAATGCGCTTGAGGAGAGACATTGTGTATTATTCTGTAGTTAAAGGTATAAAGATGTTTCTTTTTTCTTTAGTTCATTAATTAGGAGCTTAGGTAATGTAGCAACATTGACTTTTTCCTTCTATTAAATTGCAGCAGATTGTTAATGTATGATTTGCATGAAAATTAACAATTTCATTATGAAAAGATTGTCAAGATGAATATTAAAGTATTGTCAGTTTGTCAGTACACTTGTGATATTTAGTCTAGTTTAAATGTATGCATCTAACTGTGCACCTCATTGTGCTTGCTTGTTTCAGAGACTGTCCAAAAGTTTATCATGAAAGTTGCGTTGAAAAGGATAGCTCAGCAAGCAAGAATGGAGACTCGTATATCTGTAGTAAGTGCTAAAGTTTCTCTATATATATTTGTATGTTCATTGCAATGTTATTATCATTTTGAAGTAGTTTGGTTCCTTTGAATTGTAAGATATACCCCTGTATCTGTAGAGTGTAGATAAAGGTTCATATTTGTAGTCAGAAGGGCTAATTGTGAATTTTTCAACTTTCAGTGTGGCACAGTTGCTACTTGTGTAAGAAAACACCAAAGCTATGCTGCCTTTGTTGCTCACATGCTGTATGTGAAGGCTGTGTCACTCATGCTGAGTTTATTCAACTTAAAGGGGATAAAGGGTTATGCAATCAATGCCAGGAGTATGTCTTTGCTTTAGAAGAAATTCAAGAATATGATGCTGCTGGGGTATGTTTCAAACTGTTATTACTCAACTTTGGATAGTAGTAGTCTCTAACCTTGAAATTTTGGTTTCCATCCATTGCAAATAACTAAGGTGTTTAGGATTTGTAAACTCTGTATTAAAGAGATTTATGTCCATTTGAAACAAAAGTGAGTATGAAATTGGATGAATCTGAGTGAAACAACTCTAAAAGTTTCAATTAGATAATTTGGTTAGGCTTAGGAAAAGGATGAATCAACTACACATTTGGTATGTCTTATTGTATATGTCTATCTCCCAAGCTTGTCTTAAAACTTTTGTTTGCTTAACACTCCTTTACTGGTTTGGCAGGATAAGCTTGACTTGACAGATCGGAATACATTTGAGTGTCTGTTTCTTGAGTATTGGGAAATTGCGAAAAAACAAGAAGGTCTAACTTTTGACGATGTCCGCAAGGTCTGCGCTTCAAAGCCACAAAAGAAAGGTGTCAAGTCAAAGTACAAAGATGATCCCAAATTTTCGCTTGGTGATGTCCACACTTCAAAGTCACAAAAGAAAGGCGACAAGCTGAAGAACAAAGATGATCCCAAATTTGCGCTTGGTGATGCCCACACTTCAAAGTCAGGAAAGAAAGGCGTCAAGCTGAAGAACAAAGATGATCCCAAATTTTTAGTATCTGACCATGCGGTTGAAGATGCAGTTGATTATAAAAAGGTTGGCAAAAACAAGAGAATGGAGTTTATCAGATGGGGTTCAAAGCCTCTCATTGATTTCCTAACGTCCATAGGGGAAGACACCAGAGAGGCAATGTCACAACATAGTGTTGAGTCAGTTATCCGCAGGTACATTCGTGAGAAAAACCTGCTTGACCGTGAAAAGAAGAAGAAAGTTCATTGTGATGAGAAGCTGTACTCTATCTTCAGGAAAAAGTCTATAAATCAGAAAAGGATTTATACACTTTTGAATACTCACCTGAAAGAAAACCTTGATCAGGTGGAGTATTTCACACCTTTGGAACTTGGCTTCATTGAAAAAAATGAAAAGCGATTCAGTGAAAAGAATGATAAGGTTATGATGCCGTGCAAGAAGCAAAAAACAGAAAGTTCAGATGACGAAATTTGTGAGAAGGAAGTGCAACCTGAAATGCGAGCAACTGGTTTCGCCACGATCAATGCAGATAATCTAAAGCTTGTTTATCTACGTAAGAGCTTAGTCTTAGAGTTGTTGAAGCAGAATGATAGCTTTGTGGACAAAGTGGTGGGAAGCTTTGTGAAAGTGAAGAATGGCCCTAGGGACTTTATGGCGTACCAGATCTTGCAGGTTACAGGTAACCAAGACTTGCATGTCATGACCTGAATTTCTCTGATCCATGTCATGATCACTGCATCAGAATCACTGTCACACCTGATATTTTTCCTTTTCTGTTAGGCATTAAAAATGCTGATGATCAGAGTGAGGGCGTGCTTCTTCATGTTTCTGGTATGGCAAGTGGTGTTAGCATTTCCAAGCTGGATGATTCTGACATAAGAGAGGTGAATCATGTCTGAATTGAATTCATATTTTACCATTATATTTCCTTGATTTTGGGATAAAAATATGACAAATCTGCTGCAAATGCTGATAAAGTATATTTATAATATTCCTCCTATGTGACTTGTTCTTATTCATGATCTTATATTTGGCTGGTCAAAAACTTCGTAGAAGCTAAAACCTCCTCTTGTACACATTCATTTTCAGGAAGAGATTAAAGATTTGAAGCAAAAAGTGATGAATGGTCTTCTGAGACAGACAACTGTTGTAAGTTGTGTATATCACAAGATTTGGTTCTCTGTTTATTCATTAACATGACGAATCCTCTGGTAAGACAGAGAGGTAGTTAAATCATTTGGCATTTGCATTCTCATACTCAAATCATGTTCCGTTCTTTCAGGCGCTTAAACTCACCAATGGTTTTTTAAATCTGACAGGTGGAGATGGAGCAGAAGGCTAAGGCTCTCCATTATGATATAACAAAACATGTGAGTATCTCTGAAAACACATAAGCTAAATACGACAGTTTGTTTTGTAACTGCATCTCACACTTTGTTCTTGTGTAAATATCTTGAAAAAAACCAGTGGATTGCAAGGCAGCTTAACATTCTGCAGAAGCGCATCAACTGTGCTAATGAGAAAGGATGGAGAAGAGAATATCCTTTAAGATTCAACAAAAAGCACACACATTTTCACATGGTGATTTGACATGGTTACATTTGAAACACCTTAACTCTATCCATTTGTTTACATTAGAGGAGTATCTAGAGCAGAGAGAACTTCTGGAGAAACCTTCAGAGCAGGAGAGGTTACTAAAAGAAATTCCAAGGATCATTGAAGACTTCATCGAGATTAAACAAGAACCATGTGTCGGCGGTTTGTCACATGAGGCGGTTATAAATATCGATTAACCAAAGAGCATCTTCAAAAGGAAGAAGGTTGATGTTGTTGTTTTTTGGGCTGGAATATTACAACTTAAGAAACTCGGCTAAATATTTCTAAGCTTTTGCGGAAACAGGAAGCTAACTCTTTTTGTAAGATGGTCATGTATGTAGTAGCATCAAAGTGACATGGTATGTTTTATGTTCATGTATGTATATATGCCTAATGCCATAACTTTTGAAAACCCTCCTTTTCCTTTATTTATTTCCTTCTCTGTTTAGAAAAAAATCACATTGACTTGGTCTCCAAGTTCCCGACGTGATTTTCTTCTCACGTCTTCTTTACTCGAACCGGCGTTTTCTCCGTCACCGTTGTATCCTCCTCAAGTATCGGCGTTTTGCTATAGTCGGTAAGTTACTGGGTTTTTTATTAAAAAAATTGTGCAGATCAACTGTTCGATAAAATGTCTAAGTGAACTTTTAAAATATGGTTAGGTTTTCAGTCAAACTTTTTTTGTTATTTCTTTGCTTGTGCTACAAGTTTCAAGTGGGGTGATGCTATGCTATTCCTTTAAAAGCTTATGTTTCGTCTGATTATCCACAAAGCTCTGTTCCTTTGATTTAATTCACTGTTTTTGAATCCTTCATATTTCAATTTCAGGGGGCGATTTGCCAAAACGATGCAATTGTTTCTCAAGGATATAGTTCCAGCGGCGCAGAACAACATAGACACGCGTTTCATCATCCTCGACAAAGCCAAATCGTCTGCGGCAAACGGGAAGAATTATTGTATTGCGTTGGCGGCGGATGAAACGGCTGCGGTTCACATACAGCTGTGGGGAGATGAGTGCGACGCGTTCGAGGCAGGAGATATCGTGAAGCTCACCAATGGGATTTTCTCATACGTGCGTAACAGTGGACTTATTCTCAGAGCTGGGAAGCGTGGGAAGATGGAGAAGATGGGAGAGTTCACGGTTGCGTTTGTCGAAACGCCAAACATTAGTGAGATCCAATGGATTCCTGATCCTGAGAATCCCAAACGCTATATTCAGAGCGGCGTCGTTTCAGCTTATTCCCGTATCTTCCCTCCTTTGCCTTGATTTAAGATTTTTGGATTTGATCAACTGATAAAGTTTTTGTTGCATTTGATTGTATCGAAAAATTACATACAATTTTTACCTAAATGTTGAAGTTGCTAAGCAAAAACGATGAGAAAACGAGCCTTAAAAATTGTTATTATTGGCTAATTAAACTATAATAATATGAGCAAGAGTCATTAGTGCATTCATAATCTTATAAGCTAAAACAGCAAAAGAAAGAGAAGAAATGCCCCACACAAAACACTTTCAGGAACCTATTCCCTGGTTCTTTATTGGATTATTTCATCAAGAAACATTAACCAAGAATAAAATTCAAGATATTTAGTAGAAAAATCACTTCACCACACAGATCTTGATAACCGAAGCAGCTCCAATACGGTGCAGAGCCACCACAGCATCACCATGGTTACACAGTCCTTTCTCTGTCGCTGACTTCAAAGCAGATTCAATAATCTCCTCTGTGGATTCACTATCAGTTGCTTTTGCAGATCCTTCACCCAAAACCGGTATCAGACCTCTATATATCAAACTATGCCTCGCCGGTGACTCATCGCTGCAACTCCAGTTAAACGTATCGCTGGTGAAGACCGGAACAACCACCGATAGAATTGGAACAGCCGGTCTATACTTGGCCACCAGTTTAGCTGTTGTACCTCCTCTGGTCAACACGATGATGAGTTTGGCTTTGGCTTTGTTTGCCGTTCGTACAGCTGATGATGCAAGACTCTCAAGAGTGCTCATTGGAAGTGGAGTTGCTCTAATCATCTCCTTGAAGATTGTGTTGTAGTCAAGCGATGATTCCGCCTCGATGCAGATTTTAGCCATTGTTTTCACTGCTATTTCAGGGTAAGCTCCTGCAGCACTTTCTCCGCTAAGCATCACACAGTCAGTGCCATCGAGAACTGCGTTTGCTACATCTGTGGCTTCTGCTCGTGTTGGCCGTGGTGATTTGATCATCGACTCGAGCATTTGAGTGGCTGTGACCACCGGTTTACCTGCAAGGTTACACTTGTAGATCATCATCTTCTGAGCCAAGAAGATCTTCTCTATCGGAATCTCCATCCCAAGATCACCACGAGCAACCATGAATGCATCAGTTTCACGCAAAATCTCATCGAAATTCAGGACTCCTTCTTGGTTCTCAACCTTAATAAGATAAAAATTCTAATCACAATCCTACCTTTAAAACCAACTTTAGCCACAAGTGAAATAAGGTGTAACTTTGTACCTTCGACATCAACATTATACTCTTGGAATGTGATCCAAGGACTTTCCGGACATTAACAAGATCTGAACCTTTGCGAACAAATGAAAGAGCAATCATATCGATGTTGTTTGGAACACCCCATTTAAGAATATCTTCTACATCCTTGTCAGTCAATGTGGGGAGATCAACAACAACACCTGGGAGATTCACATTTTTTCTTTCACCTAGCATGGCTGTATTTTCACATCGACATATAACAGTCCCAGCGTTTGGATCACATGACACGACAGCAAGACTTATGCTTCCATCTGCACATAGTATGGTATTTCCGGGCTTCACATCCACTGGGAGCTTTTTGTAGCTCATGGAAATCGTTTTCTCATCGCCCTTGATGTCATAATCAGTGGTAATTGTGATCTCTTGGCCTTCCTTTAGTTGTATAGGGTTCCCATCTTTCAAGAAACCGGTACGAATCTCAGGCCCCTGTGATGTAACACTCATATTATTTACTGAAATGGTTCTAACATAGACATAGACTCCAACTATAATGTTTCTCTAAGTAACACATAAGATCTATCAGTTGCTAGTTTGAGCCAACGTCATCAATAAACACATGTTTCTGAGACCTAGGGATCCATAAACAATATGAAAACACTAAATGCCTAATGTAAAACAACGACACTCTTAAGATCAACGATGTTCTAAGTCGTGTTCTTTCGCATGGAGCTAAAATCAAACTTGAACATTTCACAACTCAACTACAAAGAGTGTAAACAGTCTTGAGCAAAATCATAACGAAACACAATCTAGATCAACACCCAATTAATGTTTACACACTTGTGAAAAAACAGTTCAAGAATAAAAGCCTTAACAAAAGAAGAGAAAGATAAACCTTTGTATCAAGCATAACAGCAGCGAGAATGCCGGTATTCTGCATAGCGGTGCGGAGATTGTCAAGAGTCTCCTGATGGTACTCATGGCTTCCGTGAGAGAAATTGAATCGAGCTACATTCATGCCTGCTTTAAGAAGCTTCTCAATCATTGTCACAGACCTAGACGCAGGACCTAATGTACAAACGATCTTAGTCTTAGGAGTCCTCCCATCATTAGGTAGCTCCTTCAATATTCCTTCTATGTCTATGTTCGACATTTTTGTAAATCTCCAAAAACCTAATCAAAGTCCTGCAAATGAACAATCGATATAAGAATCAAAAACCTAAGATCATGATCGTCACTTTCTCACAGAGAGATCCATTTTACCAAAGAAGCGACAAAACCCACACAAAAAAGCAGAGACTTTATATCGATTCTTCATACAAATCACAGCTTATCAGTCCACCAAACTAGCGAAAAAGACGGGATTTTTAGATTCGACGAATGGTAAGAGACTAAGAGTGATTCGATAAACGGATTTTCGAATGGATCTAACAAAATTTGAGACAGAGATACTGCCAGACGAAGAAGAGGTGATCGGAGAGAATTTCATATTACCTGAAAAACGTAGCTTCTGTGTTTTTTTTCTGGAGTGTGAAAGCCGCCGGAGACTCAAAATGGTAACGAAGAAAGTTTTATATCGACGAACAGTAACTTCCACGTGGAATTAAATATTAGTTTATAGCCAATAAGAAAATTGTTTTATAGTATTAATAATTTAAAAAAACAATTGCCTGCCCTTTCAAAAACCGTATATCGCGGATTTGTTGTTTATTGTTGAAAATTACGTCTTACGAAAATACTTAATTGAAAGTTAATAATGATCGAACTAACATGTTACATGTTATGTATGACTTATGACCATATGACTACGATTAATCTAACAAAAGAATATGCTTTTGGATATAACGTGATGTGCTATTCTTTCGAGAAGGTCTAAGCATTTTTGTTTGTTCTAGAAAAAGAGGAAACTCTAAGCAATTCTTTATTAACCATTTTTTTTTATTTTATATATTTTCAAATAAAAATTGTAGAATTGAAAAACCGAACAAATTTTAGATTGACTTTCACTTTGAGCAATTAATCAAGAAAATTATTATTTTTTTATTATTATTATTAATTGCATGACTTTATGAAGAATTATAATTGTCTTGTCTTGATCTTTAGAGTCCACACAAATTTATTCTTCCTACTCTCATTAATATTTTTAGTTAGGGTCCGATTGGTTAACTAAAGTCTAAACCTTAGATAAGAGAAGACTTTTTTGTTCAGACACAGATTTTTTTTTTCTTTTTTTTTTCTTTTCGGACTAACGCCTTACATAGAAGAGTGTTAAGGAGTCTCTGACTTCATTAACATCGACCATTCCACAAGATTGAAGATTCAAATAAAGCACCTAATAATGTTTCAAGAAGCTTTTAATGAAAAAGTGGAATACTTGGTCTTCCCTACTAGCCTTCATCGTGATAGATTTCTTCACATGCGTTTCGGCAGAACATATTGTACACGCTCCTCTTGGCATAAGTGCTACATTAAATCACCACCGAATGAAACACACAAAATCAGACAAGTGAACAAAATATGATCTAATTTTGAAGAAGAAGGCTAATGTGTTACTGAGTACAATTTCAAACCACGAAGATAAAATATTGTCCTGCTAATCGTTTACCTGCATTTCCTCAGGGAGTGGCTCTGAGACAGCAAGTGTGTAGCAACCAGGAGCAAACTTCCCTGCACAAATTTAGCAACATTATGCAATCAATAAACCAAACAAGGAGGCAAAGTATCTTGAAAATCTTCAGATCTAAAGCCACATTCCAATTTATATCAGATTTTAGGCCTCTAGAAACAGAGAATCACACAAATCTTGTAATGTAATCTTTCATTGGAGATCTCATGGTCGTTCTTTAATACAGAGATGTGTTAATAAATGTAACAGTAATCTCCTTAGTAAATAGAGTATAATGATGGGATAATAAGAACACATTGATGGAATAAGCAAGTCGATAGTTAAGGGAAGCGATCAACATACCGATTCTTAACCACCTAGCCGCCCAGCTTCTACTTGGATCCATCACAGAGATTATACTGCAAAACAATCTTGATATCAGTAGCTAGGAATATCAAGATATCAACTAACAAAAAGAACACAAACCCACTAATAAGCTCTAACACTGAACTTTCTAAAAATTACTCTTAAAAGCTAAATCACTAATCCAACAAAGAATCCAAGTTCAAAGAGATCTTAGAAACCACGAAGCATCCTGACGCAAAATCACTCTAAAGTTGAGAACTTTCCATTACTATACAGCTAAGTAAATCTTATGAAACCCTAAAAGAAGTAATTTGAAACAGTACCCATCAACGCAAAGACTTTCCTACCAAAGAAGCCTAAAGTAAAGGTTTAGAATTGATGAAATACATACCCATTGAAATTAGGGGTAGTGACCTCCACGATACGCTCATGATCCTCTTCCATCTTGAAGAAAGGACAATTCTCGCAACCAGCGTCTCTAAACTGTTTGAACCAAAAAAAAAAAAAAAA
>Ga0041059_1001762_pt1 | contig 16897 bp, 15 predicted proteins | sample AraColnosormetaG_FD_56232 | JGI IMG/M metagenome (GOLD analysis project Ga0041059, IMG submission 56232) | Arabidopsis roots microbial communities from North Carolina, USA - Col MF nosort | ecosystem: Host-associated > Plants > Roots > Unclassified | place: USA: North Carolina | collected...
AAACAATAGCATAAATTTATTAAATCATCCTAAAAAATATTCAATTATTTTTTATTTAATAAAAATATAGGCCCGCGGTATACCGCGGGTTAATATCTAGTATTTTACATTCTTTTTTGTTTTACTTCATAATATCTGAATTTTACAAATCTAGAGATATTCATGAGATCTATATTCTCTCCATTCGTTTTTATTATTTGTTTTATTTTTTATTTTTTATATTGTCAGTAAATCTATATTTTTGTTTAAAAAAAAATATAATTCTTAAACTAATTTCTACATGCATTAATTTAAACCGATGAAGGAACTATACAATTATTAATCAGGGATCGAGCATTACATTACATCTAGATAGTAGACCATCGAGGTTCGAAACTCTGCCTTTCACTCTACAGTCTATAGCGCATTGCGAGGCTTATAATCTTATATATGCGGGCTCAACTGGAGAGATAGAGATGCAAAAGGCATAGCGGAACAGCATGTGATGCTTTTGCTGACGCTCGACCTTGTTGATGAACCGGGACACGTCTGTGCGACATGTATGCGAGTTTAGAGCATCTCCTATGGTATTCAATATCTTGTTCCAAACTTTATATTTGGTGAAAAATCACTCCAATGATGCTCTATATTTTGTTCTAAAAACATATATGAACAATAATTTGGAGCAACACTAATCATATCATACGAACGGTTCATATCACTATTTTTATAGCACAATTTTTGTTTCACAAAGTACACCTCAATTTTATATATTACTTTTTATACATTAAAAATTATATATTTAAATCAGTATCTACTTATTTTTATAAAATGTCAATTTTCACACTAATTATATCTACAAAGTAAACACCACTCTTTCACATTGTTTGATGTATGCATGTTAAATTTCGTATAGCCTTTTCAATAGTTTATATTGTTTTGAACGTTCTCTCCAAAATGGACTTTCTTATAGCCTTCTCAATAGTTTGCTCTAAGATGATGATACTTAAATAAAAATGTATTAATCATTTGATCTCTGATTTATGTATTGTAATGAAATTTTATTAGATATTTGTTTTAAAATAAACTATCTATGTAGAATTTGTAAACTTCAAAAATAAAGGACTATGTGAAAAATTTAAATATAATATACTTAGAATATTTGTTTTAGAGCAAAAAAAATAAAGCGAACTAACAAACTATATATAGAGATCTCTAGATTTAGAGTTAAAAATAAAGTCAGCCATAGGAAATGGTATTAAGGAGGTATATATAAGATGGAGACGGAGATGAGGAACGAGATGGGGTTAGGAGTGAAGAAGAGACCAGGATTTTAGTTGGATCGTGGTTATGATGGAAGCTCATGTGTTTCTATCTGGTAATAAGTCAGCTTGTGAAATTGCTCGGTTGATTTTGCCAATCTTTTGTGGTAGTGAAATTAGGAAGATGTGAAACCGTTGACTATCTGTCATCATTGCTGAACTGAAGTGAAGCACATATTTTTTTTCTCTTTATTTTTTTTTGTGGAGAACTGAAGCACAACGTTACATTTGTCTAGTTGTATTTGTTTACTAATTTTTTTTTATAGCATTCAAATACAAATTATTTTTATTATTCTTGTTTTTGTTTGGAAAATTGCCGACAAGAAAAAGTTTAAATTATCACCACAATTGCATTTTTTCTTTTAATCTGGGTAGAGAATTGGAGTTGTATGTAAAAACTAATTTCAGTTACCCTATTTCTTACTAATAAGATTAAAAATATACTAATCGATAGATTAATAATTGTTAATTATCGATTTCGTTAGGAAATCACAAATTCAATCAAATAACAAAGGAACTAATAAAATCTGTTATAGAAGGGACATATTTTCTTGGTTTAACACCAAATGGGCTTATAAACAAAGTAGACATTTTTTCAAAAATAATTTGAGAAATAGGTAGTTTTTTTAGAAATTTGTGAAATAAACATTCTTTTTACTTTTTGTGAGATAGAGTTTATGTGTAATAAGCTAAAAGACAAAAATTTTGTCAAATACCACTTTACCCTTTACTTTATATGAGAAAGTTTTATTGTGTTTCCAATTTTATAGTATTTAAATATTTAGACTAATTATTATATTATAGTTAAAAAAAAATTTCATCTTTATTTTTTTGTATTAATATTTGTTAACTTCCAAAACAAGATGATTTCTATATATTCAATTATCAATCTCGTACACTAGCATTAAACATAGTTTTGTACACTAACACTTGTATACCAAATTATTTTATCCAACAATATTTATATAATATATCCTAAATCGTTAAATGCACCGACTTTGACTCATATTTATTAATTAAAGTAATGATTGTTCATAAATTTATATTAATATGATGTTGTACACCATCATGTACATCATTAAATAACCATGATAGTGTACTAATATTTGTATACTTTTATGTACACTAATCTCGTATACTATTATTTAAACTTTGTTTTGTACATTATCACTTGACAAAAATGGTTCTATTTTTTGTATATGGGGTGTACAAAGTAGGTGAAGGTATACGGTATTGTAGATGGTGTACGAGGTGATATATGGTATGACTCATTATCTCATCATTTCATATATACTATTAATATTATGTACACCATATTTTATATCATCTCCGTATACCATTGTATTATATAGTTGTACACCGCTATATATTGTCGTTTGTACACCACTTTATACATTGTCATATATCGTATTACGTGTATTACTTCTTAGATCAATATTATTCATTTTCTACATACACTATTATTTGTACACCACTTTTTTATAATATCGCGTACACCACGAGGTTGAGATTAAATAAAAGAAAATGTTACATATTTATGATAGATAACAAAATTAGATTTTTTAGATTCATATAAATCTTTTAAAGATTATATGTTTTTATGGTAATTATTTTAAAAAAAAATTATAGCAAAACAAACTAAATATGTATAAGTAAAAATAAGAAAAAGAAAAAGTAAGTTTTGTCTTTATTTGATTACATGACAAAACAAGAGAAGGTTATAAAGGTCATTTACAAATTAGAGAAGAAAAAGAAATGTGTCTATTCTCCATATTTATAAAAAAAACTACCTACTTTACAAATTATTTTTGTAAAAAGTATCTACTTCACAAAATATCTCAATCATTTAATCTGATTTTAGACCGACATTATAATCTTACCTTTCACACAACAAATTCGTTCATTTGTTGAAATTTTGTACATTTCCATTTCATTAAAACTTTATAGTATATACTATAAACAGACAAAAGAAGATATAATATAAACTTTTGTATATGCGAATTTAGGTGAGAAAATATTCACTGGTTCTCTCTGACTCAGAGGGTTCAGTGTAACTGTCTACCAAACAAACAAACCAATAGAAGAAACCAAAACCCTCTCTCTCTCTCTTTCTCCGCCCCTCCTTCTCTGTCTCTCCTCTGCATCTCCTCTGTTCCTCAGGTTTCTCTGCTCATGGCTGCTTATGGTCAAATCTCCTCGGGAATGACTGTAGATCCTCAGGTTCTCTCTTCCTCCAGAAACATTGGAGTTTCCCTATCACCTCTCCGGAGAACACTAATCGGCGCCGGAGTTAGGTCTACTAGTATCTCTCTCCGTCAATGTTCTCTCTCCGTTAGATCGATTAAAATCTCCGAAGATAGCCGCAAACCTAAAGCTTATGCAGAGAACGGTGCTTTTGATGTGGTGAGTGAATTCGTCTCTTTTTCTTCTTTCCCCTTAATTGCTAATTTTTGTTTTCGTGTTAGTCACGTTCTGTTTGATTCTCTTTATAGAAAATGTCTTATTAGGATTCAATCTGATTTGTTACTATTTTGAATTTGGGGTTTATTGTGTATAGGGAGTTTTGGATTCTTCATCATATAGATTGGCTGATTCAAGAACAAGTAGTAATGATTCAAGGAGGAAGACTAAGATTGTGTGTACGATTGGACCGTCTTCGAGTTCTAGGGAAATGATTTGGAAACTCGCGGAAGCTGGAATGAATGTGGCTCGTTTGAATATGTCTCATGGTGATCATGCTTCTCATCAGATAACTATTGATTTAGTTAAGGAGTATAATTCTTTGTTTGTTGACAAAGCTATTGCTATTATGTTGGATACAAAGGTATGCTCTTTTTGTCTCTTGTGATGGAATTGTTATGAAAGTTTTGAGTTTTAATGTATTTGTGTGGTATTGTTTTGTGAAGGGTCCTGAGGTTCGAAGCGGGGATGTACCGCAGCCGATATTTCTTGAAGAGGGTCAAGAGTTTAACTTTACTATCAAGAGAGGTGTTTCGCTTAAAGACACTGTTAGTGTAAATTATGATGATTTTGTGAACGATGTTGAAGTTGGGGATATACTTTTGGTGGATGGTAAGAGTACTTGTATCTTTGTGGTTTGTTGGAGTCTTTGTTTTAGTTCATTTTGTAATGAGAGATGGCTTCTTGTGTTTTTTATATTAGGTGGAATGATGTCGTTAGCTGTTAAATCAAAGACGAGTGATTTGGTGAAGTGTGTGGTTATTGATGGTGGAGAGCTTCAATCTAGACGTCACTTGAATGTTCGAGGAAAGAGTGCGACTCTTCCATCCATTACAGGTTGATACCAGCTGATGTTTTTCCAATATCTTGCATCAAGGAGCTTTTCTAATAAAATGTTTTTGAGTGGTTATATTCTGGTTTTAACTCCACGCAGACAAAGATTGGGAAGACATAAAATTTGGAGTGGACAACCAAGTCGATTTCTACGCCGTCTCCTTTGTTAAGGATGCTAAAGTTGTCCATGAGTTGAAGAACTATCTCAAAAGTAAGCCTGGTCCCTTTTCTTCACTCTCCTATTATCTTTGGTGAAATTTCTGTGAAACTAATAGAAGATTTCCAAAAACATTTATAGCCTGCAGTGCAGACATATCGGTGATTGTGAAAATTGAAAGTGCAGACTCTATAAAGAATCTTCCTTCTATCATATCTGCTTGTGATGGGGTTGGTTTCAAAGTCTTTTCTGTCAGAGTTTATATGTTGATACTTAGCGCAGAGCCTTAGCTTATATAATTATCAATGCTTTTTCAGGCAATGGTTGCTCGTGGAGATCTTGGAGCTGAACTTCCCATTGAAGAGGTCCCGTTGTTACAGGTAAATCCAAGACTTGGTTTCTGAAACATTACTTTAGACTCTGTTGGTATTTATGCATTTGCTATTGTGTCTTAATTTTAGGAAGAAATAATCAGAAGGTGTAGAAGCATTCATAAACCAGTGATTGTTGCCACAAACATGCTAGAGAGTATGATTAATCATCCAACGCCTACAAGAGCTGAAGTCTCTGACATTGCAATTGCAGTACGTGAAGGCGCAGATGCTATCATGCTTTCTGGTGAAACCGCACATGGAAAGTTCGTATTTCTAATTAAAGCCTTACCTTTTGACGTCAATATAACTTACCATGTCATGTGATCTTGAATGTTCTTTGGTTTTAATTCTCGGATGTCAGGTTTCCGCTGAAAGCTGTTAACGTAATGCATACTGTGGCGTTGAGAACCGAGGCAAGTCTACCTGTCAGAACCTCGGCATCCCGTACCACTGCTTACAAGGTACTCACACATTCCTCATATCAGAAATATTATATATGATATGTTAGGCAAATGTGAATGTGTTAATAATGATATTTTTGTTACAGGGTCACATGGGCCAAATGTTTGCTTTTCATGCTTCTATAATGGCAAATACACTGAGCTCACCGCTAATTGTATTTACGAGAACCGGATCCATGGCAGTGCTTCTAAGCCACTACCGCCCATCTGCAACAATTTTCGCCTTCACAAACCAGTAAGTGTTTGTTCATCTGTCAATCAGGAAATGTCCTATGTATGCAACTTTTAATCGATGAAATGGGTTTTGATCGATCTTTTGGTTTATTTCCTTTAGGAGAAGAATAATGCAAAGGCTTGCTCTTTATCAAGGTGTCATGCCTATATATATGGAGTTCTCGGATGATGCAGAAGATACATATGCCCGGTCTCTCAAACTCTTACAGGTACGTTAACCATGTACCTTCTCATCTATCAAACATTACATTTTCGGCAGTTTTGCTTACACTTAACTTATACATCACTCAGGACGAGAATATGCTCAAGGAAGGACAACATGTAACTCTTGTCCAAAGTGGCTCGCAACCCATTTGGCGTGAAGAATCAACACATCTCATACAAGTCCGTAAGATAAAGATAGGTGGATGATGTTTTTACTTCTTGAGCTACACAACATCTTGCTTTTACTCAGCTTTCTTTCTCTTACACAGTTCGATCCATATTTTTTTGAATCACTCACAGTGAATCAAACAACCATATAAAATTTTAAGTTATTGAAGCTTTTTTTCTGGTTATAGTTTAGTACCTAAATGTTTGATATGTCATGGAGGATTTCTGTCTATCTCATCTGATTACTTATTGGTAAGAGTAACCCATATAACACATTACAGTTAAGTCTTTAGAGCTTAGGAGTTTAAAGAAGAAGTCTTTTCGACGAAAAAGACTGATCCGATTTAGCCTTTTATTTATGAATCAGTTTGCTGTTACATCACCGGAAAACTGAAAACCAAACACACATTTGTTAGACTTTAGAATCCTTCTCTCGTTCCTCTTCACTCTCGGTGTCATAGTCATCATCACTCATGTCTTGCATCTCATCTTTTCCTTCTAGTTGTATAGGTTTGTACCATTTTGCACATGCAATGTATACCACCAGGTCAATGCTCGTCAACGCAGCCAGGAGGAAATAGAATCTGTCTAAGTGACCTTTGTTGAGATTCCTTGGAATCCAACCAGGCATGTGATCCTCTGTTGAGATCTTCACCACCATTGTTACCAACAAGCTACTAACAAAGTTCCCCATTGACATTGACATCATACACAGAGCGCTCCCGAAGCTCTTTAGTCCGTCTGGTGTTTGCGCGTTGAAGAACTCAAGCTGACCCACGTACATGAACACTTCTGATGCCCCGATGAGTGAGTATTGTGGAGCCTGCAAAGAGTAGAAGAGTGTCAATACTCGGAAGTTTCTTTTGTAAGTTGTTGATTTTAGGACCAAAGTGAGTTTTAAGGTCTGTGTTCATTACCTGCCAGAAGATGCTTAAGGAGCTTGAGCCATCACAGTGAGTACAACTCTTGTCTGCATACTTAAGCCTATAGCATTCCACAATCCCGGCTGCAATCATAGCTATGACAGCAATCACAAGTCCGATTCCCATCCTGTGAAGCTCGGTGATTCCTTTTGATCCATTCTTTTTGAATCTGTTGGCTACTGGCTCGAGAACTCTGCGGTACAGGAATATGAACAAAGCGACGCTAAGGATGTCGAAGCTGGACATACTTGCCGGGGGGATTTTGAAATCTGAGACAGAGGTATTCATTGCAGCGCCTTGCTCCACAAAGAGAGAGGCCATTTGAGTGAAGACGACTGAGTAGATTATAGTGCAGAGCCAAATTGGCATCAGTCTAAGAATACACTTGACTTCCTCGACTTGTGTCACTGGACAGAGCCTCCATGGGTTCACTGAGTCTTGTTTCTTGTCATCTAGATCTCTAGCTGTGATGTACGCTGCTTTGTCCAAGAACCTGAAATTCCAAAAGGAACATGTTAGAACACTTCATGGCATTGAAGTATATGGTGAAACTGCAATTTTTGGTGACTTACTTGAATTCATCGGTATGCACTATCCTTCTCCCTGTGTTAACTGAAGCATTTTTCCCTTCGCTGTCTCCGTCATACATCTCCTCTCTCCCTCTTAATGGTGCCTCCACCGATGATTTCTTCGTTGCAGCGACCAAAACTTGGCAAAACCTCGAAAGAGGATTCCCCGTGGGCTTGAAATATCGGTATCTCGGTGTTCCAACAAGGAAAAGAATCAACCCAATGATAGCAGAGCCAGTGGATGCCCAAAACCCGAGTGCCCACATTCCCTCATCCTCAAAATACCCCAAGATGGTGTTCGAAAAGAGCGATCCGAGGTTTAAAGCAAGGTAAAAGTAGCTGAAAAACGCAATCTTCGAGTACCCTTCTTTAGGATGCTCCTCATCGAACTGATCCGCTCCAAGCGTTGCAATGTTTGGTTGGTAACCGCCATATCCCAATGCGATCAAGTAGATCGAGAAGTAGAACATTGTGATCTCCATCATGGAATGTGAACCACAAGGCGTGACTTCGTCCCCACAACCTCTTGGTCTAATCAAGAACATGTATGATGATAGCGATAGCGATGAAAGTCCCTGCGTTTTCACATCCAAAAAAGCGTTCTTATGAGCTTAAAACGTTCCAACTTAAAAAAGATGAATCACATTTTGATAGTTGCTATTACTTACAATGACAAAAATGACTTGGAAGATAGCACAAGTCTTGTAACGACCCCAATACGAATCGCTGAGAAACGCTCCAACCAATGAGAAGATATAAACAGTCCCTGTCCATTTGCTAACGTTGTTAGCTGCGTCTGCGTTGTTCTGCTGCAAAACGCGAGTTAGGAAGAGCACCAAGTTCACTCCAACTCCAAAGAAGGCTAGTGTAGCCAGCCCCTGGTTCACTGTTAACCGGAAAATTAGATTAGAACCCGGTTTAGAGAGAGTTAACCAAATTATTATTGATTTGAAAGAAACCAGAATAGATGAAAGAATTGAATGAATGATTGTTAATAATTGTTCCGTGTTCGTCAAGATGATGTTAACATTTCTTTGGTTGGATTGTATTTAATGACTACTTCATTATTGTTCCACCTTCTAACGAAATCAAATAAAAAAATGATAATGAAATCTACAAATAACTACAATTTTAGCAAATTAAATTCTTCATGCGAAATACAAATCGTTAACTAATAATAATTATTAAAACTATTACGTGGACTCTACTAATAAATCATCAAACCAAAAAGAAAACCCACTAGAATCTCTTAAATTGTACTTTGTATAAAAATAAATGCTTTGTGTAATATTCTTAAAATATAATTTAATAGTAACATAATTTTGTAAAGCAAAATTTGAAAATGTTAGGAGAAAAATGTGAAGAAGTGGACGTGGCAAAAGCCAACGTCATGGGACGACGAGATGGGTAATTACGTGTAAGGCAACGTAATTCCACTAACACATGCTTTCCTTGCACTTATTTTAATTTATTAGTGTCGACTTTCTCAAAATAACTTTTTTTCCTTTTTTTGGTTAAATTCCATAAAAGTATCTTTAAAAAACCTAAATATCTATCTCCATATATAGAATCACTTACAAATCTGAATGTTTTCACTTTCAGTTATTTTCTAAATGACAAACTAGATCCATTAATTTTAACAAAAACACTCAATCATTCAGATCTCTTACATCACATTAGTTGCGTTTGAATTATTAGTATTTTGTTTTTTGGAGAAAATGATTGAAAAGTACACATATGTTTATTATATAATAACTATTTTTCATCATAAGTATTCTTTTTGCTTTACATAAGTACTATAATTGTTGGGATCCCTATAATTAATAAATAAAAAATAGCAAGAATTTATGGGAAATTTACTAGATAAGTCTGGAAATTCATTAATGATGCGTCCGTTATACAACAAAAAATTATATGCATTTGTCATGTGGTTGGGGTTTTTCTACCAAAACATGCAGCGTACGTTCGAACACATGGATATGTCTTGACACGTTCACGTAAAATTCGAAGTTAATTCTAGTTATTAATGTTGGTTCTATTGTCACTTTCCTAGTTTCTGATAACTTATTACCTCAAAGATAAGTATGCATATCAATCAATCTACACACTTTTAGATATACATCATATCGGTATCTAGTTTTTTTCCCTTGTCAGTTCAATTCATACGTTTTTTTGTCGGGATATATATCTCAATTTATACGCTACACATAATTTTATATACAAAATAATGTAAACATGTGTGTAGAAATATACAAATCATGTATTAAGCCATACTAATGATTTGAATCCATGAATTATATAGGGACCGGCACTGAATATACCTTATGCAAAGATGCTATGAGTTTGCATGTGGTATCTTTGAGAAAAGGACGTGAAGAACAAAATAAAATAAAATAAAAGATTCTATGTTTTAAGGTGTCGATCATATATTTTCCTCCGCTTTGGTTTATATTCTAGAGTTGATTTCTTAGCAAAACTATATATTTATTTCAATTTGATATATAGTTAAATTGTAATTTTGATTAGGGAAGAGAGACATACGAAGAATGACGATGCCAGCAACCCATTGGCCTGAGTTAGAACGAATAGAGGGACGACCATAGTAATCCACTGTCCCATCTCTTGTTTCTTCTTCTCCTTCTTTCTTCTTCATCGTCTGCATTTTCATTTAGTTAAATTTAATTAACTGATACACACACATCAATTTATCTATAAATATATAGAAAGATGCTTTATATGCCTAATTATCTACTAGTCTCTACAACCTTTTGTGCTCTTGATATGGAGAAGATTCATGAGTTCGATAGTTTTGTATTTTCCGGAACTTAACCAAAAACTAAAAACGTTTTTTTTTTTTAACTCTTACTTTTTGTATTGGCACGTAATTCTCGTTTCGTATACACAATTTTCAAGATCATTTGGAATCATTCTCAACTTTCAATGACAGCACTAAACGGAAAAATACTTACATCTATATATTTAAATTAAGAAGATTAGATATAATAGAGCTAATTAATTAAAAAGTATGGTGTATTAAAAAGAAATTTGAAGAAAAAGAAAAGATGTTGAGCTAAGTTTTTGCACATAAAGATCGTGACTTTCCATTGCACTAAGCATGTCCTTTTGATCATGCTCTTCTTGAGCCACCAAAAGCTTAGAAAGTTTTTACTATAACAATGAGTAACTTAAAAAGAAAATATTTCCTTTTGTAGTCACATATGAAATTCAAGAAACAAGAGCCTTAATCAGATAATCAAAATCTTATAAGGAAGAAAAGCAAAGGTCCATTACTTCAAACTCTGATTAATATATCAAAGAAAATAAAGAAACAATTGAAGGGACAAGCTTAAATATTACTTACGTCTTTGTTATAAATCTCTAGGCAAGACATTTTGCGATGATATATGATTATATGTATGTGAGTTTTGGCAAGAGAGTGATAACGAAATTTCTCTTTAGTTTTGGTGTTTTTTTTCTTTCTTCTTTTCGTAAGTGATATGAGAGAATTAAAACAAAGGACGAAGAAGGAAGAAGCAGAAAGCAAGTTCAAGCTTGGGTGTTGTAGAGAAGAGAATGTTGAGAATAAATAGAAGTTTGGAAGATGATTTGAACGGTTCTGATTTTACATGGGACACTCACATGCCCAATATCTATTTTTAATTGTTTTGTTTCTGAAAAAATACTTTAGCACGATGAAAAAAAAAGCTCAAAAGCACAATTTTAATTATTTAGGAAATCAATATTTGCATTTTCCACCCAATAATTTTGTTTTCTCTGGCGCTGAAAGGCTTCTTGTGCTTTCGAAACTTGGGGATGTGGCTGAGGCTGATGGTCGGAGGATATTTATTTATTTATTTTCGTAGCAAAACTTAAACGTTTGGTAGAAATAGATTTAATTAATGATTCTATAAATTTCACTACAACGGAAAATCCCAAAATATTTGTTGTTAGAAAAAAGAGGTACCACATTAAATTAAATAAGTACGTATAGACTGAAAAAATTGAAGGTTCGAATAATTTCTTATATCCAATTTAGATTTCAAATTCTAAAAGAAAAAAGAATATCTTTCTATTCCTGAAGTTACATTATATTTTATGTTGAACACTCGTGATCACACATGTATACTATTAATTGGGAAGCATTGTGTGAACTACAACATTGTAAGGGTAGTTTAAAACTAACTAAATGAATATTTTTGCATGGGTAATTTAGTAAATTAACAACTACTCCAACTAAATAAATATCTTCAATTTTTCTTTTTTAAAAAATGATTTAAATCAATAAATTAAGAAAATTTTTGGATTTTAGATTTGTAATTATCTAGAAAATGGTTTCAGTATATATTTAATATTTTAATTAGAATTTAAATGATATAAACGTTTAAAGTACTTTTTTTTTAAAACAAGTAATTTTCATTATTTTAAAAATATATCACTAAGCTAAATTTGAATTATATAAAAGAAAATATATTTTTAAACGTATTATAATAGTTACAAGCTTTTGAAATATTCATTATACTAGATTAAATTATTTATTTATTTTTAAATAGTAAAACAAAGTTTAAATACCAATATTTAAAAATTTTAATGCAAATATTCAAAATGAGAACCATCACTAATATGATTTTTTTGGCAGATCATTAATTGTATTCGAACAATAATGACTACCATATTTGCGATAATGTATAAGGATAAGTTTAATTTAAAAACATACCAAAATCGTTGAGATCTAATTTTAGCTTTAAAAAAAAATATTTTCGTTATCCTAAATTTAAAATATGTAATTCAGATTAGTTTTTTTCCAGTAAAGCTAAAATTGAATCCAAATTAAAATCTAATTTTATGTACAATCTATCTCTTATAAATGTTATGCATACATTCATATTGCCTCACAATCAATCTAGAATATTGATTCCTTAAAAAAATAGATAGAGATTCATATGTAAATTACTTCATGTTCTAATGATATTTATCTCCTAATTTTACTATCCATTTATGCGTATGCTTATAGATTTTTCTTTCAGGGTCAACATTAGATTACAAAAAACTAGCCGGGTGTTGGTCAATATTATACAACAGATAAAATTATGGAATTAACAATCAAAATATAGTTATACAATCTGAAACAATAAACAAAACAAATATAACTTAATTTATGTTTTAATTTTAACTAAAATCAACAAATTTATCAGTTTATTAAAAATAAAATAAAAATTAGCTTGTGGTACCCTACGTGTAAATCACTACGATTTCATGAGGTTGCAATATCAATTTATACAAATTTTGACTTTTAAAATATACTTTATATAATTATTGAAAGGTATACATTAAATATCGGTTTTATATACTTCAATATCATAAATTTATAAATCACAAATTATTTTTAAATATATTAATCCAAGATCTACCACAGGTCAATCCCTTGATTTTTAATATATTACAATAAGAATATTTAAAATAATAAAAATATTATTTAATTTTACGAAATGAAGTTATCTGGTGGAACGAGTTTGGGTTGATACTCATACGGGANGATAATCTACGAGTGTAATCTTAGAATTAACAATTTTAACACAATTATACAATCTTAAACACTAAACAAAAGAAACAATATTTACAAAACAACTATAACNTAAAATTCAAATTTTTAGTTACAAAAAAATCGAACAACGGTGTACAGCGGAGTAAAGTTTACATTATATCATCTAATTGATCAAATTTCAAACAAAAACAATTCATTTGTATATACATCAAACTAACAAAAATACACAGATTTTCCAAATATCTCTATATTATTCCGCAAATCAAAACAAATCTAACATTCGATTTACTATGCAAAACACAAATGAAATATAAATAATATAAATTAATAAAAAAAATTTAGTTATTATATCATAAATAACACTATACACTTTTCTATGCACATTATAATTTATACACTACAATATCTTTCACTAAAAATGTATTCTAATACATTTCTTAAAATATGAAACCCCGCACGTATGTGCGGGTCAGAATCTAGTTTCCTTTAAAATACAAACACTTTTTGATGTCCAATAAAATACATGATTTTTTAGTATCCTTAAAATACATAAACTTCTAAATTGTACCCATAAAATACAGGAGATAGGGGGAAAATCCGGAATATTCCTTTGTTTTGTTTTTCAAATATGTACTGGCACATGACTTAGAACAACCATGCATCTAGTATTTATTTATACGATGATTCCAAAAATGAGAAGAACAAATTCCTTACATTAATGACTATGCCTGCCTATAAATAGACTATACATGTATATTCTAGTAATATTTCGTAATAACAAAATTGTAAAGTTGATTCGTATTACCAATAATTCACAAGTAGAATTTATAGGTTGGGTGGTTAAGCGGTGGTTAGGTTATAATAAAAGCTCTATCATTTGCTCATACATAAATTTACAAAATCTATCAAAAATATTTATGTCGTACGTATTTGCAATAATAAAAAATTATTAGTTAAAGACAAAACCCATTTCTATAACATGTGGATCGTATAATTATTTGTATTTCTTGGTCTCCTTAGTAAGTTAGTAATTAGAAGCGTTCAGACAAATACAGATATACTTTTGTCCGTATAGAGAAATATGTATTAACGTAGGTTTTTGCAATATAGGCTCAACAAGTGAAGTCTCGGAGCCAATCTTCATCGTCGCCACGATGATGACAAGAAGTGAAAGGTCTATTGAGATCGAGATTACCTTGAGCAGGAACCAACTCTCCCAAAATCTCGTTAGATGAAACAAGAGATGTAACGTTTCCACAGTCCAAACCATCAAAATCCATCAAATCCGGGAAGTGAAACTCCGAATGGATCCTATCGAAATCGAATTCGAGATCTCCCATCAACGAAGATCCACCTTGATCCATCTCTTGTTCTTTCAGAGGTAGTGGACTAGTACTACTCTTCTTCTGAAGAGAGAGATCCGAGAAGAGAAGAGTCTTTGAGCACCTAATCGCCTTTGTACGTATAACACATACATTATTCTCGTTGTTCGTCGAATGTTTTATACGTTTTGGTTGCTTGGTTTGAGTTTTGGGAAGTCTTTTGCGGAGGTTTGAGTTCCAATGATTCTTTATTTCATTGTCTGTTCGGCCTGGAAGCCTCCCAGCTATCAACGACCATCTGCTTTAATTATAATGTCACATAACAAATAACTTTACTACAAAAAGAAAATTCTATGTGGTTAGTGAAAAACCTGTTTCCAAGAAGATTATGGAGACGGATTATGAGTTCTTCTTCATCAGATGAGATGTTACCGCGCTTTATCCCCGGTCTTAGGTAGTTCTTCCACCGAAGTCTACAGCTTTTGCCACACCTCTTGAGACCTTTTATGTGTGCCAAGACAATTATTGTACGTAGAAGATATAAAGACGGATCGGTAGATAGAGAGATTAGTACCAGCTTGGTTAGGGAGAGTGCTCCATTTGCCTTCGCCGTGAGTGGTGATGTAATCTCTAAGGATCTTGTCTTCATGATCAGTCCAAGCTCCTCTGTTTAACTCTTCTCTCCTCACACTAGTAGTTGCTCTCTTTCCCATTCTCACTTTTCTCTCTCTTGTGGTTGTGTGGTTGGTACAATTGTCTTTAGTGTTGTGTTGAGAATAGATTCTGTTTTTGTGTTTAGCTGAGTATCTTTATAGGGGAGTTGTTGATATGTCCGTACATCAGTCGCTTTCTAAAACCTCTGTCATACACACTTTGAAATTTTAATGCTTTCTTCACCTGGTAATAATTAGCTTTGGTGAGGTTAATTTTACCGAATTTTAACATCTACAAAGAGTTTTTCTAAGCCAAGTGTGAATTTAGGCCTGGGAGTTCGGCAAATCGGTTTAATCGGGTCGGGTTATTCGGTTTTAGGGAATTTCGGTTTTTGGAAATGCTTCCGAATTAAACCGAATTTAATTTCGGTTCGGTTCGGTCGGGACTCGGGTTTTTCAGGTCGGTTATCTAGATTTATTTAACTTCCGAAATAAAACTGAAAATTTTCATATTCGGTTTATTTGAACCGAATTAGACATGTATCAAATACGGGAAAAGGGTATTTTCATACCCGTACTATTTTCTGAGTGTATTTTCGTATCCAAAAAAATTTGTTGGGTATTTTCATATATTAACCGCATATTTATTTGAATTTCATACCTCAACTTAAGAAAAAGTACAAAATTCAGAGTCAAAGTAACGGGTGTTAGTCAACTCCGTGAAGATGATAAGTCAGCAGACACATGGAAAATATGTGTCTATAACGACGTCGTTTTACGTTATGAACGTTTAAAATGTTAAATTTGTTGGGTAGTTTCATATCTAAACCGCATATTTATTTTAATTTAAAAAAAAGATTGCTAGGTAAACAAAGTATAAGAGAATACATGGTCACACATACCTACTATACATTGTATATCCAGCTACACGAAGTAGACACGAAGTAGATGTATTACATGACCACATATATGAAGTATAGGACGTCATGTGGTTAACACCATTGACATACAATTCCGGTAAACCGGTCAGTTGACTCAGGCTTTGACTAGTGTTGACCGGCGTTGACCAACAAAAAAATTTAAAATTATTTTTAATACTCAAAAATACGAAAATATTTTTTTTCTTTTATATATTCAAAAACATATTCTATATTTCGTAAAAATATATTTGTATTTTCAATGCATTAAATCTTATAATAATTAGTTTTATTTTTAATTTCAAAACTAAACTAAAACTAGAATAAAAATCATTATTAAACTTTAGATTAAAGAGTCATATACTCAATTGTATTAGGAAGCAATATGAAATTGAGTATATGACTCTTTAATCTAAAGTTTGCATGGTAAAGAAAATTATAATATTTTTTATATACTCTTTAGTCTAAATTTATTTTTGTATACTATGTAGTTCCTTTTGTAACAAATATTATTAAGAAAAGTTCTCGTAGTAACACATAAACAACCAAAAACTTGCAATTTTTCTTTTTAATATATAAAAAGATAGAAAATCTAACAATGTTGATTTCAGCAAAAAAGTTTTTAAAATAAAATTCATTTGTATTACGTTTTATTCTAATAATTTTTGTGGTTGATTTTTTTTTATAAAAAATATTGTATAGAAATAATTGAAGTGTTTTAATTGACACTATAAAAATAAGCAATTTCCTTACTTAATTAACTATAATAATATTTTCC
>Ga0041059_1001763_pt1 | contig 16894 bp, 7 predicted proteins | sample AraColnosormetaG_FD_56232 | JGI IMG/M metagenome (GOLD analysis project Ga0041059, IMG submission 56232) | Arabidopsis roots microbial communities from North Carolina, USA - Col MF nosort | ecosystem: Host-associated > Plants > Roots > Unclassified | place: USA: North Carolina | collected 2013-09-02
AAAAAAAAAANANAAATTTGTAAAAAAAAAAAAAAAAATAGCAGTTCTCTCGGAAATGCAATGTAGTATCAATAATATTGGTGAAGTTTATCATCTTGGCATGTGACTATGGTTTTTGGATCAGTTTGGTTCGGTTATATCGCCTATGATTGTTTTTGTTCTTGGTTAGCTTTGGTTAAGAGTTTCAAAACCAAATTTAACCGATTTTCTTATTCCGGCTAAATTGGTTATTTTTGGCTGAAGTTGGTTTTATTTTCCGGTTAAATTGGTTCAATAAAACTCTAGTAACAGTTAAAAGAAGTCTAAAAATTTGGTGAAAACGGGTCTCAGTTTGGTATAATCTGGTTATTAAAACAAAAATACCTAAGGACGGTTCGATCCGAACCGAACCAAAATTTTCCGTTTAGCGATGCAAAATTAAAGTTCTTCCTAGAGGTTCAACCGATAGAACTGAAAATCTTGATTCAATCCGGTTCGGTTTTCTCGGTTGGGTTATTTATCCATTGGCTGAAATCCCGCATAACGGGTCGTCTTATTATGTAGGCTAACTACAAGTTGGTCATTCAAGGTTAAACCTGACCAACCCGTAGAGTCCGCTAACCGGGATATGATTAAGATGGGCTGACCAAGACTAACCCCGTTTGGTCGAGGATAACATCCTTCATAATGATGGAGAGGTGTGGGGTATGGTGTCAAAGGGAATAAGAAGGGATGTGAAGGTGGTGGAACCACGTGAGAGGAGACAAGAACCACATGAGAGCATATGAGAGGAAATAAAAGAAAGGACCTTAGTATCATTGTCATGTTATGTTGTTGATATTGATAAGATAGGTTTGGCAAATGGCTTGCTTCTCTTTCATTACACACTTTGTTTCACCAAATGTTCTCTTTATGCTAATCTCTCCTTTTTTATTTTCTTAATTTGTCACATTTAGCGTGTTTTTTTTTACAGTCGCAGAGACTGCTTCTACGGCCACAAAATTACACTATTACGGCAAGAAATTTAACGCCGTTGAGTCGCTGCGATTCAGACGACAAGTAAAAACAGTTTTTAAAGTTGACGCTGAAATTTCCAGCGATTACGGAATTACTGTTTCTTTTTCTTTTTCTGATCGCTGCGGCAACTGCGGCACTTTATTTTTCCCAAATACACATCATCTCAGGCTTTTTATTTGTGCCGCAGTTCTTGCAGCTGCGACTGTTAAACGAACATGCTAATTATCTTAACTAAATTTAATTTGTTTCTTAAGTGAGTAAGCGGAGTAATTTCTTAAACAATTTGAATAGTAGGTTAGATAAAATTAAAATTTAAGTTTAGAATTTGATATTCTTTTTTCTTTTGACCTGAAGTGTACACATAACCCCGTCTTAAATAGCATCATGAACACATCAACAATCCATCTCAATTTGTTTTCGTGGTCTCGCGAAAGACGTACGTACAAGTGGCTAACAATTATATTAAGCATCCTTTAAATACATTAAGAATAATAATCTTATGTTACAGAAATCTAAGACGTACAGAGGGAATTATGTTACATGCTCCGGTTTAGAATATTTCATCACAAAAAATATATTTTATTTTGTAGATTTATATATGTTAACATTTCAAAAGCATGTACTTTAATCTTTTAACAATACATTGCCGTTTTGAAAACAAAAGTCGAAAGACGTCAAATAGAGAATTTTGACGTCATACTACTATGTTACTTATTCCATGAAGAAAACATAATATCTAAATTAGATTTTGTTTTGAAAATTTCGACATAGTATTATTGTCCGTACTTGGACGTATACCAAAAACCACTTGTATTTAAAAATCATAAACAAAAAAAACTCATTTATCTATGCGAACATAACACAATATCAAATATGTTAGATAAAAAGTAGTCAACACTTTTCTCACCCCTTATATTGTATGAATTATGACATAATATATAGTGTTTATAGAATTGGTATGAAATTATTTGGTCAACAAATATAGTCTCCATTTTTTGATAGTCAACACTATCAAAATTTGTTAAAAAATCAATAGTTTTTACCCATATAGTTTACCTACCACATTAAGGTTTTTTCCTCTTGTAGTATATAAGATAAACTATTTGACAACAATAAAGTAAATTTTACATACAACATAAGAAATAATACGATAATTAATAAGTCTTGCACCATGTCTACGAAATTATTTTCTTATTTCATGCTTTTGGTAGTTCTCTTCTCAGGTAATTAACTTTTTTTCTTCTTCTTCTTATATGCTCAACGATCTAATACGTCAATGTACAATTAGCTTTGACATTTTGACAGAACTTCTTTATATTTTTTTCATAGGAAGCTAATGAACTAATGCTATCATTTTTTTCTTCATACATATTCATTTTATTTAAAAGAAGCATACTAATTTTAATGATAATTCTGTATAGTTTTTAATTTAGATACATATCTATGATACTTTAACTCACTATTTGTTGCAGTATTAACGATTATTCCTAAAACTGAGGCACAAAAGAGATGTAGACAAGAACTAGAGCCGGGAAAGCAATGTGTGTTGGCAAAGTGTAGGGAACTGTGTTTCAAACAATTGAAAGGATTCGGGAGTTGTATTGAGAAGCCACCAGGCTCTTCTAAGTATACATGTAATTGTTTCTACAATTGTGGTCCACCAGGATTTTTTTAGAACGCAAGATAATGTAAACTCAATGAAACAATAGTTTAATTTTCTATGGATTACAAAATGAAAATTTATCTTTAAATTACAAATAATGTAATAGTTTAACAAAAAATGAAAATTTATCTTTATCTTAAAATTACAAAACTTTTATACTTGCCATATTTAAGGTTTGTTCTTCTGATAGTATATTACTATATTGTGCTTTAACCATTTTTTGATAAACGTGATGTAGCCATCTCCTTCTTCTAGATCTTCCTGCATAACAATTTAATCACACAAAATCAATTTCTACCTCATCGGATTATCACAGACCCATGAACAAATGATACACATCAAACCCAAAATTGGAAGCATAAGACAAGCTAAAGACTAAGAAGATTGGTACCCTTTGCGAGATTTGGGACGAGAAAATAGCTAGAGACGAAGAATCTCCTTAGACGAGGAGAATAGATACGAGGAGATAGCGAGAAAGTCTAAATTTCGTTTTTCCCCAAATGTGTAAATTTTAAAGATATTTTCCGTATGAGCTAGCTCATTATGCCCGCGAACAAAATTGGTCTTTAGACCATATGATCCGTTTTAGTTGCGGGCTGACCACAGACCGTCCACAATATTTTGGACTGAGCTTAGCCCATGGTTGGATGACCATTTGACAGTTCTACTTATTAAAGCGATACAGCTTGTACAGCTTTGACAGTTACCAATCACAAAAACTTTATCAAAAACGTTACAAAAAGTTTTACTCAGAGTTTTTTTTGTACAACTTTTTTGTACAACTTTTTCTAACAGCTTTGCACTGTTCCAATAAAGCTAACAGCTAAAAATCTTGTACAATTTTTGGTTACTAATCAGACCCATTATGTTAGGGTTCTCCCTACTTTGAGAAAAATCAGCCCAAATGTCTAACTCTGGTAATAAATATTTGAATGAGTTTATTCTACTGTATATATTTTACACACATAAAACTTGGTTTCTTATAAATTTGAAGTTTTGATATTTTTTTGAATAAAAACTTTGAGACATAATTCATCATTTACCTTTTATATTACAATTCATCAAGATTTTTATTTTATCACATTTCTAAACTACTGAATAAAAGATTCAATTCTTATAAATGTGGAGTCAGTAAAGAAACAACAGAGCTTGTGTATACACAGGGAAAGAGTCTTCCGTCTTTATGTTTAGTTTCACCAATAATCCATACACGAGCATGAGCCATCTTGGAAATGGTGAAAACGTTTCCGGTCTCGTACCGTTATTTTTCTCTTGTAAACTTTGGAGATGAGTTTGATGGACGAATGACAATCCTCACAGATACGTAGGTTCTTAACAATGCGTATTGGTTTGCCAGGGCTCGTGCTTATCAACCCAAACGCTGTAGCGATCTTCTCGCTGTGGTAATGAAGTACATTTTCTTTATCTTCTTCCTCCAAGTTTAACAAAACCTGTGTGGTGATTGGTCTATACCCAGCTAGTCTCAGTTTGTCTGAGATTTCTACGAGCATTGAGTTGATTTCTTTGGCTTTTGGGTGTGAATCATCTTCCACAACAAACTCATGAAGCACGCCATCAATGTCGATCAAACTACACCCAGGGTCTTTTCTTATATCCTTCTCCTTCATTCTCAGCCTCATCTCTGAAACCTCTGACCAGTTTCCTTGAGAAGCATACATGTTTGAGAGGGCGACATAAGCTCCACTGTCATGAGGAACCATATCCATCAGAATATTGGCAACGCGCTTGCCCATCTCGACATTTCCCTGCATTCTGCAAGCACCCAAAAGTGCTTTCCATATCACATCATCTGGTTTTATAGGCATATTAAGTATAAACTCCTCAGCCTCATCAAGAAGACCCGAACGACCCAATAAATCAACCATACACCCGTAGTGTTCAATCCTAGGCTCTAAACCATCCACACTCACCATCTGACTGAAATATCTCCTTCCTTCTTCTACCAACCCGCCATGGCTACAAGCAGTCAAAAGATTAATGTAGGCAACATCACTAGGTCGAACTCCAGCCTGCCTCATTTTACAAAAACAGTCAATAGCATCACCTGCCTGGCCATGTATAGCAAACCCGTTAATCATCGCACTCCAAGTAATCACGTTCTCTCTAGGTAACCTCTCAAATACATGAATCGCTTTCTCAATGATCCCACATTTCGAATACATATCAATCAAAGCAGAGCCAAGCACATCATCAATCCTAATTCCACTATCCTCTGCATACAAATGCAACCATTCTCCCAACTCTAAAGACCCAAGCCGTGAAATAGCAGGAAGAACACTAACCAAAGTAACATAATTCGGTCTAATATCCCCTTTCTTCATCTCACGAAAAACCTCAACAGCATCTTTGAAAAACCCGTTCAGCGAATAACCCGATATCATCGTATTCCACGAAACAACGCTTCTTTGACGCATTTTATCAAACAACATCCGTGCAGCTTTACAATCACCAAGTCTCATATAACCATCAATCATAACATTCCACAAAACTATTTCACCATCTCTCTTTCTTCTATCAGTCATCACCACCATATCTTTCTCTATAATGTTCTTATAAAACAACACACGAGCATCTTTCATAAAACCACACATCACATACATTCTAACAAGATTACTCATCACAAATTCATCACCACCAAATCCATACTTCAAAGCCAAACCATGAATCTGCTTACCTTCTTGAATCTTCCCAGTTTTCGCACAAGCCTTAAGAACAGAGGGAAACGTAAACCGATTCGGTTCAACAAACTCATCACTCATCATCTCGTAGAATAATGTGATTGCGATCAGAGCTTTGTCTTCGTCACTCTCACTGAAACCTCTGATTATAGTATTCCAAGAGAAGCAATTTCGTTGAGGCATTTGATTAAAGATCTTATGTGCGTAGTCAAGGTCACGGTGGTGGAGATCGGAGGTAGCACAGAATCGGAGAATCTCTGCGGCGGCGAGAGTGTCTCGCATTTGACCAGATTTAATGAAAACGGCATGGATTTGAGAGAGGTCTCTTATAGTTCGACAGTTGTTGATTTGAGGAAAGAGTGAAGATGGATGACTCGCCGGAGAAGACGCCGGCGAGTTACCGCCGGGAGAGAAAAGTGTCTGTGTTGGGTTCATTGAGAATCAACAAAGATTCCTACGTGTGGCTATGTAAGACGCATAACAAGATATAATAAAGATTGTGGTCGAAAACCGATTAAACCGAACCGAATAAACCGATTTATTCAGTTATCGGCGCTGAAGCTGCAAGGAGGAGTTAACCGATCGGCGAAATTATTTTGGAATTTCGGTCTTTGGATCGGTTCGGTTCGGCAACTCTGAACCGTTTTGTTGTCATATCTAAAGATAGTTAGAACTCTAACCGAATAACCGAATAATCTTATGCATTTGCGCAGACAAAGAGATTTGATTATTTATGAGACAAGAGGAAGCCAAGTTGGGACTAAACTAATGCAAAGCTTAGCATGAGAGTCACGCAAGCAGAAGCTTAGAAGCACATTCCACAAATCCGACCTTTACACTACTACTATTACTACTACAAATAGGCTTCAACATTAGAGACTATGCACTTCACCTTTGCAACAACCATTTAAGTACATACATACTCCCAAAATGGCTGCCTCTGTGGAATACTTTCCCTATTACTCACCACCCTCCCATCAACATCCTCTCCCTTCTCCAGTTCCACCCCCTCCTTCCCACATTTCCCCTCCACCACCTCCATTTTCTCCTCCTCATCACCCACCACCACCACATTTTTCTCCTCCTCATCAGCCACCGCCATCACCATATCCTCATCCTCATCCGCCACCACCATCACCATATCCTCATCCCCATCAGCCACCGCCTCCACCTCACGTTCTTCCACCACCACCACCAACACCAGCACCGGGGCATCATGTTATCATTGTGGTTGTTATCTCTCTTGGAAGTTTGTTTTTTCTTGCATTCCTCGCTGCTGCTCTCTTCTGCTATCTCAAGAAAAGAAGAAAGTCTTCTACAAAGGCTGAGATTATCGAGTTTGATGAACACCTCAAAGTCCAAGAAACCATAGTGCAAGGACCCCATGGCGAACAAACGAGAGTGGTAATGCTTGAAGAGGACATTCATTTGGTAGAGGATATTCACAAGACTGAAAAGCTTAGCCGTCCTAGTCACCTCAGTTCAACTGGAAGACATGCCATTGATATTTCAGATCCCAATCATCATTTTACTGAGCAAAAGTCCTAAATCAAAAGGCTCAAAATGTAAACAATCATATTTATTCACACCATCTAACTAATAAAAACAATTTAAATATGGTACCAAATCTTGCAATCCAAAACTTGATATTGATTCCAAGATAAATGCTGTACATGTCCGTCCAATTAATACAACTTAATATTTTACTATGATTTCCACTTTGCGAATGTAAGTAACCTTATATATTTATGATCATTGATTCCGTTTGCTGGCTTTTAATGTAGATTCCTAGTGTACTCTGTTTGGTTTCTCAATAACATTATTCCATTTAACTCGAGTTTCAGATGTTTCTATTAAATAAGTAATGAAAGCAGCTCTAATTCTCCCAAAATTCACAAGTATAGAAAGATAGAAAGATAGAAACAGAGTTATTGCATGGAAGCTGAAAATCATACAGCATGGTGGATATAACCAATGAGACACAAAACAATCACGGCATGTGTTATAGAACAACACTTATCATCTGTATTAACATAAAGCAAAAGTTCCTATACGACATAGTCCAAAGTTACAGACCATAAGCACACCTTATGATTTGTTGTACCCTCTAAAACACAGGATGATGACAAGAAGCAAATTTGCCCAAATTTACTGAGGGAAAAACGAGGGCTTAACGCTCTCATATCTCAAACAAAAACTTCTCAAACAGTTTCATGTGTTCAGATTGGAGGGCAATGGCAACGGATAAGCTGCCATCATTAGTAGGACTTGGTAGCACAAAAGACAAACCCTCGTATGGAATTCCACCAGGTCCCATAAAGATAGGACGACCCCAACCAAAGTCTGCATCATAAATAGGTAATCTAACCCAGCTTGTGATTCCCAAATTTGGGCACTTGTAGGTATGTGCACCGCGGACAAGGGCTGACAGATCAGGCTGCATCTCCAGGTAGTCAAGAGCTGACCTCAGATAGTTATCATCCATACGAACCAAGAAATCATGAATCTGTCCTGCAGCATACCATGTTGGCTTAGATAACAAATCCCCTGCAACAGCCAATGGTGTTGCAGTGAATATCACATTCCCAAAGTAACCAGGAGGCAGCTGCGGACGTAGTCTAGACCTTCCATCAGTTGCAATGTACAGTTTCGTCTCTTGGTCGTTTGGAAGCCCTCGCGCCTTTCCCACTGATCTCCACACATGCCCTGCCAACATCTCGTATGAGCTGTAGCTGACAGTGTTCCCATCCTCCTTGGATTTCGCCTTAAGAGCAACAAGCTGGTCTCGTGTTAATTTGAATATAGAGACAGTGGTATTCTCAGGTCCTGATTTAGACGGATCAAGAGGTATCTTCATACTTGGTGCAGGCTGATATTCAACATGATGAAAAGCAGGCTGTGGCGGGTCCCTAGCTCGGAGGAGTGTTCGATCAATGAAAGGTGGAATGGTTAGGTCAAGACCACGAGCCATATCAGACCATGTGTTGATAAAATGAAGACCAGAGAAACCATCTGCCGCGTGATGTTGCATCCCAACCCCAAGTGAAGCTCCCCCACATTTAAAGAAAGTCACCTATATCATCAAACAATATCATTACATAACTAAAAACAGAACATACATCATCAAAGAATATCATTACAGAACTAAAAAACAGAACAACACAAGCATTCAATAAATTAAAAAAGGGAAAGACTTTAAATTAAGCTGACCTGCAAAACGAGAAGCGGGAAAGAGTGAATGCCAGCGGAGTGATCAACTTCGGGAATAAGCTGACGGAGATTAAGGGTAGGAGCAAAATCACCAAAATCATCGATAACAGAAGGAGTATCAGCCACAACGAAGAGAACACCAGCACCGTTACAATCGATCTCAATACGACCATCATCGTCTCTCTTCAAGCGACCAGCCATAGGGTAAAAAGGGACAAGGGCTTTGGAAAGAGCTTCCTTCATGACCTGAGGGTCAAAGAAATTGGAAGCGCCGGTGGGTCTGTAGAAGTAGACACTAGGGGTATGGAATCTGGGGATGACAAGGTCGACGTTGGAGTTCCAAAGATTAGTGATTGGTGTCTCGGTGGCAGGCCGGACCATGGTGGAATCTCTGATGTTAATTTTCATATTTTTAAGAAAGATCAAACGAACAAACAAATTTTGTTTTGAGTTTGATCTGAGAAATTGTGTGAGAAGCGAGGAGGGGTAGATATAAGTGGGTGTGAACAAAAAAGGAAAGGTCGTAATCCTTCACCTACCGCCCCACGACCCCGCCTACTCCATCTGTCGACCAACTCTCTCAGAAGGTTTATCATTGGTCCATCTCATCACTCGGTCCTACTTTTCTATCCGGGGTTGGTAAACCCGTTCCCTCTGTCCTAAGGCCCAAATAATACTAATGGGCTTAAATAGTATAAAGTTCGAATGAAGAAGAAGGAAAAAAAATTGACAAGTTGATTGTTATAGCTACCGTACAAGTTAGTCAATCGAATGCCAAAGTTTGGCTTAACTTAACTCATTACCACGTAGCAGAGCATAACAACAACCACCAATAACATCTAACGGCGTAAACTCACGTGTTAAGAGAATTACGTCAGAATCCAAGAAAGTCTTTTTTTCAGTACACCACAAATAAATTATGTTGAATTTATATCCGAACTATACTATATTATATGAAAACATACCTCAATTAGTCATAAATTTCACATTTCATTTTAATTTATTAACTAATGGTTGTTGTTGCGGATAGCTTTTCTTTGCTTTCTGTTCTAAAATTATTTCTTAGCCATTATTTGATGATCCAACTTGGTTTGAGGATCTAATAAAAATTCAATTTCTTTGAAGCATTCATTGGCTTAATGATCCAAACCTTTTGTCCTCCCACTCTCTAAGAAAATAAAGCAAAAGCAAAACTAAAAGAAAAGCAACTAGTACCGTGGGTTGGTCAATGGTAACCCATGCTACCAAATACCAATCAAAGCTTAAATGACAATTTAGTACCTTGGGTTGGTCATGATTTAGAGCGGAACAAATATACCATACATCAAACGAGGATATACAGAGAAAATTCATGGAAGTATGGAATTTAGAGGACAATTTCTCTTCTGGGCTACAACGGACCGGCCCATTCGCTCATTTACCCAGAGGTATCGAGTTTGTGGACTTTTGATGCCGCTAGAGACTATTGGCATCGGATTGAAAAAAATGTTTACTTCGTTGTTAACAATTTTCTGAATGCAATATTTTCCTTGTCATGAATATTTAAACTTGTTATTACTTTCTTTTAGCTTAGGTGTGGACAATTATGGAGTTTACTTCAAACGAGGAAGAATCTTAAACGCTCGGTTCAGGTCTCGAAAACAAACCAACTCACAATCCTGACTTAATTGAGGAAAACAATGCAAAACCACATGCATGCTTCCATATTTCTATCATAATCTTATAAGAAAAAACACTACTAAGTGAAATGATTCTGTATATATATAACCAATGCCTTTTGTTTTGTGATATTTTATGTATATATAACTATTGACTTTTGTCATCTATGGATAGTGTCTCGGGCTCTTGGCAAACATATTTCAAAGAAAAGTTAATGACTGTAATTAATTAATCTGAAGCTAGAAACAGAACCCCGAGGTAAAAGAAAAAGACAGAGCACATGAAGTTTAGTACTTTTATATATTTAATATATCATTCTTTCTTATTGCTTATCTCTAAAGCAAAAACTTCCCTAAACCCTAAGCCAAAGGACTCAGATCGATGCAGAACCAAGAAGGCTTGTTTTGGATTTGAGAGCCAAATGCAAAGAAAAAAACTCTTATGTCTTTGCAAATGCCGATTCCAAGAAAAAAAGCCTTAACTGTTTCTCATTTTTCCATTACATTGTCTCTGTTTTTAGCTTTCTTCATCTCCTCGACCTCTGCATCAACCAATGAAGTCTCAGCTTTGATTTCTTGGCTTCACAGCTCGAACTCGCCGCCACCGTCAGTCTTCTCCGGCTGGAATCCTTCTGATTCTGACCCATGTCAATGGCCTTACATTACTTGTTCCTCCTCAGACAACAAACTCGTTACAGAGATCAATGTCGTCTCTGTTCAGTTAGCTTTACCTTTCCCTCCTAACATTTCTTCGTTTACTTCACTTCAGAAACTCGTTATCTCCAACACTAATCTCACCGGAGCTATATCTTCTGAGATCGGAGATTGTTCGGAGCTTATAGTTATCGATTTAAGCTCAAATAGTCTTGTTGGTGAAATACCTTCGAGTCTAGGGAAGCTCAAGAATCTTCAAGAACTTTGTTTAAACTCCAATGGCCTCACAGGAAAGATCCCACCGGAACTCGGCGACTGCGTTAGCCTCAAGAATCTTGAGATTTTCGATAACTACTTATCCGAGAATCTCCCGTTGGAGCTCGGAAAGATCTCGACTCTTGAGAGCATAAGAGCCGGAGGAAACTCAGAGCTTTCAGGGAAGATCCCGGAGGAGATCGGAAACTGTAGGAATCTCAAGGTCTTAGGGTTAGCAGCAACGAAAATATCCGGTTCTTTACCTGTTTCGTTGGGTCAACTAAGCAAGCTCCAGTCTTTATCTGTCTATTCTACAATGCTCTCAGGTGAGATCCCTAAAGAGCTTGGAAACTGCTCTGAACTTATCAATCTGTTTCTATACGACAATGACTTGTCCGGCACGCTTCCAAAAGAACTAGGAAAGCTTCAAAACCTAGAGAAGATGCTTCTATGGCAGAATAATCTCCACGGACCTATCCCTGAGGAGATTGGATTCATGAAAAGCTTAAACGCCATTGATCTCTCTATGAACTATTTCTCAGGAACCATCCCTAAATCGTTCGGTAACTTGTCGAATCTCCAAGAGCTTATGCTTAGCAGCAACAACATCACCGGGTCAATACCTTCGATTCTAAGTAACTGCACAAAGCTTGTTCAGTTCCAGATTGACGCCAATCAGATTTCAGGTTTGATTCCACCAGAGATTGGATTGCTTAAGGAGCTCAACATCTTCTTGGGATGGCAGAATAAGCTAGAAGGGAATATTCCGGACGAGTTAGCTGGTTGTCAGAATCTTCAAGCTCTTGACTTGTCACAGAATTATCTCACCGGATCATTACCTGCAGGTTTGTTTCAGCTTCGTAATCTGACTAAGCTCTTGCTTATATCTAATGCCATCTCCGGTGTTATCCCACTGGAGATCGGGAACTGCACTTCGCTTGTCAGATTAAGGCTTGTCAATAACAGAATCACCGGAGAAATCCCTAAAGGTATTGGATTTCTTCAGAACCTTAGCTTCCTCGACTTGTCTGAGAACAATCTCTCCGGTCCAGTTCCTTTGGAGATAAGTAATTGTAGACAACTCCAGATGCTTAACTTGAGCAACAACACTCTTCAAGGTTATCTTCCTCTGTCTTTATCATCGTTAACAAAGCTTCAAGTACTTGATGTCTCTTCCAATGACTTGACTGGCAAGATACCTGATAGTCTAGGTCATCTCATTTCACTCAACCGGCTCATTCTAAGTAAGAATTCTTTCAATGGAGAAATCCCTTCGTCTCTCGGTCACTGCACGAATCTTCAGCTTCTTGATCTCAGCAGTAATAACATCTCTGGAACTATACCGGAGGAGCTTTTTGACATCCAAGATCTAGACATTGCGTTAAACTTGAGCTGGAATTCATTAGATGGCTTTATCCCGGAAAGGATTTCCGCGCTTAACCGATTATCCGTGCTCGATATTTCGCATAACATGCTTTCAGGCGACCTTTCTGCGCTGTCCGGTCTAGAAAACTTGGTTTCTCTGAACATCTCTCATAACAGATTCTCAGGTTATCTTCCAGATAGTAAAGTGTTTAGACAGCTGATAGGAGCAGAGATGGAAGGAAACAATGGACTCTGTTCCAAAGGTTTCAGGTCTTGCTTTGTAAGTAACAGTTCACAGTTAACTACACAGCGTGGTGTGCACTCACATAGACTCAGGATAGCCATTGGATTGCTAATCAGCGTGACAGCGGTTCTAGCGGTATTAGGCGTGTTGGCGGTTATACGAGCTAAACAAATGATTCGAGATGATAACGATTCAGAGACTGGAGAAAATCTATGGACATGGCAATTCACACCTTTTCAGAAACTCAACTTCACAGTCGAACATGTACTCAAGTGTTTGGTAGAAGGTAATGTTATAGGGAAAGGTTGCTCCGGGATAGTGTACAAAGCTGAAATGCCTAACAGAGAAGTCATCGCGGTGAAAAAGCTCTGGCCAGTGACAGTACCTAATCTGAATGAGAAAACTAAGTCATCAGGAGTTCGAGACTCATTCTCAGCTGAAGTAAAAACACTTGGATCGATCAGACACAAGAACATTGTACGCTTCTTGGGATGTTGTTGGAACAAGAACACTAGACTTCTTATGTATGATTATATGTCAAATGGGAGTTTGGGAAGTTTGCTTCACGAAAGGAGCGGTGTATGTAGCTTAGGATGGGAAGTGAGGTACAAGATTATACTTGGTGCAGCTCAGGGTTTGGCTTACTTGCACCATGACTGTGTTCCTCCCATTGTTCATAGAGACATCAAGGCAAATAATATTCTGATTGGCCCTGATTTTGAACCTTACATTGGAGATTTCGGACTCGCTAAGCTTGTTGATGATGGCGACTTTGCTCGTTCTTCCAACACCATTGCTGGTTCCTATGGTTACATAGCTCCAGGTACTTCCCAAATTTCTGTTTTGCTGCTAATTAGTTAACTTGATACATCATAAGTTACTAGTAGTCTTAGCCTAGTAATGGTAGAAATTCAGGTTTATAGTTTGGTTTTGGTTTTTGGCATTTTGAAAAGAATAGTATTTTGGTTCAGTTGATTTTCGATTTGGTTTAAAATTTTAGAAAAAAAATGGTAGAAGAAATAATTTTTGATTAATATTATATCATCTACTGTATACGATTTAAAAAAAAAATTGATTTGGTTTGGTCTCGATATTTTGCTTGTAGCTTGGTTCAATATTTTTACTATATATATGATTCATGACTTTCATACTAATCAATATTTGTTCGGTTTCGTTTTGATTAGTCTGAAAGTGAATCATATAGTTAAAATATTGACCAATCTATCATATACTTACACGCTACAAGATTTTCGATGTAATTTTGGTGTAAGCATTTTGGTTTTTATATGTTCATCCTTAGTAACTAACAACAAATATCAATTGGGAAGCATAACGTTATATATTCCCATAAGGCTATAACACTATAATTATGCAGAATACGGATACTCAATGAAGATAACAGAGAAAAGCGACGTGTACAGCTATGGAGTCGTAGTGCTCGAGGTACTAACGGGTAAGCAACCAATCGATCCAACGATACCAGATGGACTCCACATAGTGGACTGGGTCAAGAAAATCAGAGACATACAAGTAATCGACCAAGGACTACAAGCAAGACCAGAGTCAGAGGTTGAAGAGATGATGCAAACGCTAGGAGTCGCGCTTTTATGCATTAATCCAATACCCGAAGACAGGCCTACAATGAAAGATGTGGCTGCTATGCTTAGTGAGATATGTCAAGAGAGAGAGGAATCGATGAAAGTTGATGGTTGCTCGGGAAGTTGTAACAATGGAAGAGAACGTGGCAAAGATGATTCGACTTCATCGGTTATGCAACAAACGGCTAAGTATTTGAGAAGTAGTAGCACGAGTTTCTCTGCGTCTTCTTTGCTTTACTCTTCTTCTTCTTCTGCTACTTCTAATGTTAGACCAAATCTTAAATAAATGCATGGGTAATTATGTTTTTAAGTGAACAAGTTTCTATGTCTAAAGTTTTTGTTTTATCTATATATGACGTTGAGATGAACTCGGTGTTTCAAACCAAGAAAAATTAACGGAGACTAATCTCGTCTTACCTTTTACATTTTCTTCCGTCAAGGCGTCAAGTTGATTTTTTTTTGAAAATCAAATAAAGAAAAAACTAGTGAAAACAGATATGAGGAGGTCATAACTCATAACTGTGACTCACGAGATAAATCATGTATCGTGGCTGACGGTCACGGAACCTTTTGCTTTGTACCCATTTTTTCGAGGTTTGTCCAGGAAGGCGGATAATTAGTGTACCTTCACTATATACTCTATAACTTAATAATTTTATATCAATTAGATACAAATGTTTAATTAAAAAATAAAATAGCAAACCCTTAACCAAGACCAGTGTGTATATTAAGTAACGAAATAAAATTGAACAGAAATTGTTGACCAGATAAATAATAAGTATAGATTCATGTTTTAGTTTTTTTTTAACTTCAATTTTCAGATTTTTTTTGTAGTCTAAAGTTTGGTTGATGAAAATAAAATAAAATAAAAGAAAAATCTATATTTACGGAAATATATCTCTTACAAATAATTCTTTGCAAATGTGGAAGACCTATTATACATATAGACATATATATTAACACAATCATTATGAGTAAGTATCTTAATATTATAAATTGATGAAAATGTTAAAAAGGTTATAAATCTATATATATTTGTCTATTTAAAAATGGTTGAAAATCTTCTTTTCAAAAAATCAATAATTGTTTTTATGAAACAGTGAAGCTTAATCTTTAAGAAGTCCCTCAAACAATTTTTACCATAAAATAAGATTTCAAATTATAACATACCTAATAGTTTTATCTATATATTCTAACTATCCATGTTCCTATGGTATAATAATATCTTCTAACATTATTTTTGAAACTTGTTTCTCTCTAGTTTTTTTTTTTTCTCAAAGCGAGATCCAAGTTTATTTCAAGAGTTACCAACATAAACAATGGCAACAAATAAATTTTTATCTATTTTGTTGCTTTCGTTGATGGCGTTTGCTGCTATTCTGCTGCCAATGATTTCAGGTAACACATCTATTATCTATTAAAATTTGGTTTGTAATGTTATGATAAATAATTCTACTTTAAATATGAAAGTTACCGTGTGTTTCTATGAAAAACAAAACCTAACCTAATTTTTTGTTGAAGGTTTTAATTAGCTCATGGGTGTTAAACATAAACTATCAAAAAATATAACCAAAAAAATAAAGTTTTTAAGTTGTATATTTACTTTTATGTGAAAATATTTCTACTCCACTACGACAAAATGTCACTTTTGTAGGTTTTTTGTGAAGGTCACAAATTTTAGATTACGAGTGCAATTAGAGTAACACAAATATTTGATTTTGAACTAAACAGTCGTGGTTTTAAAAATAGTGTTCAAAATCAGAAGAAGAAAATTGCACTATGTAGTAAGAAAATAGTCGTTTATTGAAATTGATCAATTTTTATTTTAGAGTCGTTTAATTTGTTTGTTTATAAACTAAACAGGACAAATCATAACATGTTTACCGGGCGAATGTACAAACCCATCGGAATGCAATGCAGCTTGCAAATCAAATGGATACAAAGGAGGGGCTTGTGTAAGCATGAGCATAGGCTCAACAACCGGTGCTTGTTGCTGTAAACCTAATTTCAAATCTCAAGATTCTTTCAAATCTAATGATATCATTATTAATAATAATTAGTACATCATTAGATATATGTATTTTGATATGAATAAAAATATATTCAAATATGTTTCGATATTGAACCATCTATAATATGGATAATCATTCGTAAGTTATAGTACGATCCAAACATTTGATCGTATATATTAATAAAGCATACGAATGCTGAAATTTATGTTAACTATACTCATAGAAATTTATTTATATCTGCCATACCAATACAATTTAAAAGATTTTTCAATTAAATGAGAGATAAATAATTTATTTTGATTATTTTTTTGTTTCTGTTTTGTCAACAATATGTAATATGCCGATTCTAAAAAAAAAATCATACTCTATATCATATATTGTCTAACCCTCTAGTTAGTTCAAACAACATAAGTAAGATAACAAGAATTAAAAATAAATTTAAATGATTTTGATATCATATATTGAATTAAAATTTCAAATTCTATCAAAATTCATGATTAAATTAACACATCCAAATGCCGAAAAAAAAAAAAAAAAAAA
>Ga0041059_1001764_pt1 | contig 16892 bp, 8 predicted proteins | sample AraColnosormetaG_FD_56232 | JGI IMG/M metagenome (GOLD analysis project Ga0041059, IMG submission 56232) | Arabidopsis roots microbial communities from North Carolina, USA - Col MF nosort | ecosystem: Host-associated > Plants > Roots > Unclassified | place: USA: North Carolina | collected 2013-09-02
TCTAATCCTCTTTACACATCAATGATCACGCAGGATCCTTTTCTCTCTACTCTCTCTTACTATTTATAAGCTTCTTCACACGTGACTCCAATCTCTCACTTTAGTTCTCACACGTGCCAACTTCTCATGAACGTATCACAATCCGCAATGGTAAGAGGTCATGAGGGGCTCTTACCAATTTTCTAATTTTAAATTTTGAAAATTCTAAAGTTAATGATCTTCATTGAAGCTTTTAAAATTATCATGTCCAATGGTAGGGATCTTTAAGAGATAATTAGGTTCTTCTCAACTTCTTCAACATTTTCGTGGCTATATTGCCTCTCTTATTAACACTCAAAGTAGTTTCTATGTCTAATATCATCGAGTTGTGACTACCGAGTGTTAGTCCATTAATTTGGTGCGTCAAAGGCTAATGTGAATTGTTGTTTATAGAAGTAAGGGCTATATTAATCTATATGCCCAGATAAATCAAAAATTAAGAATATATCATTGTTTTTTGTATTATTAGTTCTCTCTCTATATTTATGTAAGTTGGACGAAAATGCCCTCATCACATATATCAAATTATTTAGCAATGTAATAAAATAGTTATCGATATTCTTATCATCAAATACTTGAGGAATAACATATTATAAATTGATGATTATCTATTAAGTTAACGTGATAATAATATATATACATGTAAGTAAAGAAATATATCATGTTAAAACATATGATATCGCGATAAAAAAAATGTTAAAGAGGTATACAATTAGTAATGTGTTAGATTTATTTTTAATATGCTAAGTTATACAATATATCATATAAACTTTTCAATATTTCTTTTTCTTTCATTCATTATGACATAAAAGTACGGTAAAAATAATTGTAACGTACTAATGTTTCATTTAGCAAAATATCTCACAGTTTTGTTTTGTTAGCATAAAATTTTTGTTAAGTAAATATGTCGATTTCAAAGCTTTGAAAATCAGATTTACATCAAATATGATGTTTTGTTACCAGAAAACAAATAAGAGATAAAAGATCATGTAATCTAGTGATGAGAAAAAAGAATGACACCAAAATTAAACCTAAAAAGATAAATTAATGAGCATATTATTCCTAAACTTTTATCTGATAATTTTGTTGTTATCGCGCGTGGATATGTAACAAAGGATATTTTGTTATTAAATTGAGTCAGATGAAAGAGAACTAAATAAAAAAAAATCATGCATAGATTCTTAATTTTTGAATCTTCTATGCATATCCATTGATATTTCTCTAGAAGTAATGGGTGATGGATGTATGATATGTTTAATCTCAACGCGAGACTTTACATTTAAGGGTTATATTAATGTATATGTATGGAAAACTTAAAAATTAGTTATTTATTATAAATAGTTTAATATTAAGTAAGTATGAAAGAGAATAAAATTAAAGGCATAAATATCTTTTATATTCTATTTAATTTACCTAATATGCCATTGTCTCACAACATTATTTATTACCGGATACTGTAAGCATGATATTGTTCATCTTACACCTGACGACACTATTCATCCAAAATTTACAACACTATTTATCATTGGATTGCATAAAACATTTATGATTTATGTAGATAACTATTTGATTAAAATGTTAACAAGTATATAATATCGCGCTAAATACAGATAACTATTTGATTAACATGTTAACTAGTATAGTATCACGATAAATTTATATATATCATATTAAACCATTTACCATATCATACAAATTAATATGAAATCATCAATTTAAAATTATAATAACATGTTATACTGAATATATCGTGCTAACATATTAAATATCTAAATAATATTTACATAAATATGGTAAGATATTTGATATATAGTGAAACTATAAAATAGTTGATACATGACATATTTGGTAAATTAACAAAGTAAGAATGACAGTTATGACTTTAATTTTTTTTTCTTTCATACATATCTAATATTGAATTATTAATAGTAAAAATCTAATTTTCACATCTTCTATGCATATCGATTGATATTTTCCTACATTCATTTAATCATCAATACGCTTCACAGTAAATTAGAAGTAGACACATGTTATTGACGTGCATGCACATGAATGTTTTTTTACTGGTCTTTGTTTATATAAACAATAGTTTAGTGCGGTAAGCTCTCAATGACCAGTCATCGCCTAGCTATTACATCATTTACTTAGTTTTATTCACTGTGTCTGTCTGAATTGTATTTCTTAAAAAAACTGGGTATTCAGTTTCGTGTAGATATGTAACATTGTGTTCCATAAAGAGTTCTAATATTGGCAAAGTCTTACATGAATAGATCAAAACAAAGAAAATATTGTTTACGAATAGTTCATACGTAAAAACGATGGACGTATACATCTCAGTCGTAAACAATGTCCCTTTCTAAACTCCATAACAGACACATAAGACAGCAAATACAAGAAAGCACACTTTGGATGTTATCTGTTTTATTTTAATTTTTTTGCCATAAATCAATTTGTTCACCAGCGTTTCCGAGGACATGGGCGCGCTTGGAGTGGGCATGATGGACATGGGCATGGGAGGGAGAGGAGGTATCGTCTCTACTCATTTACGCAAATCAGAAAGAAAAACACAATAAAATCTATAAGTTGCGATATTATTTTTTCAGAATTACACAACTCAATGAACATAGTATATATGTGTCATGCATCGTCGGCAAAACAAGAATAAATAATATGCAAAAGTATTAGTGTCTATTTATATACCTCGTGAGTATTTTGGAGATACCTCTCTCGCAAAAAATGCCACTAATGCTACAATGATAACCGCTACGAGTATCATTATTCCTGCAAATTAAATACGTTCTCTTATAAAAAAAACAAATTGCGATACTAATGTACTATGTATTTAAATGTAAATATCATATATGACTAAATGAAAGAGAATGAGATAAAGAACTTTGGCGTGGATATACCTAGTTTGTACATTCGTTCTCTCCAGCACGCTCTCGTTACCAGCAAGACGAGTATGATGCAAACGAGAAGTGTAGCTATTTTCAGCACAAAGAATGTTTGTGAGTCCGATCAAATAAGGTTATGAATATTTTTGGAATGTTGGAGACAAACCTAGTTGAAATATATCGGTGTAGTATTCATACTCCGTATATGCTCTTGTGCATAATACCACAAGAGCGAAAAGGAGAATTAATCCCATCGTGACTCCTGTCAAAAAATGGAACAAACATCAAAGTTTTCTGTGAGGCCCAAAAAGAAAAATTACTAGTCTTTTGTTTTTATCAGCTTAATTAACATTGGGGGAAAAAACAAAACAAAAAACAATGTAGACATAACTGGAAAAGACGCAAATGAAGAGTGCATAAATATTACATCGCCACAACTTAGAATAGAAAAAAAATTCTTGAGAACAAATTCAAAACCAGCAAGAATTTTAAGAAAATCAACAGTTATAAAGAAACTGTATATTATTTTAAATGGTACTGTAAAAGAGCATACCTCTTTTATATTTCGGCTGGATCCATTTCGATCTCTGTACTTTTATCCATAGTATAGGAAGAAAAAGAAATGTTGCTACGCTCACACTCAAACTGGTTTCTATGTCTAAATCCATTGAGTTGTGTGAGGTAGTTCGTTAATTTGGTGTGTTTAGGCTAACGTGAATTTTTGTTTATATATATAAGTAATACAACTGTAGAAGTAATGGATTATGGATGTATGATGTTGATCTCAACGACTTGACACTTCTTCATTCATTAATTAATTAAGTCTTACAATCTGGTTTAATTACTACCCACTACGTATACGATACACATTAGAGTAGAACTATACATGTTATTGACGTGCATGTGACAGTTTTTGTTCATTTATTTAATCTCTGGTCTTTGTTTATATAAAACATAAGTTTAATGAAGTACGTTCTCAATGTCAATGGTACAAGAAACAAGATCAATTTAAAATTGACGAGTGGTAATTTTATTAATTTATTGGTAATCGGATCTAAGGTTAACCTATTGAACGTCTTAGTTTTCTCTATATTAGTTGAGAAGCCAGCGATATTTTTTCTTGTTACATGTGGTTTGGATGAGATGCTATTTATTCTCTATAATATCTGGTATAAGTTCTGGTAATGCTAGTTCACTCTGCTAATAAGTTTAGCAAACAAAAAAATAATCTGATTTTCGTGTTTAGATATATAGTACTTAATATAGATGATGTTTATGATATTTACACACAGATTAATAAACGACATAAATTATATATTATATTAAAACTATTTATTATTTAAAGTTAATTCAACCAGTAATAATTTTTTTTGCAGAATCAAATAAAACAGTTCGAGTTCGGATTTAATGGGTATCTAATATCCTACCACTAGAGTAGATCTAAATATACGGTTCCGGTTCGGATCGGGTTCAATCGGGCTCAAGTCAGTTTGGATAAAAAGTTTCAAACCCTATAAATACTCAAAAAATAAAAACGGGTATTTTGTATGTAAATATCGGGTTCCCAAATAAACTCTTACAAAATTTGTTAATTTTAAATAAATTTAGTTACATTTGAATATATTTTATTAAATTTTGATAAATATAACAAATAATTTTGGAATAATTTAGTTGTTTTGGATATTTAGGTCTAAAATTAATTGACATATGTAGATTTATGATTATAATTTTAGATAATTTTTATTATACTAAGATTAAATATAATTAATATTTGGGATATTAAATTATATGATTGGTTTTCATGTAGCCTATTTGAATAACGGGTAAACTCCGGATCGACCAGATACCCATGAGTTTATTAAAATTCTACCCAATAAAATTCCTAAAATCTTAACCCGCTCTAATCCAGTTTTTTTTGTCTGATTATTAGTTTGGGTATCGAATCCGGTTTTTTAGCCCAAGCTTAGTGTTATAATCAAAGTGGACAAATTCGTTTAAACAAATCCATAACTATAACAAGATTAAGGGGATGATTAGTTTATTTAGACTTTACAAGCTGTAGTTTTTTTTAACGTTTTAACTTTTAAGTACAACATTTTCTCCAATCAATTTATGTTTCTAAATATTATCGCAGCTTATTTCTTATATTTTGTTGTTCTAAGGATTGCAACTCTAAAAACACCAACCCTAAATATTAGTTTTACAATCGCAACCTCAAGATTCAGGTCCGTCCACTGAAACATGTTTATATGTCATGTAAAATGGGTCTTGATTAAGCAAGCTTTGTCACATCCTTGATAACGAAAAATAATTTTTACTAGCTGGATCTGAGGGTAATTTTATGGAGTAGTATATTATGCAGTGGTCTTTATTCTTCTGGTCAAAACTCATTACAAGAAATTCAAAGACTCCATAATCGGGTGATTCCGGTGACATACATCACCGGAAAAGTCGCCGGAAAGTTGGCCGGAGCCACATATGTAAAATTGAATTCTAACAATCTATATTCCAACGTCAATGGTTTTTGTTTTATTTTATTTTTTAAGAAAACGTCAATAGTCTTATTTAAACCGTTAGTATTCATCTTAATTAAAATTGTTGTTTAATCTCTTATATAAGCGCCAAAAATCTGATATATATATATATAGACAAGTTTTTTTAAAAAAAAATTACTACAAAAATAGTCTAATTACCAGCAAATGCATATTTTATATCAACTAGTAAAATAAATTTATCTATCTAGGAAATTGGATGCATGATGTATTAATGGTTCTCTTTTTTTCTTCACAGTTATAATAAATTATTAGAATTGCAGACAAATGAATTAGAGGAATTCAAACAGTCACAATTTTTACAACTAGTCAGACTTTTATCACAAAGTAAGAACCACATTTTATAAAGTTTAAGTGTTTACAATAAAAACCTACACTAAATGTTTTACACTGCTTCTTCTATATTAACAGTATTTGTTCTGCATACGTTTTTTTTATCGCATCACATTGTTGTTATAACTATTTGTCCCACACTATCTAAATCACTGTCACCATTCAAAACCTTAATATATTTTCTGCATTTAAGTCAAAAGTGAGTAATTTATTTTTATCAGTTGATCTTGATTGAGAATACTGTAAAAAGATATTTGGTAAAATAAAAGTTAACGTTAGAATAAGAAGACAAGATTTCTCTGAAGTTAACGTTAATATCTAACGGTTGATATTGTCAAGAAAATATAAAGAAATACCAATTTGTGCTATTAAACTATTCAATGCGGAACTTCGATCAGGGAAACGAGAAGCACTTATTATTTTATAATGACTATTAATTAGTTTCATCATTAGTCAGTGGTCTTTCGTTACTAATTTTAAAGGTCAATGTCTTATCTAAACCGTTAATATTCATCTTAGTTGATGAGATCTTATTTCATGTACACTATAATACATTGATGTCAATATTAAATTTATAGAGGTTTTTACTGTAATATTAATATTTAGTTTTATATTTTAGATTGCCTTATTCTTTTCATGCTACGGTACACGCCGGAATTCCAAATTTGCTCAAACCAAATTTAGTCGTCTTCCTCAACAAAAGATTTAGAGAATAATATAATGAACCCTCGTGAAGAAGCAAAGAGAGGAAACAATGATGAAGACAATGGTGGTATAGTTGTAGAAGAACCACATGATTTATTTTCAAGAGAATCGGCCCTCCCAAAGCTTCTGAGGGAATCAGCCGGTGGAAAAAAGTGTTGCATCTTTAAAATCTCTCATAAACCCGAAAACAAGAAGTACAAGGCCGCTTATGAACCTAGAGTTGTATCACTCGGCCCATACCATCACGGAAAAAAGAATCTACAGATGATTGAAGAGCACAAACTTAGATTCCTCAAGATTTTCATGGATGAAGCCAAAAGAAAGGGTGTGGATACGAATGGTCTGATCAAAGCAGTTTCAGTCTTGGAGGAAGATATAAGAGACTCGTACTCGGAGAGCCTCTATAGTGATGGGAAGAAATTGATTGAAATGATGGTTCTTGATGGTTGCTTCATCCTGATGATATTTCTGGTGGTAGCTGGAGTAGTCAGCCACTCTGAGATTGAGAATGATCCTATTTTTGCAATCCCATGGATTCTACCGGCTATAAGGAATGACCTAATACTTTTGGAGAATCAGGTTCCGTTCTTTCTTCTTCAAACTATATTTGATAGATCGAAGATAGAAAAATCGAGTGGGCTAAATGAGATTATATTTCATTTCTTCAACTATTCCTTACAAAAATCAAATACGTTTTGGTTAAAACACCAAAAAGTTGAGGCAAATCATCTTCTTGATTTGATTCGAAATATTTACATGCCTGATGTTCCTAAAGAAGAAAAAAAGTCAAATCATCTTCTTGATTGTATGATGATCCGGAAGATATGTATGCCTAGAGAATCAAAACAAGAATTGGATGTCATGCTCAAGAAAGGAAAACAGGAAGTGGATATTTCCATGCTGGAAGAAGGAATACCAAAATCAGATTCGCTCGAAGAAGAAGATAGTACTACTGGTCGCCATCATCTGAAAATGGTTCTTTCAGCAAGAAAACTTCAGTTGAAGGGGATAAAGTTCAAAGCGAGGAAAAAAGCAGAAACACTAATGGACATAAGGCATAAGGGGAAACTCCTCCAGATACCACCATTGATCTTGGATGACTTTCTCATTGCTGTCTTACTTAACTGTGTTGCATTTGAACAGTATTATTCTTATTGTACCAAGCAGCACATGACGAGCTATGTAGCTTTCATGGGATGTCTTCTCAAAAGCGAGGCTGATGCGATGTTTCTAAGCGAAGTAGGGATTCTAGAGAACTATTTCGGGTCAGGGGATGAAGTCTCCCGATTCTTTAAGGTTGTTGGTAAAGATGTCTTATTTGACATTGATGAAAGTTACTTAGCTGGTATTTTCGAAGGAGTTAATAAGTATACTTCAAGTGGATGGCATGTACAATGGGCGGGATTCAAGCATACCCATTTTGATAGTCCTTGGACAGCTCTTTCATCTTGCGCTGCTTTGACGCTTGTCATTCTCACGATAATTCAAGCCTTTTTTGCAGCGTATGGCTATTTTCATCCGCCTAAGTGATTGATGAGGTCGGGAACAAGACTATTTCCTGCTAGAGTTTTGTCATGTTTTTTTGTTTTACTAGTAGCATCTTCATATTTCAGAAATAATTATTTCGTCTTTGGTCTCTTTGATTCGGCTAATATTTGATATTCAATTCACTCTATAATATTATATCGAACTTCGAAAAGCACAATAATGTTTCTTTCCAAAATGTAATAAATCTTTTTCTACAGCCATCAACAACAAAAAAAAAAATTAGATTATGTGAAGTGATATACAATATTACAATTTACGTGGATGCACTAATACGTTACTCCTCCTCAATTGTTTACTTATTTGTATTGTCCTCAAAATAATAGTATTCGTAATTTTAAAGTTGACCTAAAAGGTATCACAATACTACTACTTGTGGATAATAATTGAGTATCCGATAATTTAGCATTGAGAGAGTTTCCCACTGTTAGGCATGCATGATGGCATGAGAGAGTAATCTTCTAATCCAAACCAAAAGATATTTGTTAAAATCCTATTTATGTGATTCAAATATAGCTGATGTCCATGCAGCAGATACGTAGCCACGATTTCGCCATTGCTATTAACATTCAATGCAGCAGAGTTGTTAGTTAGTTCGTCAATTTGGTGTGTCTAAGCTAACGTGAATTGTTGTTTATTTATAGTAATATATAGAACTGCAGAAGTAATGGATTATTATGGATCTATTTCTACTTTTTCTTTATTTGTTGTGATTATAATGGGGATATTTAAACCCCAATAGAGATGTTCTGGTGTTGATCTCAACGATTTGACATTTCATTAATGAATTAACAAAGTCTTATTAATTAAACTAGAACCCACACACATGTTATTGACGAGCATGCATGTGACGAAGCTTTTTGTACTGGTCTTTTGTTTATACAAATCAGAGTTTATTGAGGTAAAGCTCTCACTGATCTGTAGCTAACGTGAATATTAGATATATTGTATATTATATATATAGTTGTAGACCTGTCGAAGTAGTGGAATGATGTTAATCTCAACTACTTGACCTTTCATTTATAAATTAATAAAGTCTTACATACAGTTTTCTTTTAATTATTACTACGTTTCACAGTAAACTAGAACCACACACATCTTCTTTGACATACATGCATGTGAAAGTCTTACATACAGTTTCTTACAGGTCTTTTTTTTATTTGAAATAAGCTCAGAGAACATTTTCAATGGAGGGCTCTTACATGATTCTTGTCTGTAAAAAACGATTTAAAAAAATTGAAAAAGAAGAAAGAGACTAAGAAAAACTCTTATGTAAAAGCTCTGATATTTGAGAGTTTATATAAGTAAAAAGATATACACTTATCTTATATATTGGTACAATTTTTCCATTAAAATTTTAATATAATTATATAATTAAATTGTATTAAAATAATAATAGTTTTTGTATTTAAGAAAATTATCTAAAAGTTCTCAATTGAGAATGCTCTCAGTCACCAGTTACTGCGTAGGACCTAGCTATTACAACAATTACTTATTTTTATATACGAAATTGTTTTCTTGATTTTGTTTTTTTCTGACTGTGATTAAAGTGTAAACATTTGACATCGCTGATAAAGCAAAATACGTTATTGAATGAAAGAAAACCGGGTATTCAGTTTCATGTAGATATGTTTTATTTTATTTTTTTTAACACTAAACTGCTTCATTGATTAATAGAATCTGAGTACAGAGCACGTGAAAGACATGATGGAATTAAATTATGAAAAGTAAAGAGTGTTTGTGAAAGTCGCTGATGCCGTGCAAGCTTGTCTGCAGGTGCGTTTGCTGTTCTTGGAACCCATGCGTATTCGACTTCTTCAAAGCGTGCTTGCCAGTGCTTTATCTCCTTAAGCCAGTTGAATAAGTCAAAGCGCATAGAATTGGACTGAAGAACTGATACAAGAATTTTGCTGTCTCCTTCAAAGATGATACGTCTGTAACCTTTTGTCCATAGATGCTGCATCGCAGTAATGAGACTTTGACATTCCGCCTCCACCGCCGACGTGACCATGAAACCAGTAGATTGAGCTGAGCCCTTGTAGTCACCGTCATCATCCCGGAGAACCCACCCCGTTGTAACGCTCTGTTCGCTGTTGAGAAAGCCGCCATCGTAGTTGCATTTTACCAATCCGGCCCGCGGTCTCTTCCAGGTCTTCGATGTGACAACCCGCGTCTGATGACCCGTATGTGTCGTATGTCGATTGTGAGATGAGGGCAGCAGGAGAGATGACCATTCTGTTGCATCCTGTTTCGCCTCTCGTAAGTCTTTTTGCCAATTACTTGAACGCTGTTGGAAGGTGAGGATGTTCCTGCTTCGCCAAAGCTTCCATAAGATCCATAAAGGTAAATGTGTAAGATGATTAGAAGTATCTTTTTGATTGTTAAAGTCGAGAATTGCCCTGATTTTAGCTTCCAAGGAAACCACAGGATCAAAAATGCTGCGAATAGGTACATGAGACGCTCGCCACATCATGGTTGCATGCGGACAGGTGAAGAAAAGGTGATGGGTGGTTTCTAATTCTGTAACACAGCGTCGGCAGGGCCCATTAGTAATCATATGACGCCGTTCGAGCTCCTCACCCGTGGGAAGACCTCTTGATAGAAGTTTCCATAGAAAGTGCTTTATTTTTGGTGCAGTTTTTGTTTTCCAGATACTTTGTTTTAACTGCGGGTCTCCATGCGGTGGGAGTGGCAAGACTTCTTGATCCGGTAGATGCATCGCTAGCCAATAACCTGATCTCACGGAATATATCCCCGTATCTGAATAATGCCAGCCAAGGTAGTCTTTGTCCTGGTGAGAGCTGATCTTAATACGTAGGATATGGGACACATCGTCGGGGTGGACAACTGCTCTGATTAGTGTTTCATTCCAGGCTGCTTGATGGTGGAGGAAGAGCTCATTGACGCGAGTGATAGACGTTGGACTAGTTAATCGCGGTGGTCGAGGTGGGTGAATTGGGAGCCAGGGGTCTACCCATGGTTGGATTGTAGTATCGTTTCCTATGGTGAAGCGAAGACCCCTTTTTAGGAGATCTCTCCCTAATAGAATGGATTGCCAACCGAAAGATGGTCTTGAACCTCTTGTAGCCGTCAAAATGTTTGAAGAGGAGAAGTACCTGCCTTTCAAAACCCGTGCTAGCAAGCAAGATGGATTCTGAAGAATTCGCCATGCTTGTTTTGCAAGCATAGACTCATTGAATTTTTCAATATCACGGAAGCCTAATCCTCCTTCCTTTTTCAGATGTTTCAGTCGATCCCAAGCAACCCAATGAGTCGGTGAATCATTCCGGTTTGTTTGCCACCAGTAGTTAGCCATAAGCCTTTCTATCTCATCACATATACTCCTCGGGAGCTTGAAGCAATTCATACAGTACACCGGCATTGCGATGGCTATTGATTTTAAAAGGACTTCTTTCCCGCCCTGAGAAAGGAATTTATTGCTCCACCCGTTAGTTCTTTCCCTGACCTTCTCGACAATGTATTGAAAAAGTTCAACTTTTTTCCGCCCAAATTGCTCAGGCATTCCAAGATATTTACTGCACCCTCCATCATTTAATATTTGTAGACATCGCCGAATCTGCGTTTTGGTAGCCTCTGAAACGCGTTTACCAAAAGTGATGGCTGATTTGCGAGTATTTACTTTTTGACCCGAAGCTTGCTCATATTGGTATAAGATGCTTTTAATTTCTTGGACGGACTTCTTGTTAGCTTGGCAGAAAAATAAAGAGTCATCTGCAAAGAGAAGATGACTAATCGCAGGCCCACCATTACTGATCTTAATGCCTTTGATAGCTCCATTCCTCTCTGCTCTTTTCATCATATGGCTGAGAACTTCTGCACAAAGAATAAACAAGTAAGGCGAAAGGGGGTCGCCTTGTCTGATGCCCCGCTTGGGTTCAATGAAACCATGAGGAGCGCCGTTGATGTTCACCGAATAAGTAGTTGTACGAACACATGTCATGATCCATTTGATCCATTTAACATCAAACCCAAACCTGAACATAGTCGCTTGCAAAAAATCCCACTCGAGACGGTCGTACGCTTTTGTGATATCCGTTTTGATTGCCAGAAACGAGTTTGCACATCGCTTTTTAACTTTTAGAGCGTGGATTACTTCATGAGCTATGAGGACATTGTCTGTAATTACCCTCCCCGGGATGAACGCCGCTTGCTCTTCAGAGATTATGCTTGAGAGATGCCGCTGAAGTCGCTCTACCAAAACCCTTGAAATGACTTTATAGCTAACATTGCACAGCGCAATTGGACGATATTCGCTTAAATGCTTAGCCTCAGACGTCTTCGGGATCAGACAAATGTTTGTGTGGTTTAAAGACTTGTCAAAGGAACCGTGTTCAAAAAAGTTTTGTACCTCCTCTATTAACTCTGTTTTTATGTCCTCCCAATATTGTTGAAAAAACGCACCAGTGAATCCGTCAGGCCCCGGCGCCTTCGTGGATCCAATGGAGAACACAGCTTGTTTTATTTCCTCTTCTGACACAGGTTTTATCAAATTGGCGTTCATCTCCGGAGTTACTCTAGTCTGGAACTCGTGTAGGACATGATAGTGATTATTCTGTGGGTTTAAGTCACTTTCAAAAAGCTTCGTGAAAAACTGTTCCGCCACCACTCCTATATGCGTATCACCCCGATGCTCTGTGCCGTGATCATCGATAAGGGAGATCAGTCTGTTTTTAGCTGCGCGAGTTTTAGCAGAGGCAAAGAAATACTGAGTATTGCGTTCGCCACTCGATAGCCAAGTTTTTCGACTTTTGATTCGCCAAAATTCTTCCTCATTTTCATAAGCCCGAGTTAGCTGAAGACGCAGATCTCTTAATTGTTGAGTAGATGAACCAACAGAGTGAGCCTTATCCAGACGATGTTTAAGCAAGACAATTTCATCACAGCCAGACCGGCGATATCTTCGTTTCCACTTAGAAATTTCCGTACGACAATTCTTTAGGCGAGATCCAATGCCTTCATGATGACCCCTCATTCTCAACTTCCAGCCCATCTTCACTGCATCATTGAACCCATCCTGACCAATCATTCTGCTATCAAAGTAAAATTGTCCTTGTCTTGGAGTGAAGTCATTGGAGATAGTTGTTATCACTGGTCGGTGATCAGATTCTATAAATTCCAAAAACTCAGAGTGGGAAGCCGGATGTTCAGCGAGCCATTCATTATTCACCAATGTTCTGTCTAGGCAACAAGCCACATCATGGGTATAACGTTTCCCAATCCAACTAAATGGATCACCAAAGTGCTTCAGGTCTTCAAAGTCACATATCTGTAGCATTCGGCGAAAATCCATGAACGATGATTCTGGTCTTCGAGGACCACCACGCTTCTCATTGTTATTCTTTATCTCATTGAAGTCACCAATAGCCGTCCATGGTCCGGTTCGAGTAGTTGCTGTTCTTTCTAATCTTTCCCAAACCAAGTGTCTTAATGAAGGATTTGGATTGCCATAGACACAAGTCAAATAGAAAGCAAATCCATTAGATTGAACATGGGTATCTACAAGGTTTGGGGATTGAAAAAGAACAGAAACTGAAATACTACTATTTCACATTAAGGCTATTCCTCCACTTAATCCTACAGGGGGGACAGTTATAACTCTGTCATATCCCAAAACAGCACAAACATCACGAACATGGTCGTCGTTTTGCTTTGTTTCCATGAGGCAAATGATGTCTGGAGAAAACTTTCGTTTGATCTCCTTAAGACGTCGAACTGCGAGGTCATTGCCTAGTCCTCTACAGTTCCAAGCGGTTGTCCTCATGGCGGAAGAGGTGGTTCTAGGCCCACCGCGCCTCGCTCAAGTCCAGGGTGAGAAGCTTCACCCGAGCAGCCACTGCTTTCACCAATCTCCCGGATGACCATCGTCACGTTTTCAATCTTCACAGTCTCGTCAGGTGAGTCTTCTCTCTTTCTCTTGCCACGGTCCGAGGAGCGAACCCCAGCAGTGTCGTCAAGGTTAGGAGTTGGGAGAGGGCCCATACGGTTGATAAGATCTGCATAAGTGGGATGAGTGACACTGCTTGTTTCCCCCTCAGCATTCCACCAATTGTAAACCCCGGCTCTCCCTTCCATCTCTTTATGAGAGCCCAACGCATCATGATTAGGGTCAATGTCATCAAGGGCATCAGCTTCGGCCTCTCCATCATCCATGTCAGCCCTCGCTTCGTCCTCAGCATTCCCATCGATATCCCTCGGGATAGCGTTGATGTCTGCAATAGGAGCACGGTCAGGTGGAGGGATTGCAGCATCGTCGTCATCGTTTCCCTCTGGGATGTGGTCAGCACCGCCGTTTGGAATTATGCAGGCTCCGGAGTCATGGGTCAGCATGCCACAGATCTCACAGAAACCTCGGAGGCGCTCGTAACGGAAGCGAAGCAAAGTGTTAACCCCCACCTGGAATTGAAAATATCTCTGAAACCGTAGCGGTTGTTGAATGTCCCAGTGAATCTGGATGCAAACGAATTCCACCCTAGCGGCCGCCTCTGCATCATAGTCGACATCCAGAAGATTACCAATAGACCGGCCAATGTGTGTGAGCACGTCGCGATTGAGGAAGTGAAACGGGATCCCACGAACTTGGATCCAAAAAGGAATGAAGTCGATTAACGGTGGGTTCTCAAGAGGAGTCCATCTTTGGAGGACCAACATTCTATCATTGAAGGCTCAAGGACCTCTGCGCATGACCGTCGCCAAGGATTCCTCAGAGGGAAAGATGAACTGAAACTGGTTACCACCCACAATTCTGCCATGGACAAGGCTCGATTGGCCCCACACCCGAGGCATAGACGCTATAATAGAGCGTACATTCTGCCGTCTTGGTATCACCGGCCGACCCATGAGTATGAAACGGTTCTCTGCTGCAGCAACGGCCACCACATCCGCCGGAATTGCGATTGGAACATCGTCAGCCCCCAAGTCAATGTCTTGAACCGCTCGTCTTAAGTTATCACCCATTTTTGCCAGATTTTTATAGAATCGAAGAGGAAAGGTAGTGATGAGAAGGAGAAATTGGATTGCAAGTGTTGAAGGGTGAGGCATCTCCTCGAATATATAGTCACCGTCAAACTCATAAACTGTCCCATTTGCACGTAATGGGATCAGCCACGACGTGGAGATAACCGCCTGACGACCAAAGAGGAGAAACTGCCCCACGACGCCGGCGAAACTGCCAACAACCGTCTTCAAAGAGACGGAAAATCCAATCCAAAGAGAAGTTACAATCGCACAAAAAATCGCACAAAAGGTCGCCATCGCACCTGTAGATATGTTTTATTGTGCTGCATAAAGAGTTCTAAACTTCTAATATTCGAAAGTATTAAATAGATAAAACATATAAATGAGATTGTTTACGAATAATTCATCCGTAAAAACGATATGGAAGTAGACATCTTAGTCGTAGATCAATTCCGCTCTACACTCCATTATGGAGTCTCCACATAGAAGACACATACATAAGGCAACGAACACACAAGAAACTACACTTTGGATTTTATCTTTATAATGTTAAATATTTTGCCGTAAATCAATTGATTCACCAGCATTTTCGAGGGCTCGGGCATGGCCGCCATGCACTCGGGAGGTCTGCACGTGACAGCAGAGGGCTCGTACATGGCCGCGTTCTCGGGAGGTTTGCACGTGACAGCAGAGGGCGATATCGTCTCTATTGATCATTTACGGAAAATCAGGAAGAACAAAGTACAAAAAATTATATAATTAGTTGCAATAAGAAAACGTTCAGAATTATCACAACTCAAATGAACATTAGTGCCATACACAATAGTAATATGTAATATGTATAAGTATTTTGTCTATTTAATTAGTACCTTGTGAGTATTTTGGGGTTAACCCTCCCGCAAAAGCTGACACTAACGGGAACATGGTAATTGCTATCGGTATGATTATTCCTGCAAATACATTTTTTTTTTGAAACATAGTATTGCAAAGTACTATATTATACGTGTTTGTAATTTACTATACTCTTTCTTGTTAAAATGTGAATATCATTTATTACTAATCATAATGATAGAAAATGAACAAAGAAAAGAGATAAAGAGCTTTGGCATATATACCTATTTCGTACATTCGTTCTCCCCACCACGCTATTACCACCAACATGAGCATGATAACTGCTACCGATATCATTATTCCTGCAAATATTTTTTCTTATTAAAAAAAAGCATATAGTATTGCAAAGTTGTGTTATACGTACGTGTTAATAATATATACTAATATACTATACGTTTTCTTATTAAATGTGAATAGCATATATGACTACACATAATGATAAAAAAAATGAAAACTAATCGATACAGAGAAGCTTTGGCATGTATACCTAGTTTGTTCGTTCGTTCTCCGCAACACTTTCTTGTTACCAACATGAAGAGTAGGGCACAAACGAGAAGTGTAGCTATTTTCATCACAAAAAGTGTGTGTGAACTGATCGCGATCAAATGAGATTATGAATATTTTGGAATATTTGAGACATTCACAAACCTAGTTGAAATATATCGGTATAGTATGCATACTCCGTATATGCTCTTGTGCATAATACCACAAGTGCGAAAAGAAGAATTAATCCCATCGTGATTCCTGTTAATAAAAATAATCAACACAACAAATTTTGTGGCTGAAATACCAAATAATAAGCATCAAAACTGTGGTAGTTGTCGTCTTTATTGTAGACATTTGACCATTTCCTTTCATCTCTTTCGATTACGGTGAAGCATGCACGTAGTATTATTTTCTTCTTCTTTGTTTATATACTTTTTGTTTACTTTCTTCTTTATCTTTTTTTTTTTTTTTT
>Ga0041059_1001765_pt1 | contig 16890 bp, 20 predicted proteins | sample AraColnosormetaG_FD_56232 | JGI IMG/M metagenome (GOLD analysis project Ga0041059, IMG submission 56232) | Arabidopsis roots microbial communities from North Carolina, USA - Col MF nosort | ecosystem: Host-associated > Plants > Roots > Unclassified | place: USA: North Carolina | collected...
AAAAAAAAAAAAAAAAAAAAAAACTTGTCAGTTGTCACAATAATGCTAAAAAAAACTCTGATAAAAAAAATAAATAATGCTAAAGAAAACTGCTCCAAACTCTCCAAAACGTCGCCGTTGTTCATCCTTCGCCGCCGTTGATCTCGTCGGTGAGTTTTAAAAATTCTCTACATTTCTCTCATTTGGTGAAGAAAAACAAAAAAAAAACTCTTCTTTTGGATTCTCTCTTTTACCTTTTGCGGTTTTTTCTAAGGTTTATGTTTCCGAATTGAATTTTCAGTTCAAATTTATGTCTCTGTTACATTCTTCACAAAAAAATCTCTTCTTTTGGATTCTTCTCTCTATTTACTTTTGCTATTTTCTTCTAGGATTTATGTTTGAGAGTTCAGGTTTTGTCTCTGTTACATTCACGTTATAGGTTCACTTGTATCGTTTTCAGCTTCACAAACAAAACTTTAGTAAGGTGTTTGATTTACGGAGAAATCCAAAATGTTCTCAAACACGGTCATTGTCTCTAGCTTTGGTTGTGGATTTTGGTTATTATAGCTACCTAAAGTTTTGATTTTTGGTTATTGTAGCTCTCTAAAGTTTTTATTTTTGGCTATTGTAGCTTCCTGAAGTTATGATTTTTTGTTAAAGTTTTGATTTTTAATTACTTTAGCTAGCTAAAGTTTTGATTTTTGGCTAAAGTTTTGATTTTTGGTTATTGTAGCTTCCTGAAGTTATGATTTTTGGTTAAAGTTTTGATTTTTAGCTAAAGTTTTGATTTTTAGCTAAAGTTTTGATTTTTGGTTATTGTAGCTTCCTGAAGATATGATTTTTGGTTAAAGTTTTGATTTTTGGTTATGATAGCTAGCTAAAGTTTTGATTGTAGATATTAAAGTTACGATATTTGGTTATTGTAGCTACCTAGAGTAAATGGTCTTCTGCTTCTTAAAGTTTTGATTTTTGTTTATTGTAGCTATCTAAAGTTTTGATTATTGTTTAAAGTCATGATTTTTGGTTATTGTAGCTAGCTAAAGTTTTGATTTTTCGTTTGAAATGCTCTCGTTTTGCTATAGCTCTCTTAAGGGTTGTTTTTCAGTTACAATTTCTCTAGTTCTTAATATAAGTTTTAACATCTCTCTCTCTCTCTGTGTAGGATCAGCAAACAGAACGTTCATGGTTTCAGTTTCCCTCCCGAAAGAACTCATCCTCGAGATTTTGAAGAGATTGCCTGCAAAGTCAGTTAAGAGGTTTCATTGTGTGTCGAAGCAATGGGCATCAATGCTTAGTTGTCCACATTTCAGAGAGTTGTTCCTGACCAGGTCCTCATCTGCTCAGCCGCGTCTCTTATTCGCCATCGAAAAACATAATCAGTGGAGCTTGTTCTCGTTGCCTCAGCGTCTGACTCCATATGAGAAGTCTTCTTCGTCGTCTGTTGTAGTAACCCCTGAATTTCACATGAAGTTCCCTCCAGATGGTATGCTGATCTATCCTCGTCATGACCGACGGTTTTCATTTGGCTATGCCTCTGGTTTGATGTATTTCTATGGTATGTGGATCAACGAGCACGATTACGATGGAGTGCCTGTGATATGCAACCCTTTAACAGGACGGTATGCGAGCTTGCCTTTTCTGGAAAGGTATAGAAAGGCGTTTAGCTTTTTCGGGTTTGATCCGATTGAGAAGCAGTACAAGGTGTTGTTCATGGCTTACCCTTCTGGTCCTGATCATCATACAGTTCTAACATTTGGAACTGGAGAAATGAGTTGGAGAAAGATAGAATGTTCTGTAAAACATGACATTGTGAGTGATGGGATATGTATCAATGGGGTCATGTATTACTTAGGCGATACGTCTGAGTTTATGACTGCTTTTGTGGTTGTTTGCTTTGATGTGAGGTCTGAGACATTCAGCTTTATTTACCCTGGAAGCTATTGTGAAGTGATAAACTACAAGGGAAAGTTGGGTTTGGTTTTTTGTGATGATTACACTGATGATGCTATTGAGTTGCGTCTGTGGGTTCTAGAGGACAAGGAGAAAATAGAGTGGTCAAAGTATGCCTACAAGTTGAAGGATGAGAAATTCTCGGCTCATTACGTTTCCATTGTTGGAGTGAGTGCTGCGGGTGAGATTGTTCTGTCAATGGCTGATTTCACGTCTAAACAACCGTTTTATGTGTTCTACTACAATCCCGAAAGGAACACACTCCAATGTACTGAAATTCAAGGCTTTGAAGAACACCATGGAACATTCGACAGGCGTAGCAGAGTCCGCGTCTTTGTAGATGATTGCAGTAGTTTCTACCGTTTTGCTGACCATGTTGAGTATCTGAATGTTGACGAACCAAAGCTGCTGAAGTCCAAAATCTATGATGGTCCAAATGCGAAGATAGAATGGGAAGAGGAAGAAGAAGAAGATGAAGATGAAGATCAAGAAAAAGAAGAAGAAGATCAATGGAGTTAGGGTAAAAGCAATGGTCATGTCTTTTGGTGCTTATCTATGAGGTTACGTTCTTTAGTTGTGAAGTGAAGTTTAGCTGGTAAATTCTGTCTCTCATAAGTACTAAATCAGTAATTATCTATGAGTGTCTTGTAGCAGAGATTGCAGTAACTCTGTCTGGCCAAAAGGCTCTGTCGTTTCTTTGTTTTGTTAAAGTAGAATGTTACCACCAAGAAGAACTTTTGTAGTTTAGTATTAGCTTTTTTTCTTTCTTTTGGTAAAAGATCCATCCTTTTCATTACAAAGAAACTATTAACCAGTCTTAATCTCAAACACACAAACGATTCTGTTAAAGAAGTCATCTTTTAAGGATACATAGCTAATCTATCTTCACTCATATATGATCATCATAAAGTTTGGGTGGACTCTTCATGTTTTGGAGCCATGGAGTGTGAAGAATCTGAAGGCTCTCTCGTAGGACTCGATACTGAAGGTTTTCTTGTAGGACTTGAATTTGATGGTTTTGTTGTAGGACTTGAATCTGGTGTGGCCATATGAGATGTTTGGTTGGGACTAGTGGAACCCGATGATGATTGCGTGATTGAGGTTATCACGCTTGGTAGATTCTCTGGAGAAGCATGCATGTTGACTCTTATCCTGTTGTGGATGTTCACATACTCATCGGTTTCGTCAAGGATCTCTTCCTGAAAAATCAGAGCAAAAAAAGAATGCCTATGATTCTTTACTTCTCTAATGCTAATAACTAAAGCAGATGCTCATGCTTCGGTTTGAGTTACCTGAAGAAGCTCTTCGATAACATCCTCCATGGTGATAACTCCTACAACCTCCTCATTGGTAGGAAAATCAGGTATGGGAGTATTCTCAATGTCCAAAATGCAGAACGAACAGCCTCTATGTCGCTTCTTAGCTGGAGCAGCCAATAGACTTGTTTTCCCTGACCCTTGCTGCTCCTCACCGTTCTCACTCTTGCCGGATTTTGCATCTCCGGTTTCAATTTTGAATACTACAATTCCAAAGAAAATTAGGCTAACATGTGTTCTCATGTTTATTTATGGAACGTCGCTAAGTTATGCCGAGACACACCTTCCTTCTCCGATACCTCAAACTGAGCTTTTGGTTTCCTACAACTGTCCTTAAAAAGTTCGTCTTTCGTTTTCTTGTTTTTTCTGCGCTCAATACCATTTTCACTTGTTTCGGGAGATTGCTCCTGCTCGTCAAGATCCTTGTAAACAACTGCTATGTGACTGTGACCCTTCTGGAACTCGTTTAAGATATCATATAGTGGCATGGTCTCAGAGACACTGGAGGAAATAAATAGTATAAACATGAACTCTGTGTATGCATTAAATCCTGGTCGTAAAGAAAGAAAGTTAGCTTTAGAGAGTCATTTACCGTGGAATTTTTCTCATGGACATTTTTCTCAGAGGAACTTCCTTTCTGGCATCAACTGCCAATAGATTTTTAACCTGCATCAGCAAAAGGGGACATTACATGCTGTGAAGCTAGACAATACAAAAACAAAGTCCATATGAAAGATAGGTACCAGAATGAGCCCAATTATATGTGTGGGATTTCTGAAATAAACTGGAACTCTGCTATGACCAACTGACATAATTGTATTTAAAGTTTCCCTGTATTGTGGATGAAAGCAGATTATAAGGTCAAAATATTTAAGTAAACTGAATAAGAGTAAATAGAAGATGATGGAAGCAAAACAAAAAAAAAAGAACCCACAAATTAAGAGGTGTATCAAGCTCAAGGGAAAATGCATTCGATATGGGAGTCATTGCATCTTTTGCCGTCTTTTCAGTTAATTCAAGTGCACCTGTGATGATTGAAGTCTCATCGGTTGTTAGATCTCCACCTTTCCCAGCCTAGTAAACAAGAATTATATACAAAAGTCTGTCAGAAAAGTTGGCTCTAAGAGACACAACGGTTCAGCGACACATCTGGAACTATTTAATATGGAGGACAACACAGCTTCAGTTTTCAATTCCAAGGTCATAGCAAACATCACTAGCTGCATACCTCATTTCCATGGAAATTCACAAATGTCTTTAGCTCTGCTCTCCGTAAAAGAACTCCATGTCCCTTACCCAACATCCAATCAAGAACCTGAAGCAACAATGTTTACCAAAACAGAGAAACATCAAGATTTAGCCGAGCATTTCAATCAAGCCAGAAAAGGGATTACACAAGCTGATTTTTCAAAACAGAAAATCTGACTCTCTACCTTACTGATTGGATATGAAATTGGGAAGAACAGTACAAGAAGAACACGAACAAAAGGAGCCATTATCGCTCCAACCTTAAGCCCGTATCGAGTACAAACTGCTTGTGGCATTATCTGCAGATACTCAACAGCAGAGAAACTATAATCACAAACTGTAAAAATGGAAAACAAAAGTATATCAAAACTATAGGTAACAGATATAAAACCTCTCCAAACACCAGTATAAGAGTCACTGAAAGAAGAATAGCTAACCAAGGAGGCACAATTTTATCCAAAAATATTGGTAAAGCCTACAATAAAAAGAGATCATCAACACCATTATATATACAAGTCTCTGCTTCAAATACATAGAAACCAAAAAATCAAGTATCACCTCCATAGCCATAGAGTTTCCGATCAAAAGTGTACATAGCAACAGATGCTGATTCTTCACTACTGGAAATATCTTACCTAACAATCAAATACACATGTTCTTCAATTGCTATGTACAATTAAAAATCATAAAATCAGCTAAAGAACAGAATCTTCAAAATTCAACAGAATCGTCATCAAGTTGAAGCACTCACCGGCGTTGATTCGATCTTGAGGACGGCCAGATTTGATGAGAACTTCGAGGTCGACTAAACCGAGAGACATGAGACCAAGAGTTAAACCAGCCATCAAGCCAGCGAACGCTACAAGAGCTATGATTATCACGACGTAGAGCGAGAACGTGGTTCCGCAGCACGGAATATCCGATGACATAGTTTTAGAGTTACCGGAATCTGAGAATTTGTTTCCGGCGGAAATTGTTGGGGAGAATTCGGCGAGAGAGATGAGTTTAGAGTGACTCTTTGATGTTTTAGTGCGTATCTAATTCAGACGATCATCTTTTATCAAACGCATTAATTTCGACTTTCCTTATTGGGTATTTATTTAATATTGTTTTTGAGATCTAACCGGAATAAATGTCCGGTCGAATTTTACCAATCTGGTTGTGGTGGACCAAATTTTTTATTTTGGTACCCCTACTTCCATTCTCATCGAGTGAGCTAGTAAGATTCAAATACTACATAGTTATTTTGGTATCCTAACTTCCATTCATATATTCAATTACGTCATTCCAAGTGCATATATATAAATTTGTTCCGTGCTAGTAAAAATTAGGTCGAATAAAAGTTTCTTATTAATTTTTGTTAAACAAATTAGAGATCGATATGATGGGAATAAAAATTTGCCACACCAAAACACGTTCATGTTAAGAGTATCAAAGTTGGTGTAAAAAAAGTATGACAAAAATTGTATAGATTGAAATAGGTCTTAACCGAAACTGAAACTGAGTGCTACATAAAGGACAAAAAAATTACACATAACTCAAACCAAATAAACATGCACAAATGTTCAACAAGGGAGAGAAAAAAATGAAGCCATTTACTGATTTAAAAGGCTTCATTCGTTTACACTTTTCTTCAACTTTTTCATATACATAATTATAAAGATTTATATTTTTGGACTTCATATACATAGTTATAAAGATTTATATTTTTTTGAATGAATATTTATGTTTAACTTCTATTTATGATTTAACATTATATTGATTTTCACATGGATGTTTCTGTTTAACGTTCTGATTTTATAATATATTTTTTGATTTTTATATTTATAATTATTTTTTTTGAATATTTTTTTTTGGTAAGCGATCGGGCCGCGGAGCCTCCCGTTCTATTCAAAGTAACTTAAGAAAACAAACCTAATGGACTGGGATTTGCCTTGGACATGTTACCCCAAGGTTATCCTCTTTCCAAAATAAATCAACAACATTCGGAACAAAATGAAACCCAAGTGGTAAAGAAAAAACATAGTTCGCTAATCCATCAGCAAAACGATTAGCTTCCCTATACACGTGAAAAATTCGGACTCTCCAATCTTTCGATATGAAGCCATGGCACAAACGTACCAGGAAAGACAGTGGATGATGATCACTTATCCCTGTCTTCAAAAAACCAACTACTATCTCCGAGTCTACTTCCAACTCTATATGTGATGATTTCCTCTCCCAAGCTAAGTAGAGACCGTAATATGCTCCCCACAGTTCCGCCATTGGTGCCGAGCTTCTCCCAATATTCAAAGAGAAACCGCCACACCATCGCCCCTCATTATCCTGTAGCACTCCTCCAGCGGTTGCCAGCCCCGGATTCCCACGTGACGCACCATCCGTGTTAATCTTCAAGCATCCAGCTGGCGGTTTAACCCACCCTATTATTTTCTTTGAATATTGTATATAGGGTGAGCTTTAGTTCTATTTAAAGGTTTAGTATATTGAATAGAGGGCATTGATGAGAATCTGAACAATCATGGTTTAAGGTTTCTCTTTTATTTGTTAGAGTGGTTTAAGGTTTCTCAAACAGAGATACAAGTACATTCTCCATTATTAAGGCAAGCATAATAATAATCTTTAGGGCATTGATGAGAATCAGGACAATCACGATCAGTCTTGCATCTTATCACCTTGGTCAGCTCAGTCTCAACTTGTTGGCGCGAACAATGGCATATTCCAAGAATACAGTTCGCACCTGGATCTTGACATCGCAACACACAATCTTCATCTGTCTTGCATAAATTTCTGGCTTGAACTCCAAAGATATTCACGAACAACGTACCTATTAATTGCAAACACATACCATATTTTATTAGGTCTTATAGATCGATTAATCAAAATGTAAGAGATATGTAGTATATAGAGTGACTGAGTGAGAAGCTAACATGAGAGATAGAAAACGAAAATGATGGAGATTGTTCTTCTCAATGCCGTCATGTTTTTGATGTGAGGATGATCAGTTTATCGTTTAGAGTTTATAAACACGTTTTTTGGTATCTTTACATGGTGATTTAGGTGCGTAAATATTGTATCTTGGAGCATGAAAATGGCAATTTATTTAACGCATAGTACACGACTTTGACAAACAAGATTTTTGTTGCTATAATTAGTGATGTTACTAAGGAAACAAATTAGGAGGAATTTGTACAATATTCCTAAATTGTTTTACTATTTAACGTAATTTTTGATATAATTCCGTCATATTCCTAATTTTGTACCAAAAATAGAACTAATATTGATCTATATAAGGTCTACGTGATTAATCTTTTTCATTTGGAATCATATAACAAACATATTCTCACCAATCTTGTGTCCAAAAAAAAAAAAATATATTCTCATGACCAAACTAGATAAGGATAAAGAAGGAATAAATTTTTACTTTTACTGCACATAATTTTAAAAAACCCAAAATTTGAGCATGAAAATTAGTATTTTGAGAATCTATTCACTAAATCATCAGGGTGCTTGGAAAGAAACACTCAAGAGAGAGAGAACACTCAATTAGGATTGATAAAAAAAAACCTTGTTGTTGGAAAAAACTTTTAACCTTGGGGAGAAAGCTATCCTCCTCCAAATCCTAGAAGACGTCGCCGCTGGTCTTCCCTCTACACTGTTGTTCTCGTTTCTTGTATCAGCTGCCAAATTTCATATAAAGTTCTCTCCAAAACAAAATACAGACTATCCTAGTAGGGACCGACAAATTTCATGTGGCTATGCATCTGGTGATCTATTCCTATGGTATGTGGATCAAAGAGAAGGGTAAATACTATGGAGTGCCTGTCACAATATCTACGTAACCCTATAATGGGACGGTATGCAAACTAACCTTATCTGCAAAGTTACAGATAGGCGTTCAGCTTTTTTGGGTTTGATCCGGTTTGACAAGCAATTCATGGTATTGTTCATAGCTTATCCATTTGGTCATCAAATTCTTACATTTGAAACAGGAGAAATGAGGTGGAGAAAGATAACATGTTCTACATATGGGATTGCGAGAGTGAAGGGATATGCATCAATGGGGTTTTGTATTATTTAGGTGACACGTCTGATGTTTACTTAGATGACAAGTATGAGAAGATCTGAAGAGTGAAGATGCCTGATTTTGTGATAGTTTGCTTTCAAATCAGGTATGAGAAATTCAAGTTTATTTACCCAAAAAGCTTTTGCCAGTTGATAAATTATATTTTAGTAAATAAAGTTTTCTTCTAAAGTTTCATTTCTCTTCATTTCTTAATCAATTATATGCTACATACATATTTTTAAATTTTCAAAATTTTAACATAGTTTTAAAGTTTGTTTGAAGAAAAGTTTGTGTTCAACTCCTTTTTGTTATTTAACATTATTGATATCCGGAGGATGTTTTTGTCTAATATTATTATTTTCTAATATATTTTTGATTTTATTTATAAATATTTTCTTTGAATATTTTGTATAGTTTGAGCTTTCTGTTTTAAGGTTTAGAATATTAGAATAGATTGAGGTCATTGATGAGAATCAGAACAATCACGGTTTAAGGTTTCTTAAACAGAGATACAAGTACATTCTCCATTATTAAGGCATGCATAATAATCATATTTAGGGCATTGATGAGGATCAGGACAATCAAGATCAGTCTTGCACCGTATCGCCTTGGTCGGCTCAATGTCGACTTTTAGGTGCGGACAATGGCACTCGCCATGAATACACTGTGCATCTTCGTCTGAACAACGCACCACACACTCTTTTGTTGTCAAGCATGATGCATCGGCTTGAACTCTAAAGATATTTACAAACATTGTACCTATTAATTGCAAACACATACCATATTTTATTTGGACTTTTAGGTCGAATAATCAAAATGTAAGAGGTATATATATAGTAGTAGTAGTAGTATATATAGAGAAAGCTTACATGAGATATAGAGAATGAAGATGATAAAGATTGTTGTTTTCAATGTCGCCATGTTTTTGATATGAGGATGAGTTTATGGTTTAGAATTCATAAACACGTTTTTGATATCCTTACATGGTGGTTTAGATGCTTAAATAATGTGTATTCGACCATGAAAACGACAATTTAGTTATAACGCATAGGACGACTTTGACAAATAAGATTTCGCTTTAGTTGATGATATCTACTAAAGAAGAATTATTAGTTTGGGATTTAAATAGTGTTTTAATGACTTTAAATATTATTTAGAATTTGTGTTATTCAATCAAAATATGATTAAACTTTATTAAAGTTTCTTGTTATTAGTTTTTGATTTGTAAAAAGACTTTTCAATTTTTTTTATTAATTTGGAGTTATTGGATTCATACTTTAATAAAATCACTGATTTTTTTATGTTATTCAACTAAAACAAAAGAATCTTTGAATGTTAATCAATTAAATTATTGTATTATTGGTTTATGCTTTCTACACTTTTATTCACAAAATAAAGTCATAAAAAGTAGTATCATAAAAATAGAGAGATTGGTTAGGAAATTTTACAAGATTATAAAAAACCTAATCAACAAGATTATAAAAAACTCTCAATCAATAGTTTATAATCCTTCATTTATCTAGTTTCATGATTTTATTAAAGTTATCAAAATTCTTTTTAAAATAGAATCCAATAACACTACTTTCTATGATTTTATTAAAGTCATCAAGAAATAAATTAGAATCCAATAACACCCCTGAAAGAAATATGAGAAAGATTTGGTTAAGTAAACATATAAATATAACATATGTATGATCTTCCAACGTATGCATGATCTTAATATGTATGCATGATTTTATTTTATTTTTTGTCATCATGTATGCATGATATAATACATAAAAATAATTTTTTTGTATTTTATTTAATTAGATATATAATTTCCTTATAATTGTCTTCTTTACCTTTTAAAATTGTATATATATATAAATTTAATTTCCTTATAAATACTTTTTCTAAATAAATAAAGGAAAATTTATTTTACACGTGTCAAAAATCTAAGATCGTGAAAAAATTGACACGTGTCATGATCTCGTGAGTTACTAACTTTCAAAATTGTACTTCATATAATAGAATTTTACATCAAGACAAAAAAAAATCAATTAAAAAAAAAAATTATTAAACAGTATTTAGGAAAACAAATCTTAAACAAATTAATTTTATTTGGTTAAAAAAAGATGTTTGGTGTCTTTATTGTCTTAGGAAGACCAAAAAAAAAAGATTGGGTGTCTTAAATCTAAATTTATTACTCCTTTTGTTCCTAAATAATAGTAGATGTTTTAAAAAAACTAATTGCATCAAAAAGATAGAGTTTTTACTTCTTAGGTATTATATGCAGTATTTCTTATTTAGTTTTATGAATTGTAAACTTCAAGAAACAATAATTATATATCATCGGTTTTAAAATTAGCAACAAGCACAAAAGTTGAGCCATGGGGATCCTCGAAGCACACCACGACGTCATCAACCGGGATCCACGACCTCGAGACTCCACCTTCGTTAATCTTGAGCAACGACCACATCGATGACAAAAATTACACCACCGCAGACGGAGAAGTGCTCCCCCACCAACTCCTGAATCATAGACAAGATGAAGTCTCAAAACCTGTGAATGAAAAGCAGCAGCGAAGAAGAAAGAAAGTAGAAAACCCTAGATCTACTTGTTGTCGCAAGGAATATCCAAGCAACGGTTGTCTTTAGTTTTAATATATTAGCTCAAATATTCTAACATTAATATACTAGATTAAAACCAAACTGAAAAATAAACGTTTGGGTTATAAATACTAAATAAAATACATTTGTTTACATCATTCTAGCCTATATTATATTTCAATCTAAGATTTTTTTTAATTTACTCTTCAGTTTCAAAGTTCAAAATTTGACTTATGCACAACATTAGCTATTGTGTCATAAAAATTATAAATACCATTCTACACTTTTCGGTGTACATTATCATTTATACTATATACTACAATAGTACAATGTATAGCACCAAAACAACAAAATAAATCAATATTAAATAAAATTTTATTACAACATATTTCTTAAAATATAAAACACTGGCACGGGTCAGGCCTAGTGTTTACATATTGGTTCATCTTAAGATAATGAATTTGTCAAGTGGACCAATAAGGAGAGTGAACCTTTATGTTTACATATTTGGTTAATTATTTCAAGCTAGATCAGTTTAGTTTTTCGGTTAAAATTTTTATTATGACTTTGAAATGGAAATAGGGGTGAAGAAAAAATATGTAAAATTAACACATGCTCAAAATCCAAAACTTGTTCATGCAAAATATGCAATGATTCGTAACAACTCCTTTCACCAGTTTTCGTGATAAATAATCCTTTACAGAACCAGAAGTATATACATACATACAAGGACGAGTAAATACAATCCATCGTTACACTGTGGTTTCTGCCTTATGGAAGATTATCAAACGTATAAAAGTGTTGCGCCTACCATTTGACATCGAGTGTTAAAGCTTCTTGAGGAACAAGTAATGATGGAAACTTTGTGAATGACATGTTAGACATCAAACTGCTCCATGCTTCTGTATCCACTTCAATGAAAGGCACTACTTTTCTCAGCCTCACTGCTTTCAACTTATCTCCTTCGATTTTCGCCGTTACTTCAAACCAAACCCGTTCGATCTTCGGTTTTGTTCTCCATGCTACTTTTTTACTTATCACACTCTCATTCTTCCCAATACTTCTCTCGATCTCTAACTGAAACCGTACCATTCCTGATGCCTTTAGTTTAGCTGTTACAGAACTCACTGTTTGTCGTGTTCCATTCCCTAAAGAGTTCAGAACTTTCTCCAACTTGTGGATCTTTAAGCCAAGAAGATCATTTGGGAACCGATGCTGCCTGTACGTGTGAGCTTTATAATAACATTTTTCTGCATATAAATGGATTGCCTCATCTGATAAGTACGAAGTCTTGATTTGCGTAGTTGCATTTGAAGTCCTAAACGCAACCAATGAAGCTGACCCTATGATTTGTATGGGAGGCAATGGCACACACACAGAACCCCAAAACGACCATAAAGAACTTCCTTCTTTAATATTTACAGGATCGACAGTAGCAGCGTATCTTCGATGGGATGAGTGGAATAGAGAGACTGCTTGAGCTTCCCTTATTTCTACTGAGATGCCCTCACTCACAAGAACTCGTTTTAAACCGCTATGTGAAATGTTCATCTGAAAACAAATCATAAGCTCGAAATCATCAGTGACAAAACAAGCTACTCCCACACATAAACCAAGTCTTCCTTAAAACGTATTCAGGCCTTTCATTACTTTTTGCACTTAACGTTTCTTCGTTCGTGGTCATCTACTCGAGACCACGAACGAAGAAACGTAAAAAAAATCACTAAAACAAGACCTAAGTTTCGAATTCCTCCGATAATCCTAACACTGAGTAGATCATTACCATCAATCATAGCACTAAGAGAGTCGTTTAAAGAAGAACATTTTTACCGGTAACGAAAGCGAGAGACGATCATTGCCATCGACAAGTAGCTCAAATGGACCTTTCAATACAAGCGGCGGATCAAGAACCTTACTCGAATTAACTTCCCGAACTAGTTCCTGCAACTCAACATCACTACCCCCGCCGCTTCTTCTCCAATCTGTTATTTCATCCGGGAAGATGAATACGAATCTGCTCTTCCCTAATCGGATCCGGATCTCAAATCTCCGACTCGTACCAATACGAATCTTCTTAACTTCCAATTTCGAAAATCTAACTTCCTCTAGATTCCACTTCTGCTTCACCGATATCTCCTTCAGCACATCCTAAAGTAGCGAATGCCAATTGGTCAGACGATCAAACACCAGAGAAGAAGATTGATTTGATTTGATTTACCTGTAGAATCGGTGTTGCGGTGATGTTGGATTCGTCTGGCTGCGAAGGATCGAGAGCGACGGCTAGAGTAAGGACTTGGATGAATAGAGAGAGTACGACGGAGGAAGGAGAGCGACAGATCTTCATTCGTCCGATAAGGTTTACGCCGCCGTAACCGTCGATTGTCTCGTTGTTCTTTTTAGGGAAATGACGATAACACCCATTGAAGTTTTCCGATATTAATTATGTTAGTGATGTGGCAAGATTCACATGACATGAGCCTGCCTGGGCTCTCTATACCATTTTTTTTTTTACTCAAACTATTAGTTTATTGATCTTGAAATGATACCAAAGTGAAATACAAAACCCAAATAAGGGAAATTAAAGCCAGCGGACGACATAAAAGTCTCCAGAGTCAAAGCCGACAGAAAACAAAATTTCCTCGGAAATTGGCTCTAAAAAAGTGAAACTAAACATAGTAATAAAACAAAACATAATACTTCAAACCACAAACGCAAGAGGTCGAAACCAAAAACTAAGAAAAAAGCACCAAGCCTATAACTTTAAAAAAAAACAAAAGACCCAAAAAGACAAGTAACCCAATCTTCAAAAGCTCAAGCGATAGAGATTTACCAAGGATGCTCGCGGCCAACCCGAAGATAACATCTACCTCCTCCTATCAAAATGAGAGCTAATCTCTCCAAACCAAGAACAAAAGCTTCATAACCCGGCAAGCGAGACAAAAGAGTTAAAGGAACCTCGAGCACACTTCCGAATACGATGTCCGACGACTGCTGCGTCCACTAGCGTCTAAATAGAAATCTTCAAAAGGCAATCCCAACAGGAAAGCAAGGACAAGGAGAAAGGCCCAATCTCTCGAAAAACATCAAACTCAAGAGCAAGAAAGATGAAACCGAGACAGCTAACAACCATAACGAACAACATTAGGGAGAAGAATGAACTGAAAACTTAGAGGTCTATCGATCGAAGCAACCAAAACATAACATCATCTTAGCAAGGAAACAAACCCAATGTGAAACAATGGCTGAAACGAGGAGACCAGGAACGGAAATAAGAGCAAGGGCAGGACTGAACCTGACTAACTCCCAAACACCACTCAACCAAAACGGCTTGGAGAAAATAAGCACAAAGCGACTAATGAAAGGGCACGGATCCAACAAAACAATGGCATAATTCTCAGAGCAGCACCGTAGATCCTACAGATCCGGAACCAATTCGCTAAAACCAAAAAATCCACAAACAAAGTCGCTACAACCGTATCCGCAAAACCCAAGAACAAACTCGCAATAAACTAGAAGAGACACCAAACGCAGGCCAAAAATTATGCAAATACACCTGAACAAACTAACCTCAGACATCAATGGCGAGCCATCAGCAAGACCAGAACCGCCGAAAACGGAGGCACCAACCTCAGATCTAAGAATCCCATCACGCGAGAAGAAATCCAAAAAAAAAACCACCATAACGAAAAACACCGGTGGGATTACTACACTCCTATGACCAAAAGAGAAATTAAATATATCTAATGAATTTTATCCGTGGTATACCGTCTCGTATTACTATCGACCCAAACCCGTCCGACCATCTAACCCCGTTCAATGAAATTAAATATTATTTTGTTATTTTTGTTCTAATAATATTTTAATTTAAAAGATATATAATTCAAATCAATTTAAAAGATATATAATTCAACATATATCGTAGAGAAGAAATCTCGGAAAATGTATGTTGGGAGTAATTAGTTGATGAAAAAAATCTCGGATTATAAATATGTGAATAAACCCGTGTAGAACTTTTTGGAGAGGTTTTTGAAAACGTTTGTTGAGCGCAATATAAAATATTTAGATTTTTAAATCTGAATAATTAATACCAATTAGATATCTTGAGAGATTTTTGGCAACTATGATTGAATATAATATCTTGTATTTAATTATCAACAGAAAATATTTAATGTTAATGGCATGCCATTGTAAATAAGTGTCAAGTACATGATTTATTTGCTAAAATGACGGCAAAAAAATGTATATGTAGATTTTTCAAAGCTTAGGAAATTTTACCTAATCTGTGTGTTGGTTACAAAAGCAAAGAAATCTATATAAAGAGATTTAGAGTTTAATCCTTTTTGATATTTTTTAACACAAAGACCTTTTTTATGTAAATAATAGCGAACAATGAAAACTCTATTATGCAATTATATGTATTTACACACTTTTGTATTTTTATTATCACGCAATCATGATTTCAGATTCCATCCCTAAAGAACTCATCCTCGAGATAATGTTGAGATTGCCTGCAAAGTCAATCGCGAGGTTTCATTGCGTGTCGAAGCAATGGGCATCAATGCTTAGTCGTCCATATTTCACAGAATTATTTCTCACCAGTTCCTCAACTCAGCCGCGTCTCTTATTCGCCATCAAAAGAAATGGTTTATGGTGTTTCTTCTCTTTGCCTAAGCATCAGAGTCCGTATGATAATTCATCGTCGTCTCTTGTAGTAGCGGCCGACTTTCATATGAAGTTCCTTCCAAACAAAATACAGATGTATTCTTCTAGTGAGAACCGAAAACTATCTTGCTGTTATGCCTCTGGTTTGACTTATTTCTATGATATGTACTCTGAAGTGCGTGTGATATGTAACCCTATAACGGGCCGGTATGCATCCTTACCTTATCTGAAAAGGTACAGAAAGGAATTAAGCTTTTTCGGGTTTGATCCAATTGACAAGCAATTCAAGGTATTGTGCATGGCTTATCCATTTGGTCCTGATAATCAGTAAATTCTTACATATGAAACCGGAGAAATGAGGTGGAGAGAGATAACATGTTCCTTAACACATGATATTGTGAGTGAAAGGATATCAATATGCATCAATGGGGTTTTGTATTACTTAGGTGACACGTGTGATGTTTACAACGATGACACGTCTGAGAAGATGCATGATTTTGTGATAGTTTGCTTTGATGTTAGGTCTAAGAAATTTCAAGTTTATTTACCTAGAGAGCTTTTGTCATTTGATTAACTATAAGGGTTAGGTTTGATTTATTATGATGATGTCACTGATGATGCCATGAAGTTGCGTGTGTGGATTCTAGTGGATGTAGAGGAACAGGAATGGTTAAAATATGCTTACAGTTTGAGGGATGATAAATTCTTTACTCATGACGTTTTCGTTGTTAGAGTGACTGCTACAGGTAAAATTGTTTTGTCCATGCAAAGTTTTACATCTGGAAAACCGTTTTATGTTTCTACTTCAATCCAGAGATGAACACTATCCAACGTGTTGAAATCCAAGGTTTTGGAGAATGTCAGCATGAATATGACTACTATCGTAGTAGAGTAGTTTACGTCTTCGCAGACCATGTTGAGGATCTTGATGTTAACGATCCAAAGCTACTCGAGTCAAGTATCTATGCTCCATATGTGAAGACAGAAGATTAAGTATCAGAATCAGAAGAAGAAGAAGAAGAAGAAGAAGAAGAAGAAGAAGAAGAAGAAGAAGAAGAAGAAGAAGAAGAAGAAGAAGAAGAA
>Ga0041059_1001766_pt1 | contig 16888 bp, 16 predicted proteins | sample AraColnosormetaG_FD_56232 | JGI IMG/M metagenome (GOLD analysis project Ga0041059, IMG submission 56232) | Arabidopsis roots microbial communities from North Carolina, USA - Col MF nosort | ecosystem: Host-associated > Plants > Roots > Unclassified | place: USA: North Carolina | collected...
TTTCATGTATATAGTAAAAGCATAAAAATAAGTTATTAATTTTTAGTTGAAAAAAATAATTATTCTCTTATACCTTTTATGAACCAAATAATGAAAGTGTGTAGGTCTGTATATAAAGTAGCTTGGCCTTTGTGGAAGGCACCAATATTATTATTATCAGAGTAGAGACATGGGCTTTTGTGGTTTGTTCTAATAGTTATCAGAAGATACAAATTCCACTTTCGTCTCGTTCGTACAATGGCGACAGTACGGACATAACCTAGCACGTGTGCCTCAGCCCACCATTTCTAACTTCATCTGTAGGATATTCTCTCAACTTTTGTACGTTCCTTCTTCTTTTCACGCTTTTTATATATATACTATTTTAATGATTTTTTACCGTAAAGGGAAACAATTCAGAGGGACAATATCTTCACTCCAATTTGTTCTAGCGTGTCCCTTTAATTCCAATTTCCAAACTAATGATTACGTTAGACGTGTAAGGATAGCCTTGTAGCTTAGTGGTTCTTTTTTCTTTTTCTTTCAGGTTCTAATAATCAATAAATGATGGCACCAATTGAACCGTGAAGAAACGTCCTATGAGCGAATGGCGCGAATGTGTTGTCTTCACGAATCATACGAGAGTAAACATTGTTCATAACCAGATTTGGTATCGGGAGCGTATGTTATTAAACCGTTACTTATTAAGACTGAAGAGAAACTTTGACCTCTTATATCTTCTCATTTTATTATATGCTGAAGGCCTGAAGCTGTACACGAACAATAACGTGAGTTTTTTTTCATTTTTTCTATATGTGGTATATAAATGAATGTAAGATTAAAAAGAAAAAGTGAATGTAAGTTTAAATAAATGATTGTAGGCAATCCTGTGTTTATAATGTGTCCAGTGCTAATATAAATTACAAGTTTATACATGTCTAAAAAAAAAAACTAAATATTTGTATATAAAAATCATTTACTTGCACTTGTACATCATTAATATATGGGATAATTGTGTTTATCTACTTATAGAATTTGAAGAAATAAAGTCAAGACACATAACACATTCGAATTAAATTCAACCCAAACAAATCAAGTTGAACCACCATCTAAATAGCTTATGTGGATGCATTTGTTGTTAATTAAATAATTACCGTTTGAAATCATTAAATTACAAAATATATAAGAAAAACATTTCCAGTAAATTCATTAAATTTTTTAAAAGGTTAGAAAAAAAAATAAGATGAAAAAATGTTTTACCTCACTTATCTAGCCAATAGGTCAAAAACGGAAAGATGAAGATGATCTAGTTTTGGAAACTGGAGTATTAAGGATCTAGTCACCTAGGATTCTCCAGCTTGTAGACGTCATCGTTGGATATATCACATCAACGTGTTTAATCACATATTCATCCAAACAATACGACAGACAGGATAGCTTTTTTTATTTTCTTTCTTTTCATGAAATTAGATTAATACAAACACCCTTTTCTATTGGTGAGAGATTTACATCTGTAGTCACTTATTAGTTCAATTCATATTTATTCATTTTTCATAATCCTTACAATATTAATAATATTTATATAGTACGTGAAATTCTACTTGATCTTTTTTTCAAATTTAAATATTATTATATTTAATAAATATGAGTTTTCTTTTTAATAATATGAAAACACGGATTTAAACCGAACTACAAAGTACAAACACAACAACAAAATATCATAAACCACTAAATAACATGGTTTAGTTAATACATACATGGTTACTTTATATTTTTGTCAATAATTTGAGAGACAAATTTTAATTTTAATAAGTAATGTTCAGAAAAATGATATAATTCACAACTCTTAATTTGTTTTACAATCCTAATGTTATTATAAACACACATAACATTAGGATGGTTAAAAACACATACTGATATGGAAGAATGAAACCTCAAAAATCTTCAAAAAAACTGTAGCCATTATTTGACAATGATGTTGATTTGGCCCCATGATGTCGAAGCAACATACGGCTCACATTTAAACACATAGGCAAGTTCGTACCCCCTGCTATATATAGGGACAATATAAGAAAACAACCATTTATTCTTTTCCAAAAATATCAGAATTTCGGAAACTTTCATACTAATAAAAAATTCGTAAATTATATGCTGGTTTTCATATTTTAAATTTCTACAAAAGATTAGAAAACAAAACATAAAACGTTATATATGTATATATATTAACATGTAATTTGTAATTTAACCCTTTTAAAAACTTTTTTTTGGGTGTATTTAGTTTCAAATCTGTACGATTTTCTTAAAATTTATCAAAACAATTATTTAATGAGTACGACAATTTTATTTCATTCTATATATTTTATTTTGATCAAATAGTAAGTTTTACGGGACATTTCCTACAAATGTTTTGGTTAAAAAATGGTAAAAAATAACTATTTCTTACAAATTTCTTATGTTTTTCGCCGTAAGAAAACTCACTATTGTAGACTACATAAATAGAATACGGTCAATTACTGTCAGTTTTCTTACCGTATATAACTACATAAATAGAATAAAAAAAACTCCACTGTAATCCACATTGTAGACTGGAAAGATGATATTCGCACGACAAGGAACTATATCATCAAGATGTCATTGAGTCAATTACAACATAGTTAAGAAACCAATTCGAAAGGGAAGTAAACTTTGACATACGTATACATGAAATATAAAAATCATCTTTTGGTTAATGCCATCCCGATTGCTCCCAGTTATCCCAATTATGAGATGATTTGGAAAAATACATTAAATGATTTGTTTTTGTATGGTTGTAGGATTAATTAGCAATATCATTCATAGCATCATAGTCCAGTAGATAATCAACTCTTAATCCAAAATACAAATCTCTTTCAGGTCTCGTGGAAGGCAACATGACATCATTAAACTTTTTAAAAAAACACTTCAAAGTTTGTTAAACGCATCCTCCTTCTTTGCAAGGTTTTGCCAACATAGACCAAACTAACTTATAACGCTTGTTTTGGTGGACATTAACCGTTGTTGGGAAATAATTGTTAGTTTATGATTACTAAGTTCAGTTGTAAAGTTAAATGATTAGTTCTTCTTAACAGAAAATTGATTTATATTATTTCTCTGTCTATTTTCAAATAAACATAGAAACTAAAACATCATTTACATAAAATGAAGAAAATAATAACTTTCTGTATCGCTTAATAGAAACCTAAACAACCAACATACAATAGTCAAATGGCTCAAATATTTACCATGTGGATTGAAAAATTATGATTTATATTCTTTATCATAGATAAGAAAAATATCTAGTGTTTTCATAAATATTAAAAATTAGTCTCTTTTTAATTAGTCCAAAATCATGCAGATAAAATAAATAGAGACAAATAGAAGCAACAAAAAAACAGCATTTCAATGAAAAATTGAAAATCAGTCCCAACAAAAAGCACAATAAATACAGCACACTCATTAAATAAAATGGACCAACGGGTCATTTCATTTCCAACTTTATAAGGGCCAATAAGCTCACGGCAAAAAGGAGAATAGCCATGAATTAGGAAACTAGAAAACGACAGAAAAAATACATCAAACACAAATTCAACAGAAGGTTAATAAAATTTGTCTCTCGTGCTGTTTTTCCCTTTTTTCTTTCTTTCTCTCTCATTTTATTGTATCATCTCTAACGCAACAAATCTGAGGCCATTCATATTTTTTTCTGAATGAAACACGGTCGAGGTTGTTTGTTACATAATATGATCGACCTTAATTTTATATAATTGAGATAAAATAACGTCTACATAAATGTTACAGATCTCCAAAAAAAACTATCTATCTATCTATTATATGCCAGCCTTATTGGACAAAAGGATATCAATGTCAGACCTAAAAGTAAATGTAGGGGTCAGAAACATAAATCTGAAAAACTTTAGGGGAAATAAACAGTTGTCTGAAAAAAAAAACAGGGCTAGCTACAAAGAAACATGGGACTTTGTCACTTGTCATCGACTCACTGACGTTCATATTTCTACAAAAACAAAGTACCTTTTACTTACGTATAACGTATCACACATTTTTTTTATTTTTTTTTTGAACTTTTGATTACGTATCATACACATTGTTCCACACAAAGAAAATCATCAACCATTAATAAATCATACAATTTGGATTATCCGGGTGATTTTCGACGTCAAAAAATGGTCACATGACAAAAATACATACAAAAACGACATAGTTTTGAGTTTCTAGTAACTTTGAGAGAGGAAGGGTTCTTCATAGGGAAAAGAGTCCCAGAAGCCATCGATGTTATGGTTCACGTTGAGCAAGAGATCAGGAAGATCGGAGAACGCGTCGTCGGAGAGTGCTATCATAGCCGGAGATGACGTTTCCGTAACTGTGGGAGATGGCGACGGCGAAGACGTCTCTACATCCATGTCAATGGCCACAGCGGCTGCAGCTGCGGCGGCGGCAGCTTGGATGTCTTTAGGGTCGGCACTAGCTGGTCTAGGGAGGTGATAAGCGAGCTCCGGGAAGTTGAGATGTGCAGAACCGCCTTTGATGGCTAAAGCTGCCACGTCGTGAGCACGCGCCGCCATCTCCGCCGTGGAGAAAGTACCGAGCCAGATTCTTGATTTCTTTTTTGGCTCTCTGATTTCGGACACCCATTTTCCCCATTGTCTCATTCTGACACCTCGAAAATTTGGATGCTTCGAAACAACTTTCTCATCATCATCATCTTTGGCTCTTTTCTTCTTTGGTTTATATTTCACTCTTCTCTCCGTCGTCTGCGCCGGCGAGTCCTGAAATCTCCGGCAGTCGTCACGTTCCATTAATTGGGATATTTTCTTTTAAAAGGGACTTAGTGTGAACGAAAGAGTTAATTTTTGGTGGGAAGATTTGAGAGAAGGAAATAAAATTGGTTTTTGTTCTTTTGGGTTGAGAAGAAGAAGAGGTCGGTGTCTTGTTATTATATACATCCAAAAATTAGAAAGCAGATTTTTTCTTTTGTAGGCTATACCTAAAATATATGTATAAGTATTAACTACCTACTATACCATATATAGCCAGATGACTTTTGAATGTATTATACTCGATCTCTCTCTCTCTCGTTGTGAAAAATACAAAAACTACTCGGGACTTTTATGAATTCATATGTTTGAAGATATTCTAATATTTTGGTTTACAAAAAAGAAGAAGATATTTAATATTTTATGTAAATAACAATTACGTGGCAAATTGATAATTTTGAATTAATTTAAGAAATGGGTTCAATTGATTACGCATAACAAGGTAAAAAACAGTGATGAAATATGAATACAATTAGAAATGGTAAAAGATGTTAGTACGGTAAAATATAGCGGTTAGATTACATCATGACTCGTGAAAGGTGAGAGTATTTAGATAAAACTAAAGTATTTGTAGATTAGATTCGTGCACTGGCTACATGTATATATATCTACACACTTCTTTCTGTAAATGTGGAGAAATCAGTATGTGTATAATATCTTCATTAAAAAAATGAATAGCATATTGATACAAAATAAGATAAATCCTAGTATGAGAAAAGGATGAATTCAAGCCATCGTTTCTGGTAACTCCATTCAAGAAATGATTAACCTCCTCACAACTCGGCGTTTACATTTATTGGGCACCAAATATATGGATTTTAAAAAAATAATGCATTTAGCCTCGTTTTATGAGTGAGTACCTAATTGGTTCACTAAATATTAAGTATAAAGCATTCGTGTTTGGGGTATATTACTTTATCGGACTTTCTCGAGTTTCTACAGTCGAGCCACTCTTTTGTAGTATACATCGATGGTGAATATAATAGTGAATACATAGCTTAAGAATTAGTGAATTACTAAGGTGTTTCTTTTAGCTATAGCTACTTTAGTAAAAAAAGTAGGGTTTGAAAAAATAGTAGAAGATTTCCAATTTTCCATTGATCCACACCGAGAAACAAAAAAATAGAGCATATAAAACTATACTTTAAACGGTAAATATTCATCTACTTGATTTACCTATCACATAATTGTTGGGAAGCATAGAAAACAAAAAAGCCAAAAAAAATGTTGGTGTTGATTCGCAAATGATAAAAGTTTTCCATTTGGATAAATCTTCTGAAAGCCGTTATACGTATCTAGCATATAAAGAACTAGCATATAAAGAAATGATCGAAGTTTAGTGAGTTAGGTTTGCAAATGTGCAATCCCATTAAGAATTTGAAGAAAGGTGTGTTTAAGTGAACAATTTGAATACACCATTGATCATAGAGACGCACATGTAAGAAACCGCATTAGCACACGTTAGTACAAGGTACTTAAAATGTACTATACAAATTAACAATCAAAGACAGTTGACGATAAGACACGACACTACAAAGGAAAGGACAACCTACATGAGATGTTACATAAGCCAATTATATGATCTCATAGGCTTCGTACACACATATACATACATCTATAGTCATATAGATCATACTCATATATACATGCACATATAGATATGTGATATAGTGTACATGCATATATCGGAAGAGTCAGTCAAACTTGGTTTTCGTCTTTAATTTAGACTCTTGGGTTAAACAAGATTAAAGACATAAGCTGTCAAAATTAATTTAAGGATGGTGTCGTAACTACCTTCACTACTAACCAACTAACAAGTTTTCTTTTTTAATACGAATGTATTATTTGTTTTAGTTTGTTTTTTTCAATGTTGGAGGATTTAGATAGACGACAACAGTTGGCTAATAGCAATAGTACAACCACAAATTGTATGATAAATACATATTCAACTAACTAATTCGGTTATTAATTGCTCAATTAATAACTAAAAACGTAAGGAAACTTTATGGATCGAAAAAAGCCAATTAATAGAAGGTAAAGCAAAAGGGCACATAAAACTAAATGTGATCGTAAAATCTGCTGACATGCAAATGCAATAGTACAACCACAAAATTGTATATGCAATTAATCTGTTTTATTTCTTCATAGATAAATAAATGTGATATTTTACAAATATTAATTTATCACCCATATAACTTAAGATATTTGTAGTTTACTTCACATTTGTTAAAAACATGAATAAAATATAACATAAATAAAACAGTGTTGCCCCTTTTAGCCGCACAAAGAAAGAGTTAGAGTTTGGCAGAGCGGAAGCGTTGCTTAATCAACGGTCGGATGTACTCACGGTAGCCGTCAGGAACCACCGAGTCATTGAGTGGATCCTTCAACGCTTCCTCGAAAAGCTTTGGATAAACGTTTCCGTCATAGCGGCCTAAGACAGAGCCAAGATACTGGTCCGTGTAGTCGAAGGCGTCCACTAGGGCCACTGCGTTTGGTCGAACCTGAGAGTAGAGTGATCGAAGCTGCTGGTTCGCAAGTGAGGCTTGTTCAGGAGTAACAGAGTTTGTACTGAGGAAATCACCAAGGTGTTTGTGAAGGAGATAGAGTGCGTAGATGTAGCATAGATTCTTGAGCTGTTTCTTCACTCCTTTTCCTTCAATATCTCCCTCTACTTTGGCTATAAACCTGTGAATTTTCACGTAAGTTATGATTTGAGTCTGTTGATTAGTTTGTAAAATTTTAGTGAAGAAGCTTATTTACTTACTTAGAAACAACAATTAACTGGCAATGAGCAGTAGCAGCCTCAACAAGATCAGCCAAGAGTTCTGAGAATCCTTGTTCTTGATTCTCAAACTTGCTTAGATTGTTAGCACAAGTAACAGCCATTCTCAAAGCTCTTGCTTCAAAAGCTTCCAACACCATACCAGGGTTTAACCAGTCCCTAGCTACATTCTCAACCAAGATAAATTCAGAAAACAGGTAGATATAAAGAGTATAAATATTATGGTAGTATCCATGAAAAAATCACCATTTCGAACTCCGGAACTGCATTGCAAAAGGTGTTTTGCTCTGCCCATATAAGCAGTTGTCCCAGAAGGAGCCTTTCCAGAACCCAACTGTGAAACTGTCTTCATCAGAAATCTAGCAACCTGAAGATCCATTGTTTTAAAACATATATAACAAAATTTTAAGACCATTTCATTTGCCATTATAAAGAGTAGGGGCTTGAAATGATTCTTAAAAGTGATATTCAAGAAGATAAGTTTAAGAATACCTGTAACTGCAACACAACATTGTCTCCCTCGTATGTGCAAGCAGGAACATATACAGCAAACAATTCAGGAAGCCCACTACACCACAAGTATCCATGTCCACCACATAACTTACGACATTCTTCAATCCCATCCTTTTAACCAACAACAAAAAAAACACAGTTTAGCTGATAATATTCAACTTATTTTAATAAGTTAAGATTTGAAAGCATACAGAGGTGGCTGAGGTAGTCATAGACTTCAATCCAGCAGTGCATGCATGAGCTTCAGGCAATGTTGCGAAATCACTGGCCTCTAGTCTTTTTGTTACATCAGTGTAGAGCCACTTCAGCCATTCCCCTACAAACCGAAATGCATATGCAGATGCCAGCAGAGGAAACAACCTGTTCTGCTGAGTTTTATAATTAATCACCTGCCAATTATAACAACATCAATAACTGGTCTCTATGTTTATGGTCATGACTGATGACCATATTCTATCTAGAGATTGGATTCTTACTTAACTAAGTTACAGAAAACATTTTTGCCCCATAGTTATGAATAGTGAGATTTGTTGAATACCTGTGTCTCAATGCCACCATCATGTGAGCCAAACTGCCTTCGAACAGCACTGTACCTAGTAGCAATGCAAACTGCCCGAGCCAGCGCGGTGGAAGCATTTGACACAATAGACTGTCTCACATACACCATAGTACCATACACCAATTGCCTTGGAACATCTGATGCTACATATTTTCCTTCTCTTGTAACTTTTGACAGTCTATAAGAAGAAAAATGCACAACCATAAATCTGTTTCTCTTAGGGATATTAAATGATAAAATGCTTTTATTCATAGAAAGGGCCAAAGAGAGAGGACCTCATGAGCATTTGATCTCTAGGAATGCGAAAATGATCAAACATAAGAAAACCATTGTCCATTGAGTTATATGCCCCGTTTCCAAACTTCATTCCGATATCACCAACGGTTATACCCGGAAGAGGAGAATGATCATCCAAACTACGCAGCTGCACGATGAATCCTGAAAAACAGAAAAATCTTGTTACTCAATACTACTGATGATTATTAAAAAAATGAATAAGAAATCGTTCTAGTGCCTTACCATGTACACCATGGTCTTTGCCATTGGTTATTAGACGAGCATAAATAACAGCATGAGTAGAAACTTTTCCTAACCCACCAGGCCACCACTAATGTTTCAAACAAAACAAAATCAAGACACAATTTAAACACTCAGAGATCAAAATAGATAACTGTCTATACTTCTTCCCCTTACTTTGGATGATGTCTGAGTTGGACTGTGAATGATAAACTGATCTGTCTTTGGATCAAAAGTAGCGGTTGTCTCAAGGCCTTGAACATTAGAGCCATGACCAAGCTCAGTTTGAGCATAACATCCAATTATCTGCATCTTAGTAGCTAAAGACAACCACTTTTGTTGTTGTTGCTCTGTGCCTTGTCCTTTAATTGCAGGCACAAACATTCCCTATCCACCACAAAACCAATTCAACACCAAAATTCTAATTAAACCACCCAAGGGAAATTGTAAATTTTGTGTTATACCCAATGCAGATCCAAGAAGCCTGGTTGATCCATGAAAGATCTCAATTTGAGTCCTTCCTCATCTGAGAGACGAAGCTCGTTAATCAACTTCCAAGCGTGAACACTTTTCCTCAACGTGTTCTTGAACAACTCTTTCCTACTCATCACAGCTCTTTTGCTTTTCTCAAAGACCTTAACATGGCAAAAGTTTCGAAATTCACATCGGAAATGTCGCCGGAAAAACAGAGAAAGGAGGAAGGAGAAATCTTACCGGATCATTAGCGACGAGGCGAGACATACGATTTGAAACATCGAAAGCGTGGCGGGAACCGGCCCAGACGATCTTCATATCGTCGACGTTGAACTCTGCTTTGTTCCTCTCATCGGCAAGGTGATCAACTCTCTCCATTGTTCTCTCTATTGTCTCAGATTCTCGAGTGTGTGTGAAAAATTGGATAAATCAAAGAAAGAGAAGCCACTAAAAAAGCTCTTACCTTTGGGTGATTCAATAAGAAAGAATTCGTTACAGAAAAAACAGAGGATTTTGTTCTATTTTTAGGATTACAAGTTTGAACAGAAAGAGAGACTAATGTAATAAAGGTAACAAAAAAATTGGTAATAGAAAGTTCCAAGTATTTATCATTTATATCGGATTCTAATGAAAGACGTGATAAGATTTGGTTTAAAACTAATCAAGCTCTCTCTAATCATCTACACATCATAGTTGCCATTAGCCCATTAGCCCATTACTACACTCTCGTGGGCTGTAGATAATTTGCTCAGCTACTTTTGATTTTTTTTTGTTGACTTTAGTAAATCACTCCAATATAATAAAGCCTATTTGCAGTAATTTCTATTTTGTAGCCTAGTTGTAAATTCTTTTTACTCGAAAGTATTACCCAGGACTAGTTTTGTTTGTTTTGAATTTAATATTTTAGAGGACTTAGATACTTTTTCTTAAGCTCAAAGAGAACTTTATTTTTGGCTCAAGAAGTCTTGAATTTTAACAATTAAAAACATAATTTTCTTTTCATTTCAAATATGGGTAAATTAATTGTTCTTTTAAAAAACTTAAATTAATTTGATACTTAAAAATTAAAGAAAGGATCTTATCCAAAACAAAAAAAAGAGTTAAAGAAAGGATAATCCTAATATTATCCGGGCCTTGTGCGACGCATGACTCTTTCTCCATAAATCGGCAAAACACGTGTCAACAGAGCATTGACTTTCACATAAAAGCTACAATAAGAGGTGAAACGCTTGTCAGTTTAGCAAAAACCCTCTCATTGAAAACACTGAGATCCTTCTTTTTTTGGTTCTCCTCTCTTAAAGAGAAAACCTAAAGGTTGAGTAGAGATTAGGCAAAAACAAAATTCTCGATCCCCAAATTTCGAAAACTTGTTCTTAGGGCGATTCTTCTCTTTGGTCATTTGGCGAATTTGATTTATATCCATCGGTGATCGGATTTTTTTCAGTCTTCTCCGTCTCGTCGTTACCGGCGTTTGATCGGATCATCGTTTTGTTTCAGGCGAAATATGGTGGTGATCTCCCTGAAGATTTTGAATTCAAAATTTCTTCGGTTGCTTCCTCTTGACTTTATCGCGATTTCGATTACGTGTAGACTTTCTTCTTGGCTTTGTCTTCGAATCAATTAGGATTGTGAATAATCGTGTCTGTGTATATAAGACTGGTGATTGATTATTAGGGCATCGGTTGGCAGGAGAATAGATTGTTTTTTTTTTTGGTGTGTGTTGGATCTTTAGATCTTTGACTGAGGAATATGTATATCAAAGAACTGACGGAAACGGATGAGGAGAAGAGGGAGAGATCGGTTGAGGATAACGTTGATGATGGAGATAAGGCGGTATTGGTGAGCAGAGGAAACGTGATTGTGTTGACTACAAAGAGGGCACTCGTTGGTGTTGGTGCTCGTGCTTTGTTTTATCCTACTCTGGTTTACAACGTTGTTAGGAATAAGCTCGAATCTGAGTTTCGCTGGTGGGATCGCGTGGCTGAGGTAAAATCTTGATTGTCCTTTGAGCTGTTTTAGTGGAAATTGATACATTGATCATGTAGATTGTGCTGCTTTTGATGGTTTGTGTAAAATCGTCTTCATTTGTTGTTGTATCTCTTGTAGATACTCCTCTAAGTATGTTTTCTGGATTTGGTTCTGGGTCTTTTGCTTATGCTTCTCTCTCTCTTTGGTTTCTGCAGTTTATATTACTGGGAGCTGTTCCATTTCCATCTGATGTTCCACAGCTGAAAGAGCTCGGTGTTTGTGGAGTGATCACTCTGAATGAGCCATATGAAACTTTGGTTCCATCGTCTCTCTACAAAGTGAGTTATTTAATGTGGCCGTTCTGTCTTTTGGTTTCTTCTATGTACTGACCCGGCCCATTTAATTTTCTTACTCTTATGGAAGTCTTACTGCATTGACCACCTGGTGATTGCTACAAGAGATTATTGTTTTGCTCCTTCCATGGAAGCAATATGCCAAGCTGTAGAATTTATCCATAGTAAGTGTACCTTCTCATTTTATTCTTTTACGTTTTTTGCCACTGACCATTATTAAAAAGCTTACTGTTGTCCGAACCCGCGTTCATTTGATCTCAAATTCTATTTTGTCTCCTTGAAGGAAATGCTTCGCTTGGAAAGACGACTTATGTTCACTGCAAAGCGGGTCGGGGTCGCAGCACAACTATTGTCATATGCTACTTGGTTTGTATTGCAATAAATCCCAGAAAAACATTTTGAGCAGAGACACTTTTTCTCCTTTTCTCTGATCATACCTTTTCAACACAGGTTCAACACAAAAACATGACACCTGAAGCAGCATATTCCTACGTGAGATCAATCAGGCCCAGGGTTCTTTTAGCAGCAGCCCAATGGAAGGTATCTGACAGGGGTCCCATTCTTCATCACCGATGAACCAGAGTTTAGTCATTTATTCTTCTTCTTCTGATTGTTGATGTATTTGCAGGCCGTTGTTGAGTACTACCATGTCAAGGTGCTGAATACTCAGAGTTGCTTAACTGATGCAACTTCAGCTTTGATCCCGAGAAATGTGAAGCAGGTTTGTTCTGGGAATGTAGTGGTGTTTGATGATGGGTCAATGGTTGTAGTCACCCACTCGGATCTAGAGGGCTATAATGATGATGACTCACGGTCACGGAGGTCAGTGAAAGTTAATGGGAATGAGCTATGGGCGGCAGCTGCAGATCTGAGCATGGTGTACAGGGTGAAAGTGGTGGGGCAGGCTGCGATGGCGAGGATATCGTGTCTGTGGCTGGGCTTGCGTGAGGACCAAAAGCTTTCTGGGAAAAATCTTTCCATGGGAGGCATAAGCGTCGACATTTCTGTCTACTGATGATGATGGCGAAGAATGAATGCAGGTGAGTCTGCTGGCGAGTGAGTGAATATACCTTATTCACTGTTTCTCCCCAGTAGAAAAAAAAAGTCTCTAAATAAAAAAATGGGTCAAATTAGGTATAGAAGTAAGCAAGGGTTTGTAAATTTGAAAAAAAAAAAACTTGGTTTTGTCGTCTGGGTATTGTAATTAAATACTACCTTGTCCCTCATTTGCCTTTGATGAGGATAAACATGAATTAGTCTCTCCTTCTCAAGTATTTTAAATTTCAAGCTTAACCTTATTGATCTGAATGTCACAGATTCACAAACTAGTAAGAGGGTAGACTTAAAGGTTACGACACAGTAAATAGAAAGAAATGTAATAAACGAGATAGAGATCTCAGCCTTGTTGATCCCTACTACTAAGAAAAAGATCTCGAGATCTCCATGGCGACTAACCACTGTTATTCATCAACTTCCATAGATTGTTGATTGTTGGCATTAGCAGCACTGCCAGAGGTGAATTGTCCTGCTTCATCCGAGTTACTGAGGAGGATGGTAGTGCATTTGTGGAAGGTCTTGGCGCAGATGAGACCGTTGTTCCACAGTTTAATCCTAAACATTCTCCACCACCTGCTCACGAAGCACGCAAGCATCAAGGCAAAGTCAAATATAAAGTGATTATCCCTCCAACAAGTTTCGTATCACATGATGAGTATGAGTTAGATATTAGTTTGATGTCTATGAAAGACTATTACCAATCGAAAGATGAAGAATTCTTCATCTCTTCCTTATGAAGTTTTGCAAACTCTTCACATGCCCAAGGAACATGTCCATCCGCGATCACCCTGCCCCCAAAGAACCACATTTTTAACAAAGCTAGCTAAAACCCGTCCAACAATTTGGCAACTTGACTTTGATCATATTGTTCTAATTCATGTATGCAAGTAAAATAGAAAGTAAAAAGCTACCTTTGTTTTCGTACAAATATGTTCCAAAGATACATGTATCGCTTTTCCTCTTTGCTCACACCCACAAGACGTTCAAGTCTCTGTGAATATTTTCAAAAAAAACAATAAAAATCCTTCAGTGAATATGATTTTTCGTAACAATTCAATAAAAATCAAGAAAAAAGCAAGAAAGAAAAGAAAAATTACCAGGCGTTCGCTAATATCTAAAGCATAATCATCAGTCTCATTCTCGCTATCCTCGTTAGACATTACTTGTTCAAAAGTAATTGGCTTCACCGTGCAGCTTTTGGTTAGTGAAATAAAATAGATACAAAACATTGTTACATAAATCAAAGACATGAAGAAAATTAAACCACCTGCATTGTTTGGGAGTGATAGAACTGTCGACCCTTAAGACGCTCCAATCTGTAGACAAGTAATAATCTTAGTAGTGATTATGTATAACTTTGAGCAAATAAATCAAAAGAAAATAACCTTTTAGCCTCGCACCGCTCTGCATGTAACTCTTTTCTTCTACTAACACGAGTCACCTTAGGTTCAGAAGGCTCAGCTTTTGCTGGTTGAGTCGTAGCTAAAATGTTGCTAGTCTTCTTCGAAGAGCGAGTTTTTGGTGGCGATGGAATATTATCATCATTCTTACGAGTAGATTTATTCTTCTTTGAAGAGTGAGCTCTTGGTGTCGATGAGACATTATCATCATTCACATGACGCACCTTAGGTTCAGAAGACTCAGCTATTGTTGGTTGAGTCGTAGTTAATATGTCGCTAGTCTTCTTCGAAGAGCGAGTTTTTGGTGGCGATGGGACATTATCAACATTCTTACGAGTAGATTTATTCTTCTTTGAAGAGTGAGCTCTTGGTGTCGATGATACATTTTCATCATTCACATGAGGCACCTTAGGTTCAGAGGACTCAGCTATTGCTGGTTGAGTCGTGGTTAAAATGTCGCTAGCCTTCTCCAAAGAGTGAGCTTCTGGTGGCGATGAGACATTTTCATCATTCACATGCAGCACCTTTGGTTCAGAAGACTCAGCTATTGCTGGTTGAGTCTCTCTAGCCTTGTACCGCTTTGCATATAACTGTTTTCTTCTACTAACACGACGCACCTTAGGTTCAGAAGGTTCAACTATTGCTGGTTGAGTTGTGGTTAAAATGTCGCTCGTCTCCTTCGAAGAGCGAGTTCTTGGTGGAAATGAGACATCTTCATCATTCATATGAGTCGATTCATTCTTCTTCGAAGAGTGAGCTTTTGGTGGCGATGAAATATTATCCTCATTCACATGAGTAGATTCATTCTTCTCCAAAGAGTGAGCTCTAGGTGGTGATGAGACATCATCATCATCATTCACATGAGTAGATTCATTCTTCTCGGCCGAAGAGTGAGCTCTTGGTGGCGATGAGACATTACCATCATTCACATGAGGCACCTTAGGTTCAGAGGATTCAGCTATTGCTAGTTGAGTCGTGGTTAAAATGTCGCTAATCTTCTCGGAAGAGTGAGCTCTTGGTGGCGATGAGACATTATCATCATTCACATGAGTAGAATCATTTTCTGTGCCACGAGGTAAGTCATCTAAATCCAACTCCATAAGGAGTACATTAAGTTTCTTAACGTTATTGCTATCATCTCTTTGTCTTCTTTGGTTACGATTTTTCGAGCTGCATAGATTATGGTTTGGCTTTTAGAAGATGATGCTGAAACATATCTTAGCAACTAGAGAAAGGCATTCGAAATTTTACCAAAACGTCAAAGGGCTCAATTGGGGATTTCCTACATCATCCTTTAGAACCTGAAAAATAAATTAAAAAAAATAACATCATGGTGAGTTCAACATTATGACTAACATTGCATTTATGTATCGAGTTTACTACTAACCCCAAATTTTATTGTATCACTTTTCACGGAGACATCAACTTCCGGTCCGTGATCTTTCTCTGCCCGCTAAAATAGATAAATAGTACTCTTGTTACATACTATTTCATGCAAAAACATAAACAAAATTAGATCACTAAAAAATTTTACTTACATAAAACTCAAATTTAAAGGCGTCATGTGATGACTTCAAATGAAGTTGCAAGCCCTGTGCACAAACATAAGACATTGTATTTTAGCAAAGATAGACTAAATGAGCATGAAACTTCTGAATACACGTTGTTAAAAATGAAAGATATTATTAGAAAGCTTGATTCTAATTAATTAGTGCCTACCTCGTGACCTCCACATGGAATCAAGCAAAATGGGCAAGAAAAATTTTCCACTACTGCATTTGGATACAGAAATGTATATGTAGATGATAAACTGTCAGAAGAAATCACAACGAGAGAATTTTTTTTGAAAGGAAACAACCAATTAAAGGCTCACCTTCAGCTTTTAGTGTCATTTTGTTACTCACATCCCTGTAGTTGAATCTTATTTTCCCACCTGAATTTGACCTAAGCAAAATATAAGTGTGGCATGAGAAGCGAAGAAGTCGTCATTTCATGTATTAGAAAAGAGAAAAGTAATATCCTAATTACAATACCACAAAACAAATTTAGTTCCAAAAAATACTAGTGAATTTTAAGTTTAGGAAGGGTCATTTCACATATGCTTAATTTTGGTGGTGATTTTAGAAAACAAAACATAAAAGATATGGTATTTAATTTTGAGAATTTTTCTTTGAAATGATATCACTTCTGAAAGCATAAAAAAAATGATAAACAAAAGTGATATAGAAGAGATTCATACTTCTTTTTTTTCTTTGCTTGGATTATGTACTTCAAAGACCTTCGTAGGAAATATGGCTGAATAAACAAAGAAAAAACTAATTAATAATGAAAAAAACTATAGATACAAATACAACAACACATTTCCTCCAATTAGTCTATTCTCTAATTAGTAAAACCGAACCAGTTTTCATACCAAAAAAAAAAAAAAAAAGAAA
>Ga0041059_1001767_pt1 | contig 16882 bp, 18 predicted proteins | sample AraColnosormetaG_FD_56232 | JGI IMG/M metagenome (GOLD analysis project Ga0041059, IMG submission 56232) | Arabidopsis roots microbial communities from North Carolina, USA - Col MF nosort | ecosystem: Host-associated > Plants > Roots > Unclassified | place: USA: North Carolina | collected...
AAAAAAAAAAAAAAAAAACTATCTCACGGTTTAATTACATGACTCAAAACAATTGATATTGCTGTTGTAACGTTTTTGTGAAACAAAAACAAAAACAAAAGAAACCTTTGTTTGTGGGCCTTTTGGAGTAGTCACGGGGAAAAATCTGAATCCGCATTTTGGGCTAAATGTAGGCCCATCTCTGAAACATCTACCAATCCCCGTTAGATTCAAATTTGGGCTTTAGCTAATATAGTGACCAATGACCATCTCGCTCCCCTTTTGTTTATTCGCCTCAATAAATTGATATGTAGAATATTTTGTTTTATTCCACAATAAATTTTGTCAATTACAATTCTCCAATATTTTAATAAAGTGAAAAAAACCACATGTAATGAATATACTTGTGGAAATAAATAACGTACCATTAAATGAATGTTTCTGAAATGTAGTTGGAAACAACTTTTATAATGTTTTGTCACCAAACTTACGGAATGACAAAATGGTTCCATGGCAATCACGATACGATTGATCCAAAAACATTGTAACGTTACGAAAAAATGAGATATTTGCAAGATATAATAGATAATAAACCGAGGCCAACTGATTTTGTAATAAGTACGAAAATGATAAATTCATGATAATTTGTGTGAGTTAAGAATAACCAGGACAACAATCAACAATCATATTATTTATAATTAGTGTTACAATAATAGTTCGAAAGTAAAATAAAGTTTTTTTCTTCTTCTAATGTATGTATGATTCATGATTGTATGGGTAATAAATAAATATCATAGCGTAGATTACAAGCCATCAAAAGCAAGCTTCTTGAGGAGAGCCAGAGCATTGCTGCATAGTCGCATACACTTGGTGGCCTTCCTCCGGACCATCCTGACCGTCCGTGTTCTACTCGACGTCTCTTCAAATCCATCTAGACACGTGTCATCATCCGTGAGTGCTGCGCTTAGCCACGTGGCGAGATCGCTTATCTGCCGCTGGAACTCATCCGCGTTCAGTGTCCGCAGAACGGCGAGCGACTTGTATAGGTTGTCGAGAGAGTCCACGAAGAGCTCTCGGCAATCCGACAACGCGATTCGCTCGCTTTCGCCAACTGCTGAACGCTGCGTTTTGAGCAAGAGCCTCAGCACCCGTTTGGTGTCGGTTATGGTAACCGCGACGCTAGCTCGAGCCCACTTGCTGGTGTTGTTTCGAGCGACGATTGCAAACGGCCATAGCGTTCGGACGCAGAGGCGGTTGTATCGCGTTACGTTGCACGCGTTTCTAACGTATGTGCTGTACTGCGTCACGATGTCGTTTGTGTTGATGTTGCTACCGGTGGAGGCTAACGACGGATTTGGGTTTAGTGCCACAAGAAGAGAGAGAAGCAGAAGAAGAGTAAACGTGATAGGAGAAGAAGAAGACGAAGTCATGTTCTTTATTGGAGGAATCCAAACTTTTTAAGAAATTGGGACGATATTTCAAATGGAGATCGAGAGAGACTATATTATATACACAAGACCAAGAAGGAGCCTATGGGATTAAGTTTTAACCTTTTTAATTAGGGACGTGTAATTGAAGTTTATGAGGGTATTTGGGAGGTTCATTTGATTTTGTAGGTATTGTAGTCATCATTACAAACGGTTTAAGCATTATTTTTGGATCTAGCTTTATGGTGTTGTTTTGAATTCTGTTTTTCTTTCTTTTACTATTTCAAGTAAAACTACCACTACCAGCGAAAACTAGATATATATGTGTTCATTTCTTAAAAATTGCATTCATTATTGGTTTTGTCTGGTCACAAAAAATCATTAACATTTTTAGAATACGTAAAATCATGGGATTGCCAATAAAAAACAGTAAAGAAAAGGTGCTAATCAAGGGAGGGTTGCAGAGGAAGCAAGAGAAAGGTGAGAAGCAATAATGAAAGTTAAAAGAGTATCAAAAAGTCACTTGGAGTTGGTAATTCTTCAAGCTTAATTTTTGATCCTCTCTAATCATTTAATGTTATGAATTTGATTATTGTTTTTCTTTAAGCAAGAGGGAAATTTTAGAATTTTTTGGAAACATATCTGAACGTGGATTTCATTTTACAATAATAGCTATAGAGATACCTAGGGGGTCCGAATCAATTCACTCAATACCAAAAAAAAGGACCGGTTACCATATCGTTATCCAAACCGGTTGATTCACATTTATTAGGATGTGTTTTCGCATTGAAATTGAGTGAGGCCAGTGATGTTAACCCAAATTCACGACCTAACCACATTTTTTTACGTGGCGTCACTTCTGGTATAATATCGTCAGGGTTAGTTATGAGTCTGGTTCGAATAATTAAAGATAGCATCAGATAGAAAAGTAAGAGATCGTCACATGAATTACATGGTTATGGCCATTCACTTGATCGCCATGAAACACAAAACATATGATGACTTAGGAACAGAGACGACAAAAGTATCAAAAGGTAAGAGTTTTTTTTTGTCTTTTCTTTCTCACCAAGAGATCATTTGTTGTGAAGAGATTTGCGAAGAAGAGAGGTGTAGTTACCAAACTGGATGTCAGAAGGCGGATGGAGATTAAAGACATAGGAGATTGGTCTGGAGACTAGCATAGGCTTCTGGATTGTTAATGTGTCTTGGAATGCACCAAAGCTTTCTGAATCGTGTGGGAAAGACTCTCCAAGGAAGAAGAAGCTTTCTCTGGCTAGCTTCTCAACCTTGANAAAAAAAAAACACATACACAAATAAATGAATGGAGTGGACAAAACAATGAAGGTGCTGATACAGCAAGACTTTTTTTTTTACCTGTAAGAGTGAGAATCTGACGTTGTTCATTGTGAGAACTACTCGGATTTTGTAAAGCTTATCGCCGAGTAATCTGATTGCCATGTGCTCGAAGAAATTCTGCAGAATAGTTTTCTGCTTCTCAGGAGTATCAGCATAGCTGTCTGGGTTAAGGAACCACAGCACGCATTTCACTTCGTTCCACGGGATTGGGTTCTCCCTTCCTGCTTTTGAGATGATTGTCTGGTAGGGATGATTGAGACCCCAGAAGATTCTTGTGTCTGCAAGTGATGAATCACAGAAAAGCGTCTCTGAAGACGATGATGTTGAGAGTATTCTCCAGGACGGATAACGGTTGGCTATACTTGAGGTGAAATGCATGTCAGAGTCATCGAACACAAGGATACATCCCTCAGAAGAAGTAGGAAACAAATCCAGAAGGGGCGATGTGGAAGAGCCATCTTCTTCTGGAAGGCATTGGGGAGGTGGAAGGTATGATGTTGTCCGTCGTCGCATGGCGTGGGAAAACAAACACGATTCTCCATTTCGACATCCCTGCAAAGACGACTTATTAGCATAGACTCTGAAGATGACCCAACTAGGATGGTAACGTAATGCACCTGCGATGATGCGAAAAATTTGCAGGCTGGTCTTGTTGACTGAAGAGTATGAGTGAACGTGCACTGGCCACCACGGTTACAATATCCATTAAGAAAATATACACAGACTGGGGCCTCTCCATACTCAACGTAATCCTCAGGTTCGAGTGCTCCATGGCCATTATCAGATTCAGATGGTGTGCATTGAGTTCTTATCTATGGCAAATCGAAACAGTAATAGATCAATACGCTGTAAGGAAGAAACATTGTTTTCAGCTCTAGCATCCACCACACTCTTATTATTGAAAAACTTGGTACAATGAGAAGATTGATAAGCCTGTAAACGCAATTACTAAATACACGAAACAAGGTCGGAAAATGAATACCTCTTTGATAATACTGGCCATGTTTTCTGCAATAGCATTTGCTTGGAATGCGTTAGGAGGAACAAACGGCACTGATACACATTTTCTTACTTCAGGAGGTGGTTGATTGTTATCTACGTCCTCAGAGTGTAGATATTTATCTTCAGAGGGTTGGCACTCAATATAGCATGTATGATCAAATTCATATGGATTGTAATAGGTTGGTTGAGAATCAGAGGAACTGATGAATTGAGGTCTAAAACGATGAAATGAGCTAAGTGTATCTTCATCTGTAAACCAGACGAAAAATTCCAATTAAAGGCAGAAGAAAGTAGAGAAAAAAAAGGAAAGAGAGGCTATTAGCGCGTTAAAATGGAAAGGCTATATAAAAAGAGTCGAGGAAGCAATGAACTTACACAGCTCAGACACATGATAGAACGAGGACTGGGCAATATTGTGGAAATCACACCACTCTTTCTCAATCTCAGGAAACATCAACTTGAGATCTTTGTCTTTCTCTTTTGACAGGAGTTGTTTCAAGTTTTCAAGACGATGCTTATCCTTCAAGGAGAGAAACATCGGTAAGATCTTCGAGAAGAGAAGCTGGTATTTCGTGGGAATATGGCGAAACTATATTATTACCTTAAAGACACGTTGCCAAAACTGAAAAGCACAAAAGTTTGCCATGAGTACCATCTCCCTCCGCCCACCAGAAATGGTCTTGCTGCCACCAAAATAGTGGTCAACATACTCTAGAAACTGTAAAAGAAGACAAAGGTGAAGTAGATGATTAACATCATGATCAAAAAGACGTGTAGAACTGTAGATTAATTCACCAATAGGACATACCAGTGAATCATCTCCAAAAGGATGATGGATAGGAAGTGGTAGGGTATCCATCAGGACACCTAATAGAATCCCTTGTCTTAGCATTCCCATTTCACCAAACTTGACGACCAGAATAGATGCATCAAAGGACAATGGGAAGCTAGCAAGCAACCGTCCATAAAATGTGGGCTCGTAACGTCCCCTAGGCGATTTCCGCAATGCTTGTATGCTTAACAGCATCCTTAATGCATCGTCAACGACATCTGGGTCTGGTGGATCCATAGCTTTTGCCAGCAATGCTAAGTTATAGAATATAATAACACTCAGTTCAACTGACGGAGTCTGATTAGATAGACACAATAACATTTTGGACACTATCTTATAGATTCGATCTATTGTATTTCTAAAGCATATATGCACCCAATTTTTAAGAATAATGAAAGAATACTCCCACCATAAGCATTTAGCTTCATCTAAGGATCTTCGCACCAAACAGGAACTCATGTGATAGGTACTTATGCAGTAGCAGAAGACCTAGCAAACCCGACTGTCCTTACTATTTCACAGGTAACCCAAGTTTGACATCTTCTATTATAAAAGAAGTTAAACATTCTCTACACAATTATAATATTATTACCATTTGCGTCATTAATGGCTCTGGATTCCGTGCAGCAAATATGGAGAACTTGTTGTCTCAATGACAGCTTAAGTATAGATGGGGGCTCATGTTCTTCAAGCTTGTTAAAAAATGCACTCGGCACCAGGCGATACACCTCACCATCACATGTTCGACCTGTCCTCCCTCTACGTTGCTCAGCCTATAACCCACATAAGAAGCTAAATTTAGAACATCCAGTCATCCACTATTATTCCATAAATGGTAAATTCTAGCAATACCTGAGATCTAGAGACCCAAACAAGCTGTACTGCGTCTCTTTTTCTGGACGGATCCCAGAACACTTGCAGAGACCGGCACGAGTCAATGACATATGCTACTTTGGGTATTGTTACCGAAGATTCCGCAATGTTTGTAGCCAATATTACCTGAGAACAGTATTTTGGAAAATTTATATAACTATGACGTCACAAAATGGTAGTTGCAACTCATTGCATCAATACGAGTTTGATGTCCCCCCAATAATAATGCTCATCTCTCAAGGACAAAGAAACATGGAAAGGTAAAAGAGAAACCTTGCGGCGGGATCTGCATATCTTCATAGCCGCCAAGGCTTGCTCGGTGTCAATGCTTCGGTGCAATATGTGAACCTCAAAAGATGCAAAAAAGGGTTCCAATTGATGATACTGCTGCTCAAGGGAGTAGTATGTCGGAAGGAAAACCAAAATACTCTTCTCAATGTCTGGTTCTTTTTCATGAATATATAAGATAAGATCATGAATAAGATTTTGCAGTTCAGGTTTGATTTCAGTATCAGCTGAAGAAGGACTTGGACCAGGACAGTAAGCTGACAAATCAGAACTCACACCAAGCAATCCTGCAACCTGCTTCACAAACAGTGTCATATTAATTAGCTTGGAAATACTTGCCGTCAGAAAAGAAGAAAATCAATTGGATAATAATATAGTTTCATAAAGAGCAACAAATCTAAAAAAGTTTAACCTGCTCAAGATATAATACTCTTCGCTGGAAAATTGTTCTCTGGTCAGGGCTAGGAATAGCAACTACTTCTACGCGTTCACCCCTGCCTAGTTCTTTAAAGTAGTCTCTGTACCTTGTTATATCAGCAGTTGCAGACATCAAGACCACCCTGTAATTAATCAAATCACCTCTTTAATAACCATGACCTCAATACAAACGTTATCGATGATAACACGGTTGAAGTAATGAATCGGTATAGTATAGAACTGACTTATCTTCTATCAGCAAACACAACCACGCGAAACAATTTAAGAACCTTAAAGTAATTACATCATGTTGTAGAAAAGGGTTATAACCTGAGGTCATTATTCTTCATGAGAAACTGCTTAACACAGACAAGAACAAGATCTGACTCCACAGATCTTTCATGCACTTCATCAAGAATGATAACCTTGTACTTTAGTGCATTCAACCCCTTGTCTAGCATTTCATCCAACAGAACTCCAGCAGTTTTGAACAGAATTTTCGACCTGCATGCAACAGGATAATTGCATAAAAGTCATCAATAAGGGGGAAAAAGCCAAATATTGTCCTGAAAACTCGGACACAGTAGAAGAAACTGAAAGGAGATATTGTTCTATAAGTCAAGAAGATGAAGATAATGATAGTTACCCTTCGGTCAAAATCTTAGAATGCCCAATGTGGTAACCAATTTCTCCACCTAAATCGGAGTTGCGAGATTTAGCAACCATCTTAGCAACAGCTACAACCGCAAATCTCCTAGGCTGTGTACACAAAATGGGAGCCATGTTTGCTTCCAGAAGGAACTGTGGAACTTGTGAACTCTTCCCTGAAGCAAAGAAGGACAAGTAAGTAACCACACTACGTATGAGATGAGTCGAAAATCCAGCTATCCATTACAATCACAACAGTTCAAAGGCGCAGGGAAGCTAAATATGGCCCAACTTGTACTATTTCCGTTTAACGCGTTAAGATAGAAACGAATCAAATGGACTATCCACTCACAGAAAACATTCAAAATCTGGTGTCATACAGGAAGAAACCCCAACGGAGCATTTCTGTAATCAAAATGACGAAGACGACAAAACAAAAACAAAAACCCCAACGGAAATGCAGATTACTAACTAGAGTAAGTCGTCTCGGAACGAAGGAAGAAAAATAGAATAAGAGAAAGAAGAAGGCGAGCGCAGGTACCGCATCCAGGCTCGCCGACGATGAGAGTGACGCGATTCTCGAGGATTTTGTCGATGATTCTCCTTTTCATCGCCATAATCGGAAGCGAAGCGAAGTTGGAGGAGGGTAAAGGTAACGATTCAGAAGAGCTGGAAGACGAAGTCGGCGAAGAAACCGCCATTGTTGTCGTACGCGGAGCACTGTCTCTCTTCCTCTACACACAGAGTCTAGTCCAGTCTCTGGTATTTCTAATACTGCCAATCACATCCTTCCTCTCTACGCTTTTAGGGGGGTTTTAGGGGAGCGTCGATCAGGTGCGACGAGCGTACGTTTAGCTCGCTCGTTGATCTCTCAAGTCTAATAAGTTGACTAGGTTTGACTAGTCAAAATGTGTGCGGGTGTATACACACACTGGAGAGCTTGCCGCGAATTACCTAGGTCCCACTAAGGAAAGGACATATATATATCATGGGCAAAAAAGTGCCGCCAATCAAAACACTTGAAAAAAAGCAGGAAAAAAACTTACAAATAGAACCGGCCCACTCATAGCCCAGTAATAAAAAAGTCCATTAATGGATATCTCGGGTCATCCAAAAACCCGAACCCGAACCATTTTCGATGAAGTTGACGAACCTGTCTGGTTTTGTTGCGTTCTTCCGATTTGGGTTGGAGAGGAAATGGCGTCGGGATGGGGAATAACGGGAAACAAAGGGAGATGCTACGATTTCTGGATGGATTTCAGTGAATGTATGTCTCACTGCAGAGAGCCCAAAGATTGTACCCTTCTTCGTGAAGATTACCTCGAGTGTCTCCACCATTCCAAAGAGGTAGGTACCCACTTCTTTTTTCCGGTGATATTGTTTGAAGAATTTCATTGATTTGATGGTTCTGATGTTCGCCACTGTTTCCGGCTAGATCAGTGTGATTGTGATGTCTAGATCACTTAGTTGTCGAAATTCCAAAAATCCTAGATCAGGTCGAGCAATTGGGAAATGAGTCCCATGCCTTTGTTGATTGGCCATTTTCGGAATCCTCAGCTGCAGAATCAAGATGCCATTGAAAGATCATGTTCTCTTGTTTAAGATAGGATGTATCGATTAGGCGTTTCTGGAACTAAATCATCTCTGTACATGTTACAACTGTTTCTTCTGCAATTACACGGCTCTCTTAGAACATTACGATTGACACCAGTGGTTTCTTTACTTTGAATGAAGATGCTGTAAGTTTAAGTTTTTATGTGTTGTGTACCTGTTGTTGCAGTTTCAAAGAAGGAACAGGATATACAAGGAGGAGCAGCGTAAACTAAGAGCAGCTTCGAGGAAAGGTGAAGAAGCCGGAGATGGGACTCACAACCATCACTAGTCTCAACAATCCTCCTTCAAGCTTCATCCGATTCCAGAGAAGAATAATAAAAGGTTCATGGAAGATTTTGTATCTTGGAATCTCTAAACGCTTTGATTGTTTTTCAGTTTTCAATTTTATCCAATCATGTTCTGCTTTCTTTTTATGTTAAATCGTCTCTTTGAGACGTATACTTTTCCACCTGAATTATGGACATGTGGATTGTGGATCATTTACTTCTTCACTATTACTCCATCCAACCAGGAACAATGGCAACATTTTGTCGATAACTTGTGTTTAATTAATTATAACAATTGTTCTTGGAAAGCTCACAATGTACATTGGAAACCAGTTATAGTTACATCATAAACAAGTTTTGATCGATCAAACAAGTCCCCAGTTTTCTTTTATACATTGATCATTAAGCCTGATAGAATTCTCCCAGGCGACTGTAGAGTTCTGACACAACTTCTCTCAGAAGTGTCTATGCCACAAGCTAGGGATCGTGCGATGATTCGATGGGACAGGGAAATGTGGGAACCAATCTCTCTCCCATGCATGAATTTGATCGGTTTCTGGTTCATGGTGTCCACCTGGATAAATGAAGAATCCAACGTTCTGATCTGGCATTGGTGGGGGAGGTGGCGGCGGCGGTAATCCCCTTCTTGTCATGGAGATGAGAGGTGATGCGAGAGTGGGACCATTGGCATGATGTTGTTGCCTCTGATGATTATAAGCATGATGCTGTTCACGCATTTGGGTGCTGCTTCCTTGGTAACTGTTAATTGCTGGTGAGGACCTTTGATTAGACCTACAATGCCCAATTCCAAAAGAATATTGTAAAACACTCTGCAAGAAGTTGAGAGCAATAGGGAGTTTGAGAAGCTAACCGGTGACTAAAAAGAAATGGATGCGCATAAGGTAGGCCTCGTGCTGCTGAAGAGTCAACTTCACCATCAACCACATGAGCAGCGGGTAGTGAAAACGATGGGGAATGGTGATGATACTGGGGGGCAACAGGAAGCTGGTGAAAGTGATCGTTAGAGTGGCTGTTCCAGGGATGATCATCTGTGCTGTTATTGTCGCTAGTTCTCGGGGTAGCGGCTGGGCCAGGTCCAACATATGCAAGATACGAATGATTCACAGCAGCGGCGTGATGTCCATGGAACTCAGTATGATCTAAGGAAGAAATATGGGTTTTGACATTATAAACGGATTGCTAGACAAAATGAAATGATTATATACAGAACAATCAGCGTCTAACTTACATGTAGTGGTTGCAGGTTCCAGTTCCCTGAAACACAGAGCAAAAGTCAATTCTAGCTTTCGCGTTTGAAGGATCAAAAGCCTTAGAAAAGAGAGATAATAGCAAAAACCATGGTAAAGGTGTTGTAGGCTTACTCGAAAGAAGCTGCTGCTTGAGAGAGTTCACCAAACGGGCACCAATGGACCCGATATTGCTGCAAACCCCGTAAAAATGTCAGGATAAGCGATCTCTCATAAGGAGGTTATATGATAAAAGCACAGTTCTCATGTACACGAAAAGAAAGCATATCGTTGCACAAAGTAGTGAGCTTTTACCATTTCCGGATAGCTTAAACCGTACAAGTCTTCTTCAGGGATCCAATCTTCCATGGAAAACTCTGGAAAGGGGCGAGTAGAACCGTTTGCATACAACCACTGACCCTTTTCGACATTGCGACAGTTAGGGCATTGCATGGCTCCTTTCATGTTAAATGCTGATCCAATGCAATCTGCAAGAAACCAAAAAACAAGCTGCTAAAGGGAAAGCCGAAAATAGCAACAAATTCAGCAGCCAGATAATAGAACTAGCAAGCCTCATTCTATATCTACACAAGAGAAGAAACCGATTCACAAGTTACGACACACATTTGTCAGAACTCGATCATTTCTAGGATCAACCAACTGCAGAGTCGTGGCAATCTAAGCTTGTAAACAAAGCAAGGGATTAGGAATCCATCTATATTCTCAAATTCATTCAATTATCGTCCAAATCTACCATCAGATAATTGCACAAAAGCTTGTACAAGCAAAAAGCCATCGGATCATCAAACTGTGATGGAGGGAACGCAAAATGGTAAGAGATGGAGGAAGGGAATGAAATACCCAAATGGAACTGGTGACCACATTGGAGCTTAGCCTTGGATCTGGTACCATCATCGAGCACCGATTCGAGGCAAATCGAGCACGAGACTTCGACAGGAGACGAGGAATCCTCCGGGTTCCCGCGTTTTCCAGGGTCACATCCACCAGCAATTCGGAGATCATCATCGCAACCCGAATCTTTAGCTCCGGCCATATCTTCACCAGCAGGCCAAATCGGAGGGAACCAACGAAAATTTTCGTTTTTCGAAAGAACAAAAAAAAAGAAAAGAAAGGATTGTCAAACAAAAATCAATGAGAAACCATGTCTCGCTATCGCTATCTGTCTCTCCGAGTTCGTCTGCCTTTTGGAACGCCGATGCGGTAAATCTATCCTTCCTCTTCCTCTCTCTCTCTCTCTCTCTCTCGTCCGACCTGTTAGAGATGACGTGGTTCAAAACCGGACAATGACATTGGACTCTCCCTTTTCTTTTCTTTCCTCTCCCATTGTGGATAATTTTTTATTATTATTTTATTACTTTAGTTTTGGATAGATGATCATCAAACCATCCATCCATCTGAACCAACAACCAAACTATAAATTTGTTCATTTAAATCATTAATCTCTATTTAGTTGATTTGTTTTCTTCTCTAGTCTCTTTCATATGAAGTTTATTATAACTTTCACATCCATTTTGTTATGAGAAAGATTAGCATATTATAACACACGAATATTGATTGTCTAAGGATACCAAAACATTGTATGTAGTAAACAATTACACATATAGATGCAAATGTATATTGTCTTGAATCGTTGTTTCACATCAAGCTAATATTATTTCACTTTATTCTTCTGAATTAGAAGACTATGCAGAGACTTTGCTTTGACCGAGTAGCCTTCCCTTAGGTTTCAGACCTTGATCTTAGGCTTCTTCACGATCATCACCGAGCAATGAGCATGATGAGCGCAGTAGTCACTCGTACTCCCGAGAACCGCCCTGCCACACAAACCGACAAGTGAATCAGAATGGGTGTATAGTTGAAAGATTGATCATAAGAATTAAGGCTGAATGAAATAATACCTCTTGATAGCTCCATATCCATGGCTTCCCACAACAAGAATAGAAGCATGATGCTTATCTACAACTTCACATAGGATATTCCTTGCATCACCTTCGAAAACTTCGATCACCGCGCCATGAACCTACACAACAAACCTAGGAATGATGATTGAAAAGAAGAAGATAGTTGCTAACCAAAGATAGATAGTTACTATAAGAAAAACCAGTGCTACTTAGCTTGAAGCTCTTAAATGTGCTAGAGATTCACATTCACATTACCAAACTCATCTAATAGAGTCCAATACAACACATGATGACGATTATAAAATCCAAGAAACACATAAAACGAATTTGAATGTTTGATAATAGCAAGATCGTACCGATCTGCTCTGACAAATTGCTTTGGCTTTCTCGACAACCTTAGCAGCGGTATGCTTCAGATCAGCATCAACATAAGGTACAACCTCCGCAGTTCCTAAAACACACAGATTAACAAAACCTAAATGATCTCTCCCCATCGCTGCCCAAAACAGAACCCCTAGAAGAGTAGATTCGAGAGTGAAAGCAAAGAGCGTACCGGGACCAGCGAGACCAACGGCGGAGACGGCGTTAGGTTTGGCGTGGACGATGAAGAGCTTAAAAGGATAATTGGGAGCGTAAGGAGCGAAGAAACGATCGAGCGTCCACTCCAAGGCGTAAGTGCTCTGCTCGCTGTCGTCAACTCCGACGACCATCACCGATTTCCCATCTCCGGTGGCCATGACTCTGACGTTGTTCGCCGGCGTGAAGAAAACGCGCTCTTGTGTTTGTGGTAGAAAGAAGCCTAGAAGAATCCTCCAAAGTGTTTGCACAGAAAAAGAGAGTTTTGGTATCTTCTTCTTCTATTATTTAATTTCTTTAAATAAAAAGAAAAGAGGAATGTGATACTTTGATTTGATGACGTGGCTGGTCCTCATTTCTTTATGCCTTTCCATTAGTAAATTTCCCAATATTTAAAGTTACCCACAGATTTTAAATAAGAAGAACCCACAGATTTTACACAAAATTTATTCTAATTTGAATATTACCCATAAAACAAAGTACATAAAAGGATTTTGCAGGTTAACAGTTATTAGCTTTTTAGTAACAAACTGATATGAATTGGTTTGATAACTTTCGATTTTACTTGGAAATTAACTATTACAAGAAAAATCTAATTTCAAATAGTGGAATGATTTGAGTTGGGTAAAATCCGGCTCAGATGATAACAATTACAAAATAAAAATGAGACGGCCGGCTGTAGAATAATATGACGACGTGAAGCAAAAGCAGGAGTGCGACAGAAACCTCTCTAACCAAATTGCTTTTAGTTATATTCTTCTTCGTCTTGACGCTACTCTTTACCTTTTTTTATCTGATTTCAGATTTCTCCAGAATCTTCAGATTCCCATGGCCACTGTTCATGTTGTCGGTCTGAAAATCAATTCTGGATCTCCAGGGAAGGACACATCCCGAAAGGCACCTGATGCAATTCATGCTGCTTTATCACCGTCATCATCTCTATCATTACTCAGAGGTACATATACCTTAAACCCCAAACCAGTTTCTCCGTAGCATTTTGAGACGTCATCATTCTTATCTATCATCAAACCTTGCTCTTTGTCCATATAGGAGTGTTACCAAAGTATTTCAGCTCAGAGTTGTCAGTGGCTCAGTTCCGGTTGGTCGAAGGATCTTAATACATAGTGGCATTTGGACATGAGAAGAACACAGATTCTTGGGATGGATGGGAGGTAAGAGAACCATACCCTAACCTTAATAATGTCCTACAAGTCGGATCAGCAGCTTTGTTTGATTTTTGGGTGTTTTGCAGCTTCTACAAAGGCCAGTTTTGATCCAGTACACGGAGGAGAGATGTCTCAGCTCGAGTATCATAACTGTCTGAAGCCGCCTTCTGTGTTTTGAAACAACAAGTCAGCATTCTCTTACTTCCTTTATATATATTAATCTTGTTGAGATTCTGGATTTTAGGCTTGTGTCTTTGGTAACATATGTGGTTTCCGGTTAGTTATGGAATTGTCGGTCAATCTCGAGGCAAGAAGAGAGAGTATGTATATATGTAAATGTTGAACCACTAATCACTTAATGATTATTTAGTTAATTACGTTGGATCTCATATTGAGAATACTATTTTGCATATATATTTTTCTGAAAAAAACAACAAAAAGAAAGGTCAACATTACAAGAGTAAAATTGCATATGAAGAGAGTGATAATGAAAGTTCAAGTGTTTGTTTCTGAATTCTTGACATGTATATAATCACCATATAACTGTTTCCAAATTGTAGATGGTAATGCAAAAATCTGATGAGGAGGGAGATGGTTCTGTTTCCAGCAACTAGATTTAGTTATAACATAAGGGGATTGATTATTGTTATTGTTATTGATCCTTCTTCTCCTGTTGAATTGGATTGAGAGTTAGTTGGTCAAAAGGTGTTATGGGTTTTAGAAAATTAATAAAAACAGGTGGGCTTTGTCTGTACATGTCCTTAAATTATTTGTTTTGGGAGTAGTTTAATATCGAATGATACGTTTACACGTAAAAAGTCTTTTCTTTTGAGTCGTCGTCTCAGGAAAGATGAGATTCGTTTCTAGGAGAGGTTGACTTTTTCAATCCACACTTATAACTCTAGAATCTTATGTCATTGATGACGACCTCCTCTACACTTTTGGATTTGTATGTTTACAAAGGAAGGAAGGATTACCTTAGAACAGTTTATGTGATGTTTGTGTCTTTCTATTTTTATTCAATGAAATTTCTTTACATGTACATAGATTAGCTATATTGACATGAATCTAACTGATTTTTTTGTTTGCAAAATAACAAATTAGTGAGGGGAATTTTGTTTCAGTCAATAAATCCGTGATTTCTATATGTTAGATGGATAACAATGCAATAAATAAAGGGGACCCAATAAAAAAAAAGGAAAGAGAGACGTGCCTGTGGGTAGTGGGTGGTGGTGAGAAGATTCTGGAAAAATGGGAGCAATTCAAGCTCGTCTTCCCTTGTTCCTTTCTCCCCCTTCTATAAAACACCATACCTTCCTTCATTCTTCTTCATCCAATTCCAATTTCAAAATCAGATCCAACAAATCTTCTTCTTCTTCTTCTTCTTCGATCATCATGGCCAGTATCAAGGTTCACGGAGTTCCCATGTCCACCGCCACAATGCGCGTCCTCGCTACTCTTTACGAGAAAGATCTCCAGTTCGAGCTCATCCCCGTCGATATGAGAGCCGGTGCCCACAAGCAAGAGGCCCACCTTGCCCTCAACGTAACCCCTTTCTCCCTCTCTCTCTTTACGAACAAACAAAACTGAAAACACTTTATGTTTGGTTTTTCCAATTATCTGACAATGATCTTTGTTTTGTTTCAGCCCTTCGGTCAAATTCCTGCTCTCGAGGACGGTGATTTGACGCTTTTCGGTCAGTTTACTTTTGCTTTGATCAATGATTTGACTTTTTTAGATTTACAGAAACATCATTACGCCTTAGTCACTTTGTATTGGATAACGATTTATCTGAAATGACAGACTGTGATGATTATTTTTGTTGCTGAAAGTTTTTGTTGGTAATATATTTGCAGAGTCAAGAGCCATCACACAGTACCTAGCAGAGGAATACAGTGAGAAAGGTGAAAAGCTTATCTCCCAAGACTGCAAGAAAGTCAAGGCAACCACTAACGTATGGCTTCAAGTTGAAGGTCAACAGTTTGACCCTAACGCCTCTAAGCTTGCCTTCGAGCGTGTCTTTAAAGGCATGTTCGGCATGACCACTGACCCTGCCGCTGTCCAAGAGCTCGAAGGTAAGCTCCAGAAAGTCTTGGATGTCTACGAGGCTAGGCTCGCCAAATCTGAGTTCTTGGCTGGTGATTCCTTCACTCTTGCTGATCTTCACCACCTCCCAGCCATCCATTACTTGTTGGGTACTGACTCCAAGGTGCTCTTTGACTCTCGCCCTAAGGTTAGCGAGTGGATTAAGAAGATCTCTGCCAGGCCTGCTTGGGCTAAGGTTATTGACCTCCAGAAGCAGTAGTGACCCTCTCTCTTTCTTCACTTCTTTTCTTTTCCTTTTGCCCAAATAAACGAGTCCAGTGATTTTCTTTTCTTGGCTTATGTACTTGTGTTTTCAGTATTATTTATGTCATCATCATCCTCCTCTTTTGTGTTATTGTTGGGTTCATTCACATTTGTGCAATTAAAAACCAGAGTTTAAACGCCAAATTTGCAAAACCGTTACATTTTACCAATGAAGAGGTTAAATGTCACGAACCAATATTGACTAAAGGACTCCAATAATCCAATAACTGTTAAGCTGAGAATAACCTTAATTATATGGCTTTGTTCAAGAGCCGGACTTTAAACTCAATCGGTTTCAACCGAAGATAAGTTGCTTGCTCTGCAATTGCGTGACGCCTTGGGAACCAAGATAAGTGGTTATGCCCTTAAGAAAACCAGAGCACCAATGAGCTGAGAGTTTGGGAGATCTCTTGCGATGAGGATCATGACTCAGTACATTCCTAAACTATTCTCGTATCCACTGAGTTACTCGTACAAATCCATAAATGACCATACAAAGTAGCCTCTCGTGTGAAAATAGTGATAACAATTAAAAATGAAAAAATGCGCATCCAGGGAATCGAACCCTGGTCAGTACCGTGGGAGGGTACTATGATACCACTACACCAGATGCGCTTTTTATTATGCTGACAAGTGTTTTATTATTAACTCTAACATTTGTTCTGCCGGGAAAGTTTCCTGATGATAGTAAGAAACAGAACAACTCGAAAGAGAAGACAATGGCGCGAGGAGGATTTTAAGATAACGAAACCAGAGAAAGCCTGCACTGAAGTTAGAAAACGGTGAAGGAAGAAGAAGAAACAGAGTAGAGGAATTGGTAACGCCGTAGCGGTGAAGCAACGACGTCCGTCTTAAGTCGATAAAATTTCTTATAAATATGTTTTATCAATAAAGCAGCGAAAAAAAAAAAAAAAAAAAAA
>Ga0041059_1001768_pt1 | contig 16871 bp, 19 predicted proteins | sample AraColnosormetaG_FD_56232 | JGI IMG/M metagenome (GOLD analysis project Ga0041059, IMG submission 56232) | Arabidopsis roots microbial communities from North Carolina, USA - Col MF nosort | ecosystem: Host-associated > Plants > Roots > Unclassified | place: USA: North Carolina | collected...
AGTTNANAAAAAAAAAAAAATTTAAAAGATTTTTTTTATATATTTGTGTCTTATTAGAAAAACTTGGACCGTCCGGTTAAGTGTCTTTTTCTTGTTTTTTTTTATTATTATTATTATTTTGGCTTCTTTCGGACCAGTCCTACTGTACATCGTATCTTTCAGTATTTGTCAACTAGTTTAAAGGGGCAAGTTCACAAATGGGACCTGCATCTTGTCCTAGCCAATAATATCGTTCCACGTCGTACTCTATATTGTTTGTCACACGCGGAAAATTAACTGTGCACATTTGCAGGATGCTATTTTTTACTATTAGTGAAATTGCTTCATTCACTTTGGCCCGCTTCTTTATTTTGTTGTAACATTTACCCTACAGAGTTCTCGAATTATCAATTTGGTACTTAATGAATCATTTTTTCAATTATCGTACCTATTTTCATTGAAATAATATTAAAGCATAAATTCAGTACCGAAGTATAATTAGGTCAACCGATGTAATTTTACAAAACTATATTTGAAAATACAAATAATTATAAAGAGAAGTTTTAATCGAATTCCAAAATAAATCCATTAATTTTAAACCAAAAATCTTATAAAGGTTATAAAATACGTATAAAAATTAGTTTTGTGAAAACATATATCAAATGTTTTAGGGGGTCAGGGTGTAAACTGTGAATAAAAATAAATGTTATGGTAAAAAAAGAATATTTTGTTTTTATGCGAGTTAACGCATAATGTACCAGTTCCGTTGAATCGTCAACACAAGAGTCACAAACAAATTTATCTTTTAACAAATTTCTCTCTTAAAAAATTATTTAATAAAAACTCTGAGCTCGAAATCGGATTTTTTTTTCGTCTCTCTCATCATTTTGCTGATTTCTCAATTTCTGTGTTTACACTACTCCATCGACTTGTAATTTCACTTTCTTAGGGTTCTTCTTCATCGGATCATCGGCCGTATCTGAAACCGGAGATGGCCGGCGTTGATTCCGGCAAGCTTATCGGCTCTGAGATTCATGGATTCCATACTTTACAAGGTTTGTCGTTCTTCTAAGCTGATCGTTCGTCTTGATTCATAAATTCGATTGTCTCTGGGTTTTAGTTTTTTTTTTCCTTTTCTCGATTGCTCTTTGATTCTCGTAGCCGTTGAACTAGAATTTGTAGATAGTTATGGAATTGGAGAGTCTTTGTGATTTTAATGTGGTGATTTGGAATAAGAATCCAGGGACATTTAGGTTGGCCAATCGAATATAGAAAATACTTTGATGTTGAATCTGCTAAATTCGTTTTTTTTGTAAAGAATCGTTGAAGAGCATGTCTCAGTATACTCAGAGTTCATTCTTAATTCATATGATATTGAAAAGATATTAGATGAATCCATAGATACAGGAACTTGTAATTAAATGTTTCCTGGAGTTTTTTTGTTGTTGTTGATTAGTGACATTGTTGATTGTTTGGTGCAGATCTAGATATACAAACAATGTTAGATGAAGCATACAGTAGGTGGCTCCGTCCTAATGAGATCCATGCTCTTCTCTGTAACCATAAATTCTTCACCATCAACGTCAAGCCTGTGAACTTACCCAAAAGTAATCAGTTTTTCTATCGCTCTTTTAGTTCTTCTGGACTTGACTACTACTTGTTGGGAACTTCTTAAATACAGATTCTATTTTGACTTGGATGAATCTTTTATCCAGACTCTTGTTCTGTCAAATGTTGAATATGTTTGTATTTGGTAGGTGGTACGATTGTGTTGTTTGATCGTAAGATGTTGAGGAACTTTAGAAAGGATGGTCATAACTGGAAAAAGAAAAAGGATGGAAAGACAATTAAGGAAGCTCATGAACATCTAAAAGTGAGTTTTCTTAATGTCTCTGAGTTCATATGCGCTTTTCTCTCTTCTCCTCTGCAGCTAATATATTTGTTATTTGTGATCTCTGTGTATTGTTCTTCCATCAGGTTGGTAATGAGGAAAGGATTCATGTTTATTATGCCCACGGTGAGGATACCCCTACATTTGTGCGAAGGTGTTACTGGTTATTGGATAAGTATGTGTCAACAAACGATTATTGGTTTATCCTTTGAGGAAATAGTTTATTAGATGCCTTCTTTCCTTTGCTTTGTTTCTGAAGGTTATGAAAATAAATCACCTCTTCTTATAATGGCAGGTCTCAGGAGCACATAGTTCTTGTCCACTATCGCGAGACACATGAGGTTTGTTATCTACCTGTCCCCAGAATATAATATGTATGTTAGAGGTGGTTATGGATTAGGATGATGTATTTTCGTTGTCGCATAGAGTCCAGCCTTCTTCTGGCAGATTTTAGTTACGAAGATAATATCATTTTGTTGCCCTCTGAGAAATTTTGGTTAAACAGGTTCATGCAGCTCCAGCAACACCTGGGAACTCGTACTCAAGTTCGATCACTGACCACTTATCTCCTAAAATTGTAGCTGAAGATACCAGTTCTGGTGTCCATAATACTTGTAATACAGGTGAGGAGGTGTCTCTTGATGATCTTGAGCTGTTACGATTTAAAGTTTTGGTGTATATTGGCAATTCTTCCTGACTGTTCACATATATTCAGTTTTTAATTAATTAATTACACTTTTTTAAGGTTTTGAAGTGCGGAGCAACAGTCTGGGTTCTAGAAATCATGAGATTAGGCTTCATGAGATCAACACACTTGATTGGGATGAGCTTCTAGTACCTGCAGATATTAGCAACCAATCTCATCCAACCGAAGGTACTTATATTACTTTGAGCTTTCCTTTAAAAAGAAGATCTGGTTGAAAACTCTTCACTTTTTCTTATCTTTTGTTCTCTGCTTACAGAAGATATGCTATACTTCACAGAACAGCTCCAAACTGCACCCAGGGGATCTGTAAAGCAAGTGAGTGAAATTGATTTCTTTCAACCTGGAAGTGGCTTTACCCATCTTTCTGTTCACCATTTTTTCATCTTGTTCATCGTGCAGGGAAATCACCTTGCAGGCTACAACGGATCAGTAGATATACCATCATTCCCGGGTCTTGAAGATCCTGTATATCAAAATAATAACTCATGTGGTGCAGGAGAATTTTCTAGTCAGCATTCGCACTGTGGAGTAGATCCAAATCTACAGAGAAGGGATTTCAGTGCAACAGTTACTGATCAACCAGGTGATGCTTTGCTTAATAACGGTTATGGAAGTCAGGATAGTTTTGGAAGGTGGGTGAACAACTTCATTAGTGACTCTCCTGGTTCCGTCGATGATCCTTCCCTTGAAGCTGTATATACACCTGGGCAGGATTCATCTACTCCTCCTACTGTATTTCATTCCCACTCTGACATACCGGAGCAAGTATTCAACATAACTGATGTTTCACCTGCCTGGGCGTATTCGACAGAGAAAACAAAGGTTTCTCCAATTATACCCTTTTTTCATGTTAACGTTGGTTGATCCTATAACTGAACAAAACCTTGCTTTCCTGGACTTGTTGTTTCTGTCATGATGCTGAAGGGGAAGAAAAGAATTGCAGTCTTTAGACTTTAGTTTAAAAGAAGAGAGTATTAGATTTATCGAGACAGTAACTCAAAGTCTGCTCATTAATAAGAAAATATCAAATGACTGTGTCTCACTTTACTGGGGGTATGTCTGTTGAGGTCTTATGCATCTCTTATGGCTAAGTGTGAGTACTGAGTAGTATGTTTGCAGTATGAAATTGTTGATAGGGTGATTCACAATATGAGAATAGAGATGTAACTTTGATAGTTAAAGCATAATATTGCGAGAGTCGTCTCTATTTCATATTGCGTCTTTAGACTACATTACAAGATCTAATAAGTTGCTGTATAAAGCTGACCTTTTGCACGTTAATTTTTCAGATTCTTGTAACTGGGTTCTTTCACGACAGCTTCCAACATTTGGGAAGATCAAACCTCATCTGCATATGTGGAGAGTTGCGTGTCCCCGCCGAATTTCTCCAGATGGGGGTTTATCGTTGCTTCCTTCCTCCTCAATCTCCTGGGGTGGTGAACCTTTATCTTAGTGTCGATGGAAACAAACCGATCAGCCAATTGTTCAGCTTCGAACACCGCTCAGTTCAGTTTATCGAAAAAGCCATCCCTCAAGACGACCAGCTATACAAGTGGGAAGAATTTGAGTTCCAAGTCAGACTTGCTCATCTTCTGTTCACTTCTTCGAACAAAATCAGCGTTTTAACTAGTAAAATATCACCTGAAAACCTTCTTGAGGCTAAGAAACTCGCCAGCAGGACTTCGCATCTCTTAAATAGTTGGGCTTATTTAATGAAGTCAATTCAGGCAAATGAGGTACCGTTTGATCAAGCGAGGGACCATCTCTTTGAGCTTACTCTGAAAAATAGGCTGAAAGAGTGGCTTTTGGAGAAGGTCATCGAAAACCGCAACACTAAGGAATATGACTCTAAAGGGCTTGGAGTGATCCACCTCTGTGCCGTCCTAGGATACACTTGGTCAATCCTTCTCTTCTCCTGGGCAAATATATCGTTGGATTTCCGTGATAAGCAGGGTTGGACTGCTCTTCATTGGGCAGCATACTATGGAAGGTAAACTAACTTGCATATTTCAAGTACTATGAGATTTGCTAATCTTGTATCCGTTTTATTTAATTTACTTTTTTACCAAGTTTTATTTTTTTTTAAAGGGAGAAAATGGTGGCTGCTCTTCTATCTGCGGGGGCAAGGCCAAACCTGGTGACAGACCCTACTAAGGAATTCCTCGGCGGCTGCACGGCAGCTGATCTGGCACAACAGAAAGGTTATGACGGTTTAGCAGCTTTTCTTGCTGAGAAATGTCTTGTAGCACAGTTCAAGGACATGCAAACGGCTGGAAACATTAGTGGCAACCTTGAAACCATCAAGGCAGAGAAGTCGTCAAATCCAGGGAATGCAAATGAAGAGGAGCAAAGCCTGAAGGACACTCTAGCGGCATACAGAACTGCTGCAGAGGCAGCGGCGCGGATTCAGGGAGCGTTCAGGGAGCACGAGCTGAAAGTTAGGTCAAGCGCAGTTAGGTTTGCTAGCAAGGAAGAAGAAGCCAAAAACATAATAGCCGCGATGAAGATTCAGCACGCGTTTCGCAATTTCGAGGTTCGTAGGAAGATTGCAGCCGCTGCTCGGATTCAGTATAGGTTCCAAACATGGAAAATGAGGCGGGAATTTCTGAACATGCGAAAGAAGGCAATTAGGATCCAGGTACAAGCGAAAGCTAATCTTTCTACCGTCTTTAAGAAAAGAAACGAGAAACTATCTGCAACCGTATAAAACTGTTCTATGGTTTTGAATATGACAATGTTTTGCAGGCTGCGTTTAGAGGTTTCCAAGTAAGAAGACAGTACCAGAAAATAACATGGTCAGTGGGAGTTCTTGAGAAGGCAATTCTGAGATGGAGACTGAAGAGAAAAGGATTCAGAGGCCTTCAGGTAAGTCAACCTGACGAGAAGGAAGGGAGTGAGGCGGTGGAGGATTTCTACAAGACAAGCCAGAAACAAGCGGAGGAACGGCTTGAGAGGTCAGTGGTTAAAGTCCAGGCCATGTTCCGGTCCAAGAAGGCTCAGCAAGATTACAGAAGGATGAAACTGGCTCATGAAGAAGCTCAGGTAAAAATCTTTTGCTGCTTTCTGTTTTCTTTACTCATTTCAAGTATATTCGTAATAGATTAAACACAATTTCACTTGCAAAATTATGATAATTGGTTATGGTAAATTATAAAATGTAACACAGCTGGAGTATGATGGGATGCAAGAACTTGATCAAATGGCTACGGAGGAGAGCTGAATGGAATAATAGAGGAGGAGTGGGTGTGTTGTGTTGTGGAGGAACTGTAAATTTGTGCAAATGACGAGGGGCAATTTCGACCTTTTAAGAAGCGGTTTTCAGAAAAGTTTCAAAGGGTGTTGTGGTAAATTGATCCTGGAGCTGGGAAATTTCCATAGAGCGTCTTGTCGTTAGTTTTTCTTTTTGTTTGGTGGATAGTCTTGTATTGCGTTATGTGACTTGTGAGATTTGACGCTAAAAAGCTAAAACGTTTTTTAGTTTGTCTAAAAGTTCTCCTGCTTACTGTCTTTCTTCTGTTATATATTTTGGATTTCTGACTTATAATAAATATACTTTAATTTTGTGTCTGTCACAATCTGTTTTTTTTTTTAATCTAATAAAGATACAGTTTGTCAAAACCATGAAACAAATATACGTGATGAAACTAGAGACGCAATCTTCGTCCTTTGATGAATATTGGTGAAGTACAAATGTCTTTTCCACAAAACTTTTGTTACAGGCTGCTCTTAAATTCTTCATGTTTACACAGTAACTTTCACACTTTGTGCTGTTACTGAAGCTGGACTATCGACCTGAAATTGATATAGACAGGAGTTGCTTGCCTTTTAATCGAGATTCGATGTCTATTGATTAGAGAATGCAAATGTAGATTCTTGTATTTTACCTTGGCTGCTTTAAACAGTTCGTCTACAACTTCAGACAGTGTTGGATGTGCATGAACAGCAAGTTTTATGTCCTGCATTTATCATCACACAAAGACACACAAAAAAAGCTCACAATCTAAAGTCCTATGATCAATACCGGAGAGAGGTTAGTTTGCAGCCAGACCTGAATACGTGTTCCTAAAGCAATCGCGTTTGATGCTTCATGGATAAGATCAGCAGCATGCAATCCAAATATATGAACTCCAAGGATTTCACCATTGTCAGGTCTGTATATCATCTGTTCACATGAAGAGAGTGTTCAGATATCTTATCTTCGCAAGTCACTCCAGAACTATATACAACTATCTTTTTTTATTTCAATTTTTGGTTCTTCTCTTCACCTTAGCGAGTCCTTCTCCTTCATTTTCGGCTAGGGCCTTTGTGTTTGCCTTGAAACTTGTCTTGGCGATACTTACTTTGAATCCCTCTTTCTCAGCTTTCTCTCTCGCTTGAGGCTGGGAATTGCATTAAAGATTACCGAAATCATAAATTAGGATTGCAATTTTTTAAAAACCAATCCACTAAGAGTGTCTAGAGGTTACCTCTGTCAATCCCACCATACTTATTTCAGGATGAGTAAAACAAGCAGCTGGGATGCTAAGATGATTAAGCACATGATCTCTACCTGTGACTTGCTCCACCACTAGCCAACACAAGTAGATGCATAGAGTTTAATAAAGGTCAATCTAACGTATTCAGTGTAGAAAAGGAAAAACAAAAGAAAGATGCATTTGGAGTGAAATATTGATAAAACCATTTACCAGAAATTCCTTGAGCACTAGCTGCATGAGCAAGCATCAGTTTACCATTGGCATCACCGATGCAGTACAAGTGGGGAACCTATCAACCAAGAGTGACTCAGTAGCTTAAAAATATATAACTTTTGGTAAGAAATAAGCTATATGAAAGAAAACTCCACTAACCAGCTTTCCATTTCCATCAATAACACGCATTCGCTCATCAACTGGTATAAAACCTCTTTGTGTGGTAACATTGATCTGTGAGGAAATCACAGCTTTTATTATTTCTTTAGTAACCAAATAAGGTCCTCAGGGAACGAAAATGAAAACATATTCATAAGGAATGGGGTTTATTGTTAATTCATACATTTTCCAGGCCAAGACCATTGGTGAATGGAGCTCTTCCAGTAGCAATTAGAGCAGCGTCAACCTTGAACAAGGAACTTATGGTCAAACTTTCAGTGCAGGCAAAAAACACATGAAAGTCTCAAATGTGATTGTAACTCCAAGACATTCTATTATTATTATTATTATTTTAATTTTTAGGAAAAGATCTGATTTTATAATACGAAAAGCCCTGGCTAACCTACAAAAGTATGCATGTCATTGATTTATATACTTTGCATGTGAAAAGAACATGTGTGAGAGTAACTAGACAACTATTTTCTCTTGTAAATTTTCAGATATCTGCAGAACATTTTGTTACCTCCAAAGTATCCTTGGGTTCCTTGGTTTTGGCATCAATTAGTTCAATCAGCACTGGTTTCCCATCCTTTGCTGGAGTGATCTGTAAAGAAGCGTTAACAAAAAAAATTCGTAAACCCACTGTGTAAGGAAGATATCTAATTTAAAATGCATGAGACAAAAAGGCTTACTTTGCTTGCAAATACTCCAGTATGGTAGTCAATTTTTCTTGTATTTATTAGAACCCTTTGAGCCAGCTTACTGATCTCAGGATCAAATCCAGGCATTAGTTGATCCAGTGCCTCAATAAAAGTTACCTGTAAAAAAAAAAAAGAGTTCCCCTGAGCTTGGTCACTTCCTGGAGTTGCAGAGCATCACAAACCTTAAGCAAAATATAGCTATCGCCCATTTGCTCGATCAGGTTACCAATACAACAACATCCTAAGAGCCTTTTGTTACTATTGAGAGAAAACAGAAAACTAAAGAGAACGCAAAAAACAACACACTATCACACCAGTGCAAATCATTAGCACAAAATCAAAATGTTACCTCACTTCCAAGGGCCGTGTAAACATCACTGAACTCAAGACCGATATAACCACTTCCTACTATCGCAATCCAGTCAGGAACGGACTCCAATTTCAATGCATGATCACTTGTGATAACAGTCTTTCCTGCAGCACAAAATATGAGGAATATTAGGGTACTTGCTATACTAAAAGAAATGAGAAGCTTTGGTTTTTGAGGCAACTCCCCTTTCACATATCATTTATACAAAAACACATACCATCAACTTCAATTCCTTTCGGGACGAACGGTACAGATCCAGTTGCGATGATTATATCTTTTCCGGTGATAATATTGTCACCATATTTAACCTTTTGTGGGCCCTGCAAAGTGCACAAAAGACTAAAGAGTATTAGGATCACCACATAACAACGACCTATCATTTGGAGTTTATATAGTCAACCAAAGACAATAACATACTGACCAGAACAGCGCCAAACCCTGTCAATATGTCAACACCAAGTGCCTTCATAGAATTGGTGAGATTATTCCTAATTTTGGTAGCCAGGTTACTTGCGTGGTCAGCCACACCTTGGCGGTCATAACCAGCAGCTGAAACCTGTTTTCCAAGGGAGTCAATGGAAGGAAACAAGAGTCAAGGCCAGGAAGATGATACTTGCTTCACAATGATTTGAGATCAAAATTGAGCGTCTACAATTGCATTCTACAGGAATTTTTACTACCTGCAAACCAAAAGCCTTCATGTGATGTTCGTTCTGGAGTTCCCTCATCCTACCACTAACAGCAAGTAGAGCTTTGGAAGGCACACAGCCTCTGTTAACGCAAGTACCTCCAACAACATCTCCTTCAATGATAGCAGTTTTGAGTCCCTATACAACGTTATCAAAACAACAATCACTCGATGAGATCATGAATACCGTAAAGAAATACAGTAATAGCTAGTACGATTCCAAAATTGGCATATTGAAGAAGATGTTGCAAAGCATTCCTGAACCATCTCTATCAAACAAAGCATATGATTCCACTATCAATTTGATCCAGAGTATTGGCAAAGCATAGAATCATAATCGAACTTGAATTCTTCCTAATTAATAAGAGGAAGAAAGAGGACCTTCTCGACGGCGTGCAATGCAGCTCCATGGCCACCAACTCCAGCTCCGATAATGATCAAATCATAATCGAATGATTTCGATGGAGCTCCATTTCCAGCGGAAGAAGAAGCAGCGGCGGAGACTTCGATTCTCCTACTCTGAATATGGAAACGGCACGAGGTCAATTGCTTCGACGGAGAGAAGCAAAACGCTTCTCGCCGGAGTCCACAGAACCGGAGATTTCTCGGCGTAGAAGGAGCTGCGTTGGATGAACAAAGCGTACGATTCGCTAAAGGAAGCGATGCTTGTGAGAAGGAAAGAGAAAGAACCGATTGCATTGTGTACGAGAGAGTGAATGAGAGATCTGTGTAGAGAAAAAGGGAGTGACGGAGATGACAAGTCTGTACTAGTCTCACTCCGACGAGCGGAGGCGGAGATATCAAAGCGGAGATGACACGTGTCACGTTTCTCGTCTTTAAACCGGAGATTTCAAAATTCCCGGCTATAATATCCAACTCTGAGCCCATTGGGCCTTTTATTTCTCGGTCTGCCTGACGTTATCTTGTGAGAGCCACGTGGGGAAGGAGAACGGCGAACAGTTCAAACGGCAGACTCCGACACGTGTGGAAAAGCAGAACACGTGTCAAAAGAACGCTGTTCTGTTTCACAATCTTCTCCTTACTTGTTGTTGAAGAGAGAAGTATTAACAGAGAAAGAGAGAAGCAACAAGTGAAGAAAGAAAGAAAAAAATGGAGAAGAGTGGAGGAAGAATTGTAATGGATGAGATAAGAAGCTTTGAGAAGGCACACTTGTTCGATCTTGGTCATCCTCTTCTTAACCGTATCGCAGATTCCTTCGTTAAAGCCGCCGGAGTAAGTTTTCATCCATATCTCTTCGTTTCCCTGTCGTATATGCATGTAACATATATGTAGTAACATAGCTTAATATGGATTAACTATGAAGGTGGGAGCTTTACAAGCCGTGTCAAGGGAAGCTTACTTTACCGTGGTTGACGGTAAGAAACTCCGGCGGGTTTCTTCTTACTTATGATTTATATGTATAAGAAATGAGTATGTAATGTAAGAGTGAAAATGAATAAATAGAGAACGTACTTTAGTTTGATTATACATTTTAGGGGCAGGTTTTGACTCGAACAACGTGGGTCCACCGTCGGAGATTACAGGGAACAAGAAACATAGGTTCCCTAATCTCAGAGGTCCGTAACATAATTGTATCATATTTGGTTGATGATCTTATGTAATCAGCATTATGTTTATCTTAATGATGTTTTATCGTTGTTTTCTTAATCAGGGGAAAGCAGCAAATCTCTTGATGCATTGGTGAGTTTATTACAATCGCTAATTATTAGCCTTTTATTATTCGTCAAATATTCGTGTGCTAGTGTGCTAGTGTGTTCATATCTAAGTGTTGCAAAATAATACATAAAGAATGGTCGTAACTCATAAGGTTTCTTGTTAGTTAACTGAAAATGTTTAAATTTGTTGGCCTATAGGTGAAGAACACAGGAAAAGAATCTCTCCAATGGGGTGAGTTTATATATGAATTTGATTAAGTTAACGCTTCACGATTAACGTTGGAAAGAGATTTAATGATTTGGGAATGGTAGGGCTAGCGGCAGGGTTATACTCAGGTATCACTTACGGTATGACAGAGGTTCGTGGAGGAGCTCATGATTGGGTTAGTCTAATTAATTTGACTTGTGTCATTTTGTTTTCATCAACGAACAAATGATGAACATGATCTTTAATTAGTATGTAATTTGATATGTGTCACAGCGGAACAGCGCGGTAGCTGGAGCATTGACAGGAGCGGCAATGGCTATGACGACGTCTGAGAGGACAAGCCATGAGCAAGTGGTTCAGTCTGCTCTCACTGGAGCAGCTATTTCCACCGCTGCTAATCTCCTTTCTAGCGTTTTCTAGATGATTTGTATTAGAAGCTTTAATGCATAAGGGTTGTTTCATGTATCAGTTATGTTTCTTTTTGTGAAAACGAATTCGCTAAAGGTCTACTAAGATCTTTTCCTGAAACTCTCGAAGCTGGAGAGAGATCGTTTTGTTATCTGTTTGGAAAATATTTGCACTATATATATCTTGAGTAGTACCTATTACGTAACCTTATCTATTTGGATAAAAATGCGGGTCTTGTGGGCTCGCTGCACAGACAATAACCCGTGAGGCAGCGTAACAACAAAAACGACATTCGTGTTGGAAATCAAAATGGTGACGCTCATGTGAAGGTGAATAATATTTGTCATTGAATAGAGAAACGACTTTCAATGTACCAACAAAAAAGTTATAATGGTGAAATTGAAGTTTGTCACAGCTAAATTCAAATTTAGACTTTAACAAAAAAAGTACATTCAAAGTTGAGACTTTAACAACAAATAATGAGGAAATACGACTTACGAACCTGCAAACATATCCTTACAAGAGATAAATGGTACCAAAAACAATGAGATTTCTAGTTAAAAAACCATATGAATATTAAAATACTGCATGTCTTCTTACATGTGTTGTTCCACACATTTTTTGGTGGTTAGATCTTCTGAGAATTTGTTGTACGTAAGATCAGAAAAATCAAAAAAGTTTAAGAAACATGTTTATTTGGCAGATGTTTGGAACTCAAAGGAGGAAACTCACATTATATCTCTATCTTTCTCTTTTGACATCCAGCTTGGAATTGATCCGTTTAGCATATTTCCACTGAGATACCTGCAAGAACAAATTATTTCCAGTAAGATAGTTTCATGAACAATTACTTCAACAACACAACATCTCTAACAAACCAAAGATAGATAATATGATGATAGTCTTACATATTTTCCACATCTCTAAGCTCCTCATACGAGCTAGGTATTGCTCCTGTTAGTTTGTTTCACTCTTGCATCCTTTGGGGTTCCTTTGGTTTGTATCATTTCCTCTATCAGAAAATAAGTTAGTATATAACTTACAAGAGTGTTAAGTTGGTGGTATTTGTTCCAAGGTATGATGGGAGCTCTCCTTTCAGATTTATATTTCTCAAAACCCTGCAAAAAGACAAACATCAATGAACATTAAATCTCAGCACCAGTAAAGTTGTTTTGTAATTCAGTCAAATTTAAAGACTCACAATTGCCTCATCTGTGTCATGCTCTGTAGTGGTGGAAAGAAAAATTCAGGTCCAGTCATATCGCTTATCATTCTGAAAATTATATTGAGCCTAAGTCAATAAACACTCTAGATAAATATATATGATAAAACACTACTACATAGACTACTTACAAATCTTTCAGCTTTGTGAGATGAGCGATTGACAAAGGTATAGGTCCAGATAACCCACTTGCATAGAGAACCCTGAGGCAGACATACATCAGACCCATCATTAGCAAGCAGTTAAAAGACTTAAAACATACACCAAAGAGTAATCTGTAAAAAAAGGATCTTATATACAGACTCTCAAGTTCTGTCCACTTGTCAATGACCTCTAAACTGATTGTCACTTATACGGCTGTTTACAAAGCCAAATAAAACATTAGAATCTCAAAGTATGCAAATATTTATATAACTTGTTTAAACAACAAGGATACTAACAAAATCCTCATGTTGGTCAGTTTTGAGAATGACACGGAATTTGTTTGAGCTCAGAAAGCTGACAAAAAAGCAATCAAGGGTTTTTAGTGTGAACAGAACAAAACAAGCAGCAATCCGAAACACACAAATGCGGAACTCATTGCTTACAGTCGTTTAAGGTTCGAGAGTCTCCCAAGCTCTGGGGGCAGTGTTCCAGAAAGCTGGTTATTTTCCAAGACACTACAAATAGGTTCAAAGACTGAATTATTTACTAGCAAAGGGTATCATGATCAAAACTTGAAACAATGTAAGGAATGAACTAACTACCAAACCAAAATGAATAACAGAAAGTTTTAAATGAATTGTGACACCTTTTCTTGTATTCAGATAGTTACTTAAACACATTCCTAACTTTCATATGCAAAAGGAGTTTGGCTGAAGGGAGAAAGACTTTTGCATGATATGTATCAGCCAAATCTAGATGCATAGCCCAAAGTAGAGAGTATTTTGTTTCAAGAATACATAAGAGGCAGGGCAATCAGTTATTAACAAAAATCAAGAGTAGATTAATTAATGTCCTTACTATGTAATTAAAAGAATCAGGTCATAGTAAAGTCTTAGAAATAGCAATGTCAATGAAGAGCATAAATACTGCAGGACACTCAATATTTGACCACAAATGAACACTCATATTTTCATAATGAACTCTGAATTTATGTAGACACAAGAACAATAGCTTCAGATTAACTAAACCAACTTTAACTCAACCAAACAACATCGAAAAGTTTGTACTCACAGTCTTTCGAGCGTGATAATGTTTCCAATCTCCTTGGGGATAGGACCAGTTAACCGGTTTCCAAGAAGCGTGCTGCATTTCGCCAACAACATCCAAGATAATGTATATAAATGAGTACACACATAATCAGAGACATCATATACATTTTCATATATATAAGTACACGTTAATATGTCCTTACATGTTTACAAGTGGCAGGAGTCCCCATTCTGAAGGAATAGAACCACTCAAGTGGCGAGATTTCTGTAAAAGACTCAACGAAAATAGTCAATTCAAGACCTAAGATGCACAATCTGGCAGTGGATCAAGAATAACTATACGACAATACGTTTTTACTTACATCTCTTGCAGAAATGGAAGCCCTACAAGCTCTTTGGGAAGAGACCCTTGGAGATATGTCAAAAGATACCCTTGGAGATATGTTCAATAAATTTATTAACATGTATGTGACGTCTCAAATACTGCAGACAAACGATACACATGTAGATGCCAAAAACAATAATAAAAACACATCGAAAACGTATACAAATGGGCACAAACAATTGAGACCCACATATTTTACTGGGCCGAACACCAAGTCAAAGAAATACGACCCAAAATGTGCAGAATCGTTGACTCTTGTTTATTTATTATTTTCTGTAAACTATAGCCGCAAATTAAACATGAAATGTCAAAGAGAAATAGAAATATTACATGCTCGTGATATGGCATATGTTTCCGGTGCAATTGCAGGTGATAATGTCTTCGGATCCTGCAGGAGCGGTTAGATTTCTCCATCCCCCTCCAGTATTTGAGACGTCACATGGATTAACATTGTAATTCCATTTAGTGTTCCATCAATTTCTCCCCAATAATTCTTAAAACCTCCACTGCAAAAATTAGAAAATAAAGCATAAATCAAAATGACCTAAAACTAAAACAAAACTTTGATTTCCATTGATAGATATACCAAGCCAAACTATCAGCAAGTAACAACAAACAAGCCGAAGAGAAAATGTGAAATTAGACCTAACATATTTATAAGCAACCATAACCGTAAACAATAAATAAATAAAACATACATTCTTCGTCGGGCAAGTTTGGTGGTTCCATTGCAAAACCATAAAAAAGGAACAAAATCAACAACGAAAGTATTATTGACTCCATCGCCAAAGACTGCAAGAAGAAGAAAAAAAATTATCTGCTTACGGAACAAGAGAGAAAAAAAGACTGGGAGAGAGAGAGATAGAGAGTGTATGCGAAAGATTATCTTCTCACAGAGAGAGAATTCAATATTCTTGGTTATAATTTAATGTTTTCACTTAAGCTCTATCTGCTGCTCAAGATTAGCTGACTTCGAGGATGTTACGTGAATTTACTAGGATGCTTTATTATTTACTTCTTAAAATCTGAAAAGAAAAACATTTTCATATCCCCTTTTCATCCATGTTAGGGATCAGATTGCTCTGTTTAATATATTAAATTTCAGATTTTTATGTATTGATTTTTATACATTTAGCTTTGTTACTTTTCATCATTGTAACATATTTTCAATAGAATGTAAGTTTTTTCCATTTGCAAGACCACATCCAAAAAAAGTTTCCACTTTTGAAAGCTATGTTAGTAAGTCATTATGTTCTAATATGATTAATTTTAAACATTAAGTTGTTAATAACTTTAAAATCATCCTACTGATTTTGTGGTTTATATTTGGATTATAAGATAAAGACAATTAACTAGACAAGTGCTTAAAGTGTGCATAACAAAAGCACAAAAATGTCCGCAAAATCGCGCACATATTTGATATAGTCAAAAATCATAAACTAAATATGATAAATGTATCAATTAACATGTTCCCAGTAAGATAACAATGAGAACAAAATCTTTTAACAAAACATCATTAAAAAAATAGAAGACGTTGTGTTAACAAACATAGATAAGATACTTAAACACAACATCATCATTAAACTATATGTATGATACTCTAACACAATATCATCACAAACTAACTATAAGATATAAGAGAGATGTCTTAAATACTCTCAACATCTTTAAGCTCTTCATATGTGTGAGAGATTGCTCCACTTAATTTCTTACACAATTAGGTTTGTTACTTTTCATCATTTTAAAATCTTTTCAATTGAAAGTAAGTTTTTGTATATACATTTGATCAAATATTTTCAAACTGATTATAAACCTAAATTTGATAATTTGTAAATTAATCAAATACTTTTGTCATCTTAAAAATATAGAAATTGGTTCAAATTATTTAGGTTTTAGGGAAACTTTATAGTTGGGATTTGGAAACTTTGATTGGAGAAAAAGTACCCATTTATATCTCGGAACAAGGCCTTATGACGTGTGAATAAACGAGCATGGTTACTACAAAATCTGTAGAGGACCTCATAATATGTGTGGTATGGATACAATGGTATCTACTATTGTTGTTGTTCATACCTCACCTAAGTAGAATTATTAGGATACTACATGTCTGTCCTTGTGTATATGTATATATAGTTGCATAAAGATACTACAAACTTTTATCGTTAGTATTGTGTGTCTATGTTTCAGCTTTTAATGTAAAATAGCCGAGCTCCTTTCTTACTTTTACTCCATGTCCTTATTACTTCGCTATTAATTTTGTTGCTCTCATTATTATTACTAACTTAAAATCTCATAATATTTTAATTATGCTAATTTATAATCTAAGGTAAGAGTTTATAAACTATTAATATTATAGGTTGAATAACATATTAATATTTCATCATTTTCATTTAATTTATTAGTCAGTTAGTCTTAAATCCCACCACAAACTTTTATAAATTGGTCAAATATTTGTAACATAAAATATTATGGAAAATAAATTACTTTCAGAAGAAATTTTATCATATTATATATAATGCAATATCATTTGAGTTATTATTCATAAGCAAAACACCATAATTTTATCATATTATATATATATATATATATATATATAT
>Ga0041059_1001769_pt1 | contig 16826 bp, 8 predicted proteins | sample AraColnosormetaG_FD_56232 | JGI IMG/M metagenome (GOLD analysis project Ga0041059, IMG submission 56232) | Arabidopsis roots microbial communities from North Carolina, USA - Col MF nosort | ecosystem: Host-associated > Plants > Roots > Unclassified | place: USA: North Carolina | collected 2013-09-02
GAAGTATCCTCTGACTATAAAAAAAAAAAAAAGATTGTCAAGAAATGAAAGCTAGTTTAAATTTCTGAAAACAGACCAAACAAATTTATCATCAGGAGGTTGAAGAGCAATGAAGTAAAAAAGTACCACGTTGTTGTCTAGTTTCTGATTATTCGGTATTATTATGTGGTTTGGTGTGTTCATAGTCCCATTGCTAATATTGCTTTTGAAACTCTCCCCCCACATACCGAATTGATGGACAGGTTCGTATATACCAACTCTTCTCGGTGGCACAAAATGTGTCGATGTCGAATTCATGTTTTCCTCAACTGAAAACAAAGAACAAATTGTTTAAACAATGTGACAAAGCATTCAAAATCAAGCAGATCAAGACATTCCAAAGAACAAAAGATGAGCATTAGTTTTCAACCAAAAGTTAGATCACACAAAGTCAAACAAGCATAACACGTAAAGCAAATAGTGAACTTTTGATGTTTCTTCGCCAAATTCTTCGAAGAAAACAGGACAAAATCATCTTTAAATTCCAGAGACTTTATACAAAGAAAGAAACCAGAGGGGACACGGAGATTCCCTAAGACCTTGGAGAGCACCAAAAGATCACAACTGAAACATATATTGTAATGACAGGCTAAAAGAACTTAAGGCTAAAAGAACTTAAAGGATTTAACTTCAAATCACCCATTTCATCAACACAAACTCCTCACCATCCGCCTTCAAATCTAAAACCTTAAACCTACACCGGAAAAAAGAGAAGAAGCCATTTCCCCAATAGTGTTTGGAAGGTGTCAAATAGATAAGATGATAAAAATTAATGTTAAGCAGACGAAAAGCTCCATAAGTCAAGTTTCCACTTATTAGGATGTCACTTTATTTTCAGCACCTAATTGTGTGGACCAACTTAACATAGTTTAGCAGTTAAAACGACTATACAAAAAATAAGAAATTCCCATTCATTGCTTTGTTAAATTTTTGTACGCAAATGGTAACGAAAGGTGAAATCAAGATAGTAAGAGATATCAACAATAAAAGCAAAAGCCAATCATGAAGTCAATAGATAGGTAGATTGAAACATCTTCTTATGCAAGAAATATTCGAATCAGTTCCTTCCAGCTTAAATTCCAAGCAAACCAGAAAATCATATTGAAGTAATCAATCGAGTAAATACAACAAAAAAAAGGGGAAACAAAATTAACCAAAACAATCAATAAGAGAAAAGTTTTAGGCTTTTAAGATATTAACAAGATTAGATTAGAACAGAGCAAAGTCAATCAAACCTTGTGATGTTATCTGAAGCCGAACCTTGTGATGCTATCTGAAGTCAAGGCAGCAACTAGAAAAAGGCAAACTTTTGTCGTCGTGAAAACCATGTAAAAGGAGAAAGAAAGATTTCAGCGACAAGATCGGACGTAAAGGGTTAAAGCCAAGAAGTCCGGAGTTGGAATCCGACCATAAACAGAAGGGATGTTAAAAGCTCTTCCTTCTGTCTCAGAAACTCAGGTTTCATCATCTTCAAGTAGACGAAGGAAGAAGAATCACGACAACTTAAATGAGACCTTTGACGCAGTTATTTTATATTTGTTTTATATATTTAACTATTTTTTCTATTTGTTTCTGTGGTTTCTCGGTGATTTTTGTCTTCACGCATAACTCAGCTACAGTGAGTCAAAACCAATTATTACATTTTTCTATACTATTTTTTTCTTCCACTTTCTATATACAAAACACACCGGACTAATTATCTGTTTGTGGGAAAAAATACGTTTTTTCACATAAACTTTTTGTTTGATGGTGCTAAGGAAAAAAGCAGGAAATAAATTAGTGAAAAGGAAATTTGATTAGCAGCGACTTAATATGTATGATCCACTGATACCAATCGAATCTTAATATTTTTTTTAAGATAATAATTTGATTATGAATATTTAGTTATTCGTTTTTAAAAAATTCAATTGTCATGTCTCCACTACCTAGCACGCTGATGTGCGAACCAGGTAGATCCATTTTTTTATTCTCTTCTAAATTCTCTCCAATTTATAATTTCTTTTCCTTATAATTTTATATTTTCTATCTTGCGCATGTCTGCTTCTAACCTGCGCATTCGTCGGCGATAACATAAAATTCGTTTCGACGGCAAGCGTAAATACACGCGCCTAATGTAAACACTAAACGCCGGCATACTTCCAAGCGAAGGAATTTAGCGTCTAAAGAGGATAAATATTGCGCGTGTTTACTACTCGCGGCGTAGCCAAATGGAGTATTAGAGAACTCCGGAGTCTGCTTCGATTCTGGTGACGTAGTAACGGCTATTTCTAAATAAATAATTAAGTAATCTTACTAATCTAATCTGTAATCAATATTTCATTTTTTTCTATCTCATCAACCTGTTTTTAAAACATATAAATGCAGAGAACCTAAAAAAAAATACTGATGTTTATCCAAATATCATAGCTGTCTCATTAAAAAAAATCAGACTAGTTGACAAAAAAAAGTGTAGAATTTAGTATAAGAAAACAAAACTATATATAATTCTTTTTTTTAACAACTAGCTATAATATATTATTACATGCTGATATAATAATATTGGTTAAGCAAATTAGCGAGTAGCGACCGACCTGAATGAACAGTTCAAACAAGCAACGTTTATTTATTCTAAAATTCAATAAGATATTGATCATTTTGTTCATAGCTAACCGGATTTGTATTAATTAGTGGAATATAGTTAGTATTTTAGTGTAAAGATGATAACATTAATTTATATTGCAAGAAAGTTGCATATATTCTTCTTGTTTATAATATAAATCGTAGCTATATAATACGAGCATAATTTTAAACAAACTGATTAGTCTTTGGAATTAGTCTAAACAGGCTAATGTTAGTAGAGTTTATTAGGTGAAGGAATCACCTATTTAATATGTGTGCAGCCAGTTAATGTATCAAAACAGCTTGGCTCTTCAGGCTCCATAGGAGACATATACATATTTGATTATGATTTACCATTAAATAAGAATTGTCTGGTTATTGACATTCGACATAATGAAAAGTAGTACATGTCTTCGTTGATTCCTACATATCGATTTAAACCCTAAACCCATCATTACACATAAATTGGATCTACCTAGCTTAGAACTAATCAATTCAGACGTGTATATAAAATGTGTGTGCGTGTGTGTTTGCTTGAACGAAGCTATAATATTTAATTTTTATTTGTTTATAAGTTTTGTTTCACTTATTAAATTGTATAAACATGTATATTTCTTTCATACAGCATTAAATTATCACAAGAATGTATATAGCTCAAGAGTTACGGTCATCAGCAGATGACGTGAGATGTTTCGTGGACATGCATATACAGAGTGAGAGGAGATAAGTTCCACAAATTAGGTACAATAAAGATGAAAAGTATTTAAACAAAAATATTTTTATAGAGATGCATGATCTAATATTGGATTGTCTACTAGGAGGAAACTAACTACAACAGGATAAGTTTAATAAGTGAATAATATTATTAATCCTTCTTTTCTTTTGAAACTTGGATCGTGTTAATGATGTGTGTATAAAGTTTTCCATATGGTGATGGCTTTTCCGTATGATCCATTACGAATGATAGACATTGGTGAAATTCCATTTCACACTCTATCCACATATTAAAATATTGCAATATTAATTCGAATTGGATCATCATATAGATTTGTAAAAACGAGCAGGCAGAAAAAGAGACGTCACGCATAAACATTTAGCATTTTAGTTTTTTGAAAATAAACAGTTAGCTTTTGCCTATTTGTAGAATTATTCTCGAGTGCTATCTTATAAAGTGGTTTGCCACCACGAGTGGTTACCTCGTGTTTGGATTTTCACTCCTTTGTTGTTGATATCATTGGCATAAACGATGATTTCTATCCTCTTACAAATAAATATTTATACGCAAACCAATTTTGTAGTATTATTTGTAACCAAGCAGAATGGAAATACTATACACGGATTGGTCGTATGATGCGAAATAAGCAGAGAATATTGATTTAAAAACAAATTTAGATTAGTATTAACCAATCGTACATATATATTTTTAAGTGGTTAAATATAATATGTAATCTTATTACACTGTAACGATTAATGGATTTAAAAAACTTGCAAAACCACATAAGTTCCACTGTGACTATATATTCGCTAAGCTAGTCTTTCTTGCGTAGAGTTTTGAAACTAATAGTTTCTACTTTTTCAAAATATAAGAAATTAATGGCTTATCACTTACCTATATTAATTGGTCGATATACATTTAACTTTTTAGCACTGATATTAAATACCTTCATTTGAATGTGTAATTTTTTTTTTCCTTTTCTGCCAGAAGATATGAGTTTGTATCACACAAATCAACGATCAAGTGAGTACATGTTGATAGAACTGGACTCATGCAATGCCACGTGCATGTGATTAAAGGAGATGCAAACTTTACTGATAGGATAATTAACAAAATATTATAATATGAAAATCAAAGCAAATTTCCATTAAAAAATTGTTTAGGGACGTTATTAGAACTTAGAAGCAAAGCAACCTTTGGCCCCCATCAGTAGACCATATCTGATTATACGATAGTATAATATTATGACTATGATACATCATACATATATCATATATATATGGACATATGTGATTGGTGATTGAGAGACGTTTTGGGTCATTGTTTGCGTCATACGACTATGTTACTTAATCAGGCATTTTAATATTCTTAGAAATATTTGTTTCTTAAAGCTTATTAATATATCACGTCAAAATATATATTGTGATATTTGTATGGCAAAAAATACCACCAAATCATATTAACATATTTTCAGATCTGATTCTTTGTTAAAGAATTCGAGTGCTTTAAGAATTATTCGAGAAGAGATTCTCCATAAAGAAAAGAAAGATCATCCCACCAAATTAGAATAGTAATTAGTATATCAAAAACAGATTAATTATTAAATAAGTCAAGGGATCCATGCCCCTACGGCTCTCGGAAAGGACTTGATAGGAAGTAGATCCCACATATCCACTTAGGTGTAAAGGTGTCATGCTTTAATAAGTTGGATTTAACAGTGAATAATTCAGATAAATATTTGTTTTTTAAAAACGAAATGATATCAAGTACTATATATATACTTGTTTTCCAATCGAAAATTCGACTCCTAATAGTCGACAAAACAAATAAAAGACTCCTTAATCGCCTCAGCCTTTGACCTGTCCAAATAAAAGAAGAAATCGACTAAGCATTTTGGATCGTTTTTAGACATATCGTACTTAAAACATTTACTAATACACGATCATTACACAAGAGTATATGTTCGGATAATTCTGAAAGATCGTTTTCTCTTTTTCTAAAGAAAGCAGAAAATATGAGAAAATTGACTAGAAAAGGTGGGCTGGAAAAAGAGAATAAATAAATTTATAGTACACTTCTACTTTTTAGAATATTAATTTCGAAATGTTTTCTTGTTTCTGTCAGCTATTAAATTTTCATGTATGAGATAAGTGTACACCAAAGACAACAAAGAGAAAAGTTTTGCAGGAACCAAAAAGAGAAAGAAGTGAAAGTACACCAAAGGAATTGGAAACTATCACGATTTAAGATTACTTCATTTTCTTCTCTACGTTTAGTTTCCTTTTCGATTTATCTTTATCTTTTCTTGTTTTTTTGTATTTACATTGGAATTATTTCTATTTCTGTCAGACATTGTCAATGTCGCACTACTATGTTTAACCCCGATTTAGAAAATAATATCACAGACTACTTGGTTATTTCAGTATTAGAAAACAAAGTTATATTTTCGAAAATAAGATTTCAAATAAACAAAATAAAAAGATGTGATCAAAACCATCGATCAAATACAGTTTTTCCAGAATGCTTAAATTTGAAATAATGATGATATGTATATGATCAATGATCAATCGTCGAATGAATGTAAAGATTAATTATTATCATGAAATTTACAATAAACTCGTTATGTTCATGAACGCGACGTACCAGGCCCATATCATGAGAAAAATGGAAAAGTAACTATGGGTATAGAATTTTCGTTTTTTCTCTTCCTCATATCAAGGCCCATATCATGAAACTGGATACAATAGTATGTAATTGGCCTTGGCCTTCATTTTTGGGCTTGAAGCAACTTAGGCTCGGACCACAAACTTACACAACATTTTTTGACAAATCTGAAGAAAAAAATGTTTGATAATATCTGAAATATTATAATACATTTAGAAGTTAAAAAATCTTGAAAATATAAATTGTTTGATAATATCTGAAATATTATAATATTTAGAATTAGAAAATACTGAACCCATGGATTTGTCTAATTGATTAATAATTGTAAATATACCAATCTGTTTAAATACTAGGAAATTTCATTTGACAAACCTGTAAGTAATTTTAAAATAATGAATAGTGATCAGATTTATACGTCAATGACACGGACCTTGGAGACCACTTTCCACACAAAATCCATATTTTTTAACAAACCGACCCAGCCCACCTTCTCACGAAAACCACCTGTACCAACAGATTAGGCACGATTTTAAAAAACCATTAACCAAATTTTATATTATTAAAGAAGATATTTAATTTATAGAAAACTATTGACCCAACCTTATCCAAAAACCAATACCACACGTCAAAGCCACACTATATATACCAGTTGCGTTGAATAACATCTAACATAGAACCAAAGATAACCGAACATCAGAGGTAGATAAACCGGAGATAACCGATTAAATGGCGGACATAGCGATTTTGGTGGCGGAGGAGTACGAGAGGAGGATGAAGCATACGACGGTGGGTTCGAGATCATCGCCGGTGGAATTTGATTGGTGGAAGATAATTCCGGCGAAGATGACTATAGCTTTTGACAAGATGAAGATTGAGAGTTTGAAGAAGAATTTTGAAGCTAAATCTGAGTTTGCTTTAGCCATCTCTCATGGCTTCTTCTCTGCTTGATTCCATTTTGTTCATAGCTAATTTCGTTTCTTAATTTCTGTTTTTTTTTTTTGCTTTTTGGGAAGTTTTATGTAAATATATGTAAATTAATCTGTTTATTTTATCAACCGTTGAATCAATGACTTGGTCTTCTCCGGCGAATCACTGTTGAGTAAAAAAAGATAAAAAAAAAAAACAAATCTCAGGGACTTTGTTGCATACGTGGACAAACTTCTGGGGAAGAATTCTAAAATTTTAAAACTTCATCATCTTAATACTGTGTTGAGAAACTTCGGCGTAATTTTTGCAATTCGACCCTTATATTCTGGATTTCTCTTTTAAATCTTTTCATTCAAAATTATATAAAATGGGAAGCAGCAGCGACGAGACGCCAGTGGTTCTCATCACAGGATGTTCTCAGGGAGGAATCGGTCACGCGTTGGCGCGTGAGTTCTCGGCTAATGGTTGTCGTGTGGTGGCGACGAGTCGATCGCAGAAGACGATGACTGAATTGGAGAAAGATTCCAAGTTCTTTGTGCAAGAGCTCGATGTTCAGTCTGAGCAGAGCGTGAGTAAAGTTGTGTCGAAAGTTATCGACAAATTTGGTCAGATTGATGTTTTGGTTAATAACGCCGGAGTTCAGTGTATCGGACCTTTGGCGGAGATTCCAATTTCAGCCATGGATTACACCTTCAACACCAATGTGCTCGGTGAATGAAAATTTTCGAGTTACTTCTTATATGCACACCATGTGTTTGTTAAAATTCTTGACTCAACTCTTTCATGTTTTATTTTGCTCTGTTGATTTGGGTTGTGAGAAGTCTCTTCAAGAACTGAACTTTGTAAAGAAACTTTGCAGGTTCCATGAGGATGACTCAAGCTGTTGTACCTCACATGGCGTCTAAGAAAAAGGGAAAGATTGTGAACATAGGAAGTATTAGCATAATGGCACCAGGACCATGGGCTGGGGTTTATACTGCATCAAAAGCTGCTCTTCATGCTCTTACCGACACTTTAAGGTTTTTCGATTTCAGCAGTCTCTTTTCATCAGCTTGATTAATATCATCTAAACAGTAAACACTATCTTGTTTTGTGTTTGTCTAGGTTGGAGCTTAAGCCATTTGGGATTGATGTAATCAACATTGTACCAGGAGGTATTCAATCAAACATAGCTAACTCAGGGATATCGAGTTTCAACAATTTACCTGAATTGAAACTATACAAACCGTTCGAGGACGCTATCCGTGAGAGAGCGTTTCTGTCGCAAAACATAAAGCCGATACCCACAGAGACTTTTGCGAAAGAGACTGTTTCCGTGGTGCTGAAGAAAAACCCACCGGCTTGGTACTCTACAGGTAGGTTATCTACAGTCATGGCGATCATGCACCATATACCGATTTTCATGAAAGATTTTCTGTTGACTAAGAGTTTTATGAAAAAGGGAGTAAAACCTGAATAGTTGTGTTCTTGGTTAGAAACTGTTTTAAATGTATCCAACAAAGTAAATGTGTTGCCTAACCATGTTACATCTTTAGTAAAAGGATTAATCAAGGTACTACTTTGGTAGGGTGTGCAAAAACAAAAACAAAACAGTGGCTAAGCAGAAACTTGGTTATAAACAAAAAAAACAGTGCCTAACCATGTTACATTTATAGTAAAAGATCCAAAAGGCCGAACCAAAACCAAATCGAACTAAAAATGAGTTTTTATTCGATTTTGGTTTGTATAAAACAGGTAAAACTTAATTCGAAACAAGATAAAACCGTAAAGCCAGATTGTCTACTAGACTACCCTTATACTTTGGTTTTTGGTACAAAGATTTGTAGGGGAAATGTCATATCATCTGTGATGCAACTTGCAACCCAACAATGCATCATCAGAGGACAAGATAAAAAGTGGTCAGAGGTTCAATGTAAAGCTTACAGCTAAAACTGAGAAAAGTTTTTTTCCCCTAAAGCTAAGAATGGCATGGATGTCCATCATGTTTAGTGAAAAATCTAATCATTTTATTATTCAGCAAAAATTAAACTTATTGATGCCACATATTTCAGTGTATCACTGTATTGTCATCCTTTTAAAACAAATTAGATTACATTCCAAAATGATAAATTACATTCCAAGTTTATAAGTACGTAAGTTAAAAGATATGTTTTTAAGAAAAGTATATGAACAAAATTGACCTGAAAAAGAAAGCAATAAAACTTTTCAGAATGCATGAACTATGAAAGCCAATTCACATCTGGGTCCACCTATATTAATTTCACAGTCAACATTTTCGATTACTACTAATATGTTCAAGTTTTTAAAAAAAAAATTAATAGTCACTTCGAAAATAAACAAAAGCCAAAAAAAAAAAGTCAGTAGGCCACAAAGTCCTTCAGTTCAGGAGGAAGAAGACGACTCTCCTCTCTTCTCATCTTTCTTCTTCTTCTCAGAAAATCACGAAAGATGAATTCAAATCCCTAATTCCTCTCCATAAAACCCAAAACCCTTTTCAGAAATCAAACTCACCACCAATTCCTGACCGTTGATTTGTCGCAGATGGGTAAAAACGGACGGCTCAGATGGAATCCTTTCAGCCACAGATCGTCTTCTTCAACCTCTTCATCTTCACGACAACAGCAACAAGAACAACAACCTCCGGTCGAATTTCTCTGTCCGATTTCAAAATCAGTAATGTCTGACCCTGTTGTTGTCTCTTCCGGTCAAACCTTCGAACGTGTCTGTGTTCAAGTCTGTCGCGACCTCAACTTTATCCCCAAACTCAACGACGACGAAGAATCTCTACCCGATTTCTCCAACATCATCCCTAACCTAAACATGAAATCAACAATCGATACTTGGTGCGACACCGTCGGCGTCTCACGTCCTCAGCCACCTGATTACTCCACCGTCGAGAGAATTTTACGGCAACAGATGCCTCCACCGGACGTCGAGATTCGTGTCTCCGAGCAAGAGCTTCTCAGAGCTGTAGCTCACCGAGCTCCGATGATAATTCACCACGCTGATTCTGAACTCATGGGAAGGAGAGATTTCAACAACTCCACGACCTCTTCTGATGAATCTGTAATCGTTGCTCACAGTCCATTCACTCCTCTTCCTTTAACAACTAGACCCGCTTGCTTCTCTCCATCTCCATCATCTTCTTCCTCCGAAATCGAAACCCTAACGCACCACACTTTCTTCTCTAATTCTACTTCCACCGCCACAGAAGAGGACGAAGTGATTTACAACAAGCTTAAGAGCAGTGAGATTTTTGATCAAGAGCAAGGTTTGATTATGATGAGGAAGATGACTCGTACTAATGATGAAGCTAGGGTTTCGCTTTGTTCTCCTCGGATTCTTTCTTTGTTGAAGAATATGATTGTTTCGAGATACAGTTTAGTGCAGACGAACGCGTTAGCGTCGCTTGTGAATCTGTCTTTGGATAAGAAGAACAAATTGACGATTGTTCGGTTAGGATTTGTTCCGATTTTGATCGATGTTCTGAAGTCGGGGTCTAGAGAAGCTCAAGAACACGCAGCTGGAACAATCTTTAGTCTTTCTCTTGAAGATGATAATAAAATGCCTATTGGAGTTTTAGGAGCGCTTCAGCCATTGCTTCACGCGTTACGTGCAGCTGAGAGTGATCGGACGCGGCATGATTCGGCTCTCGCGCTTTACCATTTGACGTTGAATCAGACGAATCGATCAAAGCTCGTTAGGCTTGGAGCGGTACCAGCGCTTTTCTCGATGGTTAGGTCCGGTGAATCGGCGAGCAGGGCATTGTTGGTGATCTGTAATTTAGCGTGTTGTAGTGAAGGAAGATCGGCGATGCTTGATGCGAATGCGGTTGCGATTCTTGTAGGGAAGTTAAGGGAGGAGTGGACGGAGGAGCCGACAGAGGCCCGGTCATCGTCATCGGCTCGTGAGAATTGCGTAGCGGCGTTGTTCGCATTGAGCCACGAGAGTCTTCGATTCAAAGGACTAGCGAAGGAGGCGAGAGCAGTGGAAGTGTTGAAGGAAGTGGAAGAGAGAGGAACAGAGAGAGCTAGAGAGAAAGCAAAGAAGATTCTTCAGCTGATGAGAGAAAGAGTGCCGGAGGATGATGAAGAAGATGGCGAAGGATCAATTGATTGGGACCGAGTTATCGACTCCAACGGCTCAATTAGGTCTAGATTCCGAGTTGGTGGTAGAAACAGAGTGGTCACTCAAAACTCCTCTGGCTTCTAAAGTTCCATTCCATTTGTTGTTGTATAGTAGACATTCAAAATGTTTTGTGATTGAAATTTTTTGTAAACTTGACTTGAAATATGTGAGAAAAAAAGCATGACTGATGTATATATATTTTGTACAATATATAAAAGATCCATTTGAAACAAACGCATACTAGATATAAATGTAACGCAGATACACAATAGAAGTCTAACTATGTTACAAAGAAGAAAAATTGACTAAACAGCTCAAGGTACAAGATTTGTAAGACAAAAGATCTCGTTTCTACTTTCTACAATATGCGTTACATGAAATAAAATAAAGTGGGTCAGAAACTATCTAATACTAGAACTAATTGGATTTTTTGGTTTGTTTTTACTAACCTTAAGAATGGTGTGGAGGTCCAAAATACATCATACCCGGTGGATGAAAACTCTGACCTTGTTGCGCTTGTTGCTGAGCTGCATTTGGTTGGTTGTTATTATTCATCATATGCGGCGGCAACGTTCCAGGCGGCGGTGGCGGCAGTGCTCCAGGTGGCATTAATGGAATGTTACCAAATCCATAAGGAAACTGTTGTGATGCGGCTGGATTTGGTATTATGTGATACTGCTGAGGATTTGGAGGAACAACAAATGCATTTGTGTCTGAGGTGTTTGATTTGGTTAGACCAGAAGTTTGTGTAGCTTCGGCTGCAAATGAAGAGAGGACAGAATGCATAATCATTGATGAGTTTGTTGATGAGGTTAGCATTTCCGCCATTGCAGCGATTGAGGCAGGAGTGATTTTCGCTGATTGACCAGATGTTCCGTTGTTATTGTTAACCGGTGTTTCGTTATTGAGCCGTTTCTGCATGTTTTGGGCTTCTTCGGTTTGTTCTTGTGCTACCTGATGAATAAGAACAAAGACAGACACACAATCAATTTTGATGCAGAAATACAGTTTTCTTGTACTCAAGATTGCAAAATAGTTCCCAGGCGTAAAGGGATTATTAAACCAATTCAGATTTTTACCTGTATCTGAGATTGAAGATTCTCCAATTCAGATTCCTGATACACAAAACTCAGTAAGTAATTGAAATGTCTGAGCAAATTATTGAACTTGCAAGATTGCAAGACCTTTACCTGTTCCCGTAGCGCTTCCCTAAGATGATTTACGAGAGATGTCCTACTTTCTTCAACAGATTTAAGTTTCTCAACAGATTGTCTCAGAATGTTTTCTTCCTCTTCCAATTCTTTTGCCAATGATTCTTTCCTCGGGTCTTTTGCTGAAGACAATCAAAGATTGAGAGCCAGAATGTGTTTGATAATCCCCAACTAAGAGAGAAAGATATTAGCTAAATTTATACCAGTGGAGCAAGCATCTTCAACATCTTTCTCCATCTTTCTGATACGTCTAACGGCAGACTTGCATTTGTTCATCTCTGTCTCTTCATTTGAGTTCTCTGCACGAACCAAATTGAATGCAGATACTATCTTCTCGGACACACCTCCACTTGATAATTTCTGGTATTAAAAAAAACAAGTGAGGAGATAATGAACCAAAAAATTCAGACTCAGGCAAAACCCCTGAACAAATAACTACGGTTTAATTAGAGAAACAGGGAAAAATTGTTACCGTTTTGGTAGATTTTGAATCTCGTTTTGCAGATTTAGATCCCCGAAATCGCTTTTTACTGACATCAAGTGGTGGTGGAGCTTCTTCTGAGAGCATTACATCTTTAAGACTCTTTGAACGGGATCCAAAGACTCTTCTCTCTTCCCATATATTAACCTAGTAATCAAGAAAACAGAAAAGCAATGAACAAGCGGAAGCAATTTATTCTTAATCAACTAAAAAGACTCAAAAACTAAACACTTTCAACAAATAAGAGAATCACACATCCAAGAATATTACAAAACGGCTATTGAATATGAGATCAAGTGAGTCATCATAAGCATCCAAAGACTATACCAAAATGAAACATAAGATCCATTTCATTAAAAGAATGAAAACCATAAACACAAACACGAAAAGTACTTGCGCCAAAAAAGGCAAATTCTGCTGTAATGATTACCAATCGCGAAACCACGCCTTTTCCATAGTCATCTCCCAAGGAAACAATATCTTTGAGAGCACCAGGGAGAACTTTCCAGAACTCTTGCACAAACTCATTACCCTGACGCTTGCTGTTCTGAAGAATGTCATTAGCAAGGTACAAGAGAGGCACTTTCTGACCTATCTGTGTACTGTGAAACTGTTTCTCCCATGTCGTAACAACCAGCTCAGCTTCACTACGATGGACTATACACCACTGTGACAAAGCTTATCCCAACAAAACAAATGGTCAAGGACCAAACAATCAGGATTGCAATATACAAAAGCAAACACATTTAAGCATACAGTAAGAGGTTCAATCAAATGAAGACACACCAATGTGAATGAGCTAATCCAAAACACAGAGATGTATTCAATTGAGGCAATGAATTCGAATAATAATAAAAAGGATACTTTGGATGGATTGTTGAGTGCTGTTGAGCTTAGCGAGGTTATCAATCAGTATCTCTTCACTGAACGGACTACTCATCCCAACCCCAAATCAAATCTAAACCCTAAAGAACGAGGGAAGAAGCTGAAACCTTGAATGGTTTTTACACGAAATTACAAGGATAATCAAACGGATATTGATACAGATTGGCAAAAGCAATAATCCTTCTGTTCTGAATCGACGGGAAAACGCGGCGGCGGAGGACAATTCTTACGGCGGAGCGTTCATAAACCAAACCCTAGAAAGGCGTTCTCTTTTTCTTTGTCCTAACGCCGTCTGCCATTAATTTCTCCTTTTTCTTACTTCATTTTTTTATTTTTCCAATTTCTTTTTTTATCGATCTCAATTTTCATTTTCCCACTCGATTTTTTTACATTTCTGTTCGTGATTAAATATTGTAAGAGAAAGATTAACTTTCTTTTGACGCTAATTCGATTTTAAATTTTATCTTTCATTATAACGTTTTGACTTTTGACCAAGAAGAATATTGATTTTAGGCCTTAATTTGATTCAATGGGCTTATTCTGTATTTCTTCTATATTGGGCTGTGATGTTCCTAATCAACAAACAGCCTTTTTTTATCTATTATAAACGCTTTTTGCTGTTGTGTAGTTAATTTTTCAAACGTTGGTGTCAACTCATTCACAAACGGTAATTTATCTGTGAGACTCGAACTCTACAACGGTAAAACAAATATAGACGTTAGAAAAATAGCTGTTTGGGTCTCTAGGCCCATTTGGCCTATTGTTTTATTAGCGTAGATGTCAACTCATTGACGAACGATAACTTATTTTAGACTCAAATTTTACAACGGTAAAAAAATATAGACGTTAAAGAAAAGTAGCCGTAGAAAGAACCAAATCCAAGTTGCCTATATAAGTGACTTGTGCCCGTAATCCTACTTCACAAATTATTTCTCACTCTTCTATTACTTCATCTTCGCAAAATCCAAGTTGCCGATATACAAAGATTTATACATGTTTATTTTATTGAAAGCATTAAAATCAAAAAAAAATTATTGTTATTATTTTCTTAACCAATGACTAATATTATGAATAACTCTGCTTTAAAATATTTGTCGTTGTCTAATCATCCGATATAGCATCGGAGTTGACATTTCCCCTACTTTTTATGGACATGATTGTCCAATATTACTTGAATTCGACAATAATGGCCCCCTTAAATCCCAAAACTCGAAATTTACAAACCTAATCTCTTTATTTAAAACGTTGTTAGGGTCCAAATTTTACGTAAAGTCGATTATTAGTAGGGGATATCTATAATAGTGTGATCGATGGTAATGAATAAAAAGGTTTTTACCTTTTCAAATTTACAAAATTAGGAAAGTAAAAACAGTGGGGGCATAGCTACTGCTAAAAAGGCCTGTCCTGTCTTGCCTATGGCAAACGCATTATATACTCTACTACCACTCCTTTTGTCTCGACTAGTGCGATCTTGTATAAATAATAGATATACTAGTCTTTGAAAAATAATCTGAAGTCCGATTCAAAATAAGAATATGTAAATCCCTACAAATATATAGAGAATTCGTTTTCATTTATATGACGTAAAAGTGGAATGTTCATAGTAAATTTCTTGAATAAAGACAGATTTTTGATATGATTCAAACTCATACGACATACATGTGTATATATGCATATCAACGTGGAAACATCATTGCAAAACAACAAAACAGCTTTTGTTTTGCTCTCTCTCTCTCTATCTCTGTAGCTGGAATATAATTGTTTGCCCCCTAAATCTTCTAAAAATCCTTTGCCTAATCATTTGGATTTCCAATCTCCACAAGGAGATATGAAGAATGATAGTTTTATTTTCACAAAAATTCATGTTTTCATCAATCATCAAATTTGTGTTAATAATTCATAAATTGATAGATACATCAAAAAGGGTTTTTCCTTTTTCTGAGTTGCTTACTTTATTATTCTTTTTAAAAGCATTTGGGTAAATAAATAAATGGAAAGTGGCAGAGATATTATGAAACAATGAAGCGAAAACAAAATCATTAATTTACTACCTCAAGCTACAAAAAGAATAGAAGCTACATACTTATATCAATCAAAAGGATTTTGTAAAAAGAAAAACAAGAAAAGATGAAATATTTTTTGTCACAAAGATTTGAAATATAGCTGTCTACTTTCCCCGAAACGCTAACGTTTCACGTCTTAGTGGAGAAAGGGCAAATCTAACTGACATATTCCTTTCACTGATCAAAAGAACTGGCAAAACAAAATGGCGGGAAAATGGGTATTGATTTCATACATGATGATGGTCTACGGCAATACGAAATATAGAGATCATATTAACACAATTATTATTTGAATAACATTTTTAAAAAACAAACAAAATAGAGAGAAGCTGATATCATGATCAAATTTGGATTTGTTTCTGTGTGATTGAAGCAATTTTGCTAACTAACGTGAAATCGTCCTAGAGATGTAACCATCGAAGTTTCGGTTTGATGGATTATGATTAAAGAAATTACGAGACATGACGTTGTGACGTATTGAGTGACGCATGTTTTTTTCAATCGGATGTCTCTGGAGAAATGACGCTATCAAATTATAATGACATAATTAAACAAAAATAAGCCTATATTACAAAATTTTAAAGATAAAAAAAAGAAAGAAAAAAAGATGAATATATGGGGAAGTGTCATGTGAGTTTCAAATAAAATAAGATGAATTTAGGATAAGCGGCGGCTAACGATTCCCTAGATCTCGCCACCAATCACTCCCTCTCTACGTGTTTTCAATATATCCTAGGCAAATTAAACTTATTACATATATAATTTACACTTTGCACAGGTTCATGTTTTAGCAATAGTGCAAAGGTTCTTTTTTAGGGTTCATACGTAAGTAACGTAACCCTAGTAACAATAGACTTTCAACATTTTTCTTTGCCAAAAGTAGAAGCATGTTATCTTTTTTGGGTCCCTTGTGACACTACTTCTGCTCTATAGGCACATGCTTCTTGAGATTTTTGAAAATCGTATTCTTACCTTAGTGAAATTTCAAATTATATCTCGAAGTTCCAAATCTCATGTGCCCCTGTGAGCCGATGTTCAAAATCACATATATACACATCCAGTCCAACAAGGAATAAAACCGATATAACATTAAAAGAAAAGGAAAAAAAAAAAAA
>Ga0041059_1001770_pt1 | contig 16818 bp, 16 predicted proteins | sample AraColnosormetaG_FD_56232 | JGI IMG/M metagenome (GOLD analysis project Ga0041059, IMG submission 56232) | Arabidopsis roots microbial communities from North Carolina, USA - Col MF nosort | ecosystem: Host-associated > Plants > Roots > Unclassified | place: USA: North Carolina | collected...
TTTTTTTTTTTTTTTTCGCAAACACCATTTTAAGTCAATAGTTGTAACTAAATACAACAAATACATTTTTGTTGAATTAGATTATATGTTTTGCAAGATTTTTTGAAACTCTGGAGTAGCTAAAAAAAAAATAGTATGCAATATATTTTTTTCTATTGATGCGTATCATCGTACATTATATATTTATATATTGTTTGATTGTTTAATTGATTTATCAAATAGTGAAAATATGTACAGAAAATGACTTAAAACATTATAAGTTAGAATCAAGAGCAATAAACTCATATGCTACTGGATAATATGTTCAAGAGAAGAGACAAATTAATGATGCACAAACTCTTGAATATGAAATTACTAACGTCGATTCTTTTCTCGTTAATGTTTATTTTCATGTTTCGAAAATGTTTATTTTCATCTCTTGTTAATGTCTTGCAAAAGTTGGAGGGCTTTCTTATAAACGTTGGTTATATTGGGGCACATTTGTAAGATGTTAAATATGATTGGGTAAAAAACGAATTAACAGAAAGTATTCTCTCCTAAACCCTTTTCGTCATCGTAATCCCGCGGTGAAGAAGACGAAGAAGCATTGAGAGTGAAAAGAAAAACAATGTCGCAGCTGTTATCTTCTCCTCCAATGGCGGTTTTCTCCAAAACCTTCATAAACCATAAGTTTTCAGATGCTCGTTTTCTCTCTTCTCACTCAATTCTCACCTCCGGTGGATTCGCCGGAAAAATTATTCCTTTAAAACCGACGGCGAGGTTGAAATTAACGGTGAAGTCTCGACAAAGTGATTACTTTGAGAAACAGAGGTTTGGTGACTCGTCTTCTTCGCAAAACGGTAGGGTTTTCACTCATTGTTTGAGCTTTGAAAAATGGGAAGCTTTGAAATTCAGAAAGTTTGAAATTTTGTTTGTTTGTTTGTTTTGGTTTTATAGCTGAAGTATCTTCTCCTAGATTTTACGTGGGTCATTCGATTTACAAAGGGAAAGCTGCTCTTACGATAGAACCACGAGCACCAGAGTTTGTGGCTTTGGAAGTATGTGTCTTTGTCGAAGATCAAAAACTCTATTGTATTGTTTGTTTGATCTTAGATTGATCTCCATTCTTCATGTTCTGATCCAGTCTGGTGCGTTCAAGCTGACAAAGGAAGGTTTTTTGTTGCTCCAATTTGCTCCTGCAGCTGGTGTTCGTCAATATGATTGGAGTAGGAAGCAGGTTTGGTTTTTATCTTTCACTTACTACTTCATAGATTGTGATAGAAGAATTCATGACTTGATCTGGTGAAAGCAGCAGCCTTTTGACTTTCTATAGTGTTTGTGGTTAGTTAGATATGTTTGATTTGAAATGTTGCAGGTCTACTTTTTATCATGAACTTGGTATTTATAGATTGTGATGATGAAAATCAATTGGTTTGGTGAAAGATATTATGATTGTGGTAAGATTATGTTTTGATGTAGAAAAGATGTAGGTTTGGATCTTTAACTTGGTAGTATATGGATTGTGATAATGATCATGATTTGCTTTGGTGAAAGAAACAGTCTTTTGCTTAATATTGTGACTGGTTAAATCATTTTTTGATGTCGAATGATGCAGGTCTTCTCGTTGTCGGTTACAGAAATCGGTAATCTAGTTAGCCTTGGGCCGAGGGAATCATGTGAATTCTTCCATGATCCATTCAAGGGAAAAGGGTATGATTTAGGATTTTATTTCATTACACAGATAGTGTTGTTCTCTGTAGTTCTGATTCGTAATCAATGTGGTGTTGGTGTTGAGTAGTAGTGATGAAGGTAAAGTGAGGAAAGTGTTGAAAGTTGAGCCGCTCCCAGATGGTTCTGGCCGCTTCTTTAACCTGAGTAAGCAAAAGCTTTATTCCTCTCTTCTTCTTTATTTTCGTCTAGCTCTTCTGATTTCAACTGTTGATTTTTCATGAAGGTGTTCAAAACAAGCTCTTGAATGTAGATGAGAGTGTATACATACCAATCACTAAAGCAGAGTTTGCTGTTCTTATCTCTGCTTTCAACGTAAGTTCTCTCTCACACACTCTTTGTGAGAAGCTTTCCCCGTTGTTCTAACTGTATACTTGAATTGCAGTTCGTCTTGCCGCACCTTATAGGCTGGAGTGCATTTGCTAACTCCATCAAACCAGAAGACTCTAACCGCCTTAACAATGCTTCGCCTAAGTATGGAGGAGACTACGAATGGAGTAGATGATGGAGATTAGAGGCAATCTTGCAAACTCGGTTTTTCGGTCCATACCATCTTTTTGTTGTTGCAAATCAATGAGTCACCAAGAGCTGTTCGAGATAGAGAACGGAAAGAAAAGCAGCAGCAGAGACTGAAGTAGTTTAGACCAAATGGAATGTGTTGTTGTGTAGGAAATAACTTATATTTTGTGTTAGACAATCTGTATTCATTCAAAAGCAATCAATTACAATTTTGCTAATACAAGAATCAGATACTCATCCTCTTGTCTAGTGTTTACATATAATATTTGATCACAAAGGATCTAATACTCTGATCTCTTTAGGGAGCATAGACATGCTCTCGATTCAGAGGTCATAAACCAGCTCATCCAATACAGGATTGGATTCACGGTATAGAAGAAACTAAGGGACCTAAACAAACAAAGATAAAGAGATCATCGTGCGGATTATCGCATTCAGACATTAAACCGAGTGTAATACCCCGCACACTGAGCCGTTTACCTTTGTTAGTTTAGGTCCTTCAGTGTCTTCCACACTGTGGATGTAAACCTAAATTGGTGAATCACCTGCTTTACGAGACCCGAGTCAAGAGCAAGTCAATACTCCCCCAAAGAGATCCCTGCCTTTGCTCATATTCGACCAGTCGGCATATACTTAACCAGACAAACTAAGACCTGGAAGTTTCACCAGTTGCTTCTGATCTATTACCTGCCTGATACTTTCCACATCTTCCCATCTTTCTAATGCAGCATATATACTGGACAAGATCACAAATGGAGCTGGATTCTCTGGCTCTAACTCTGCTAGCTTCATTGCCGCTTCCTCTCCAAGAACTGGATCTAGGTGTTGCCTACATGAACCGAGCAAGGAAGAGTAAACCGAAGACGATGGTTCTGACATTTGATCTATTACCTCCTTGGCCTCTCTTAATCTCCCAGACCGACCCAAAAGATCAATCATACAACCTATGTGCTCTGTACTAGGTTTATATCCATATTCTTCCTGCATCAACCTAAATATTTGAGAACCCTTCTCGACATTGCCACAGTGACTACACGCAGATAGAACAGCAGTAAAGGTTGCTAAACTCGGTTCTACTTTCTCCTCTCGTAATAGTTCGAATATTTCAATTGCAGACTCACACTCTCCATGTTTACCATATCCAGATATCATAACGTTCCAGAACACGGGATCCTTGGGTTTCGGTTCAAATCGATCAAAGATCCGGCGTGCCCACGAGGAGAGCCCACATTTCATGTACATGTCAATGAGAGACGTTAAAACAAATATATCCCTTTCCGCTGCAGCTTTAATGACATGCCCATGGATCTCTTTGCCGTTCTTCAAAGTCCAAATATCTGAACAAGCAGATAAAAGGCTAGTGAGACATTTCAAACTAGGAACCATAACTACTGATAGCATTCTCTCAAAGAACTTGAAAGCTTCAATTACTTTCCCTAATTGTGAAAAGCCACTGATCAGTGAATTCCACGTCGCTGAATCAGGCTTAAGTCCCTCGGAATCCAACTTTTCAAACAACTCAACTGCTGTCTCATGCTGTCCATTAATCATCATTCCAGAGATAACAGAGTTCCAAGATATCAAGTTCCTGGTATCTTTCAGCTCGGTGAAAACAATGTAAGCTGATTTCCAACACCGACATTTCGAATACATATCAATGAGAGCAGTACCAACCATTGTCTCAAACTGAAACTCTTTTTTCATGACAAGACCATGAAGTTGCCTACCATACTGGAGATTCAAAAGACTAGCGCAAGCAGTTATTGCATTAACAAAAGTAACATCATTTGGTTCTTCACTTGAAAACTTCCTCATGAGATTGAAAACACTAGGAACCAAATTCATAACTCCATTCTCCATCAATCCAGAGATAAAAGCATTGTAGGTAACAACACTCTTATGAGGAACCTTTTCGAACATTCTCGCAGCCAAAACCCACTCTCCACATCTCGAATACATTGAAACAAGAGAGGTTCCAACGTAAACTTCCATCTCAAAACCTGATTTCATCGCCAAACAATGCAATTGCATCCCTCCTTCAATATCCCCACAACCACCCAAAACACTAGCAACGGTAACCGAATTCATCCCAGACCCAGAAACCCTAGCATCCCCAAACATCCTAAACGCATCTCTACAAAACCCATTCTCCAAAAGCCCAGAAACCGCTGCATTAACACTCGCAATACCCCTCTCAGGCATTTCATCGAGCACCTTAAGAGCATCCGTCACCTGCTTCACCTTCATATACATACTCACCAAAGCCGTTGCCGTGAACACATCAACGAAAAACCCAGTTTTGACGACTTGGGCATGCAGAATCCGACCTTGTACAACATCTCCAAGCTTCGCGCATGATTTAAGAAGAGGCGGGAATGTGAACTTGTTAGGAGAGTGAGACAAAATCACATCCAGCGAAGTTCCACCGGTCACGAGATTCGAGACTCGGTATCTCTGTCTCGTTAGGTTTATCATCTAGAAAGATACAAAATGTAAACGAGAGAACGAACACATCAAAGCTCCTCCATTGTCGTCGACAACAAACAATGAACAAAATCAAAATCAAAATCACTCTTTTATTTGGTTTACAAATCTGGTTAAAACCGGTTTAATTTCGGTTAAGTGCCACTCGCATGGCCTGAACAAAAAAATATCTGAAGTCTCTCTGACTGTACACAGAGAGAGAGATAAATAGATATGTGTTGATTAGATCGAAGCTTCTAGAAGATCACACCACTGCGTGCGTTATACGAACTTCTACATCATTTCTCTTTTCTCTCATCGCTCGGTGAATTCGAGGATCCTCGAGCTTTTTGATCGGAGACTTTTTCTCTCATCGTCGTTGTTTGAATTCTCCGGCTGAGAGATGCTTGCTTGACGACGAATCTCCACCGATCTTTTACCTTTTCGCACAACAGTGAGATCTCTCTCTTGTTCTCTAATTTCTGTTCTACGATGATTCGTTGCTAGATCCATTGATTTTAGTTTCTTTTCAGATGTTATCATCATCCTTTGGACATTTTCGTGTGAATTGATCTCAAAGCTTCCTAGGTTAAAGAGAATTGTGTAGTTTTGTATAGAATTGATCTCAAAGCTTCCTAGTTGTGCTTATAAGCTATTTAGGTGATGATCATTAGGTTAGGTTATAAACTTGCTTGGCAGATTCAAATGGTTTGAGATAATTGCATATCCAAGCTCTGAGATAGTTGGTTTTTGAAATACTGTAATGGTTGGTTACTGGGATTTGATAGAGTAAGAGAAGGATGTCGACTCCAGCGAGGAAGAGATTGATGAGGGATTTCAAGAGGTTGCAGCAAGACCCACCTGCAGGAATTAGTGGTGCTCCACAAGACAACAATATCATGTTGTGGAATGCTGTTATATTCGGGTAATTGAACTAAAGTAACAAAAAAAAAAAACGATACTTGATAGGTTTCTCTGCACTGTACTTATTAAAGCTTCTGATTGTGGATTTGCAGGCCTGATGATACCCCTTGGGATGGAGGTAAAGTTTTGTTATTGTAATCACTTAACTTGAGAATTTTGGCAATCTTTTATGTATCTGGTCTTATGTCTCTTTTGTATGGTCTTGTTAGGTACTTTCAAATTGTCACTGCAGTTTTCGGAAGATTATCCAAATAAACCACCAACAGTGCGGTTTGTTTCACGGATGTTCCATCCAAACAGTAAGTTGGAGATTATCACATCATAGTTTCTTACTCTGAGTACATGTGATCAACGAAAGCTCACACTTGGTCAATGTTGTGCAGTTTATGCTGATGGGAGTATATGCTTGGACATTCTCCAAAACCAATGGAGTCCAATATACGATGTCGCTGCTATACTAACCTCCATTCAGGTATATATACAAGAAATGTCATATCGAAATGCTTCTCAGTAAAACCGTTGATGATTGTTGTTATTCTGCTTCCTCCCCTGATCTTTTACACGGATCTTTGATCTAATCTGATTACATTAGTGGCTAAACAATCGCCGTCCTTTTTTTATCACAGTCATTGCTATGTGATCCTAATCCGAATTCTCCTGCAAATTCGGAAGCTGCACGAATGTTCAGTGAAAGCAAGCGCGAGTACAACAGAAGAGTCCGCGAGGTTGTCGAACAAAGCTGGACTGCCGACTAGTAATTATATCATTGTAGCATTTGTCTTCAAATAACATTAAACCTCCTCTCTTGTATCTGATTTCGACCATCACATCTCTGAGAGAAGTTTACTCTCCCTACCACTCTCTTTTATGTCTTTCTGTGTTTTTCAAACTCTGTGATTTGTTGCTCTTCATGTTTTTTTTCTTTGTATTTTCGTAACCACATTCATCTTCATAATTATCATATGTATTTCAGTCGCAGATCTTCTTCTTTTGCTTTATATTTGGTAAAACAGTTTACAAATTTAGCTAATAGAAGATATGTCAAGTTCTCCCTGAAACTGCATATTCATTTGTTAACACTTGTCACTGTTTCTACATTTTTTGTTGTCTCTCATTATGATCATTTGTTTAACACAATGTCTTCATAGATGATTTTCATGATTCCCACTGCTTGGCCTCCATCTTTTGCTGCACTTGAATTGTATACTGCAGATTCCAAGAGAGTTGATAGCAAATTCCACTGTTGTCCTCAATGACTGAGCTTATGATCCTTTCACAGAGGATCTGCTAAGCTGTTCAATACTGATGGTATATCTCTCAAACCGTTCTCCAGCTGCAGGAAATAACATAGAGGTTCCAAACTTTTAAGCCGTGTCGGATTTACAAAGATGAAAAGGTTCTGACTAAAACAGAACAGACCTGAAGCTTCAAACTTCCCATCTCTGAAGAGCCTGCAGCCACTACTTGCCTGTGATGAGCTGTAGTAGTATCACTCCAAACTGGTACACATTTCCTTTCTCTCCATCTTCGTTACTGCAATCAGTTCACAAACAAGTTTATATTCAACCTTATGATGGGTTCTGCTCGTGAAAGGATTACTGGTGATTTTCCAAGAGTCACAAACTTGGTACTCAGATTATAAGCTTTGATATTACGCTTGCACGAAATGCACTACAGAGGTACGTATTGAAAACAAAATGCTTACAAAAATCTGATGGTGAACTTAAAGGCTACACTGCACTAAAGATTTTTGTTCTCAGAAATAAGTTCATCTTCAACAAACGGGATGGTTTTCCGAACAATTACCCTCATAGGAGCTCCTGCAAGAAGGACAAAGTTGTGATGAAGAAACCACTAAATGAACAATTACCCTCATAGGACCTATGTCAACTGTAACTGCACCTCCACTAGCTTGATCATCTTCAATACAGATTGCAGCATAATGAGAATCAGCCAACTCCAATAGGGCAAACTTCCATTCTCCGTTGCATTTCTTTGTCTTCTCCTGTGAATCGACAGACATTTCAGATGTCTAAAGAAAACAATTCAAGCGTCTCAAAATTATATCGCTACTGTCTATTTATACACTATACTTGCAAAAACCTTTTCTTAAAAGGAAATGAAAAAGACACTGCAAAGGAAATTTTTACAAAGTGTACAATGCAACAACTAATCGCATTTGATAAAAGCACCCTATTCAATTCCAGAGTGTGATGAAAGTCTAAAAAAAAACTTGCAAAGATTGTAGCCTCCATTTGTTCCAGCCTTAGACTGGATTGTGAAGGTATTAAAAGGTGCACCAGAGAAGCCTTTTCCTAATGCTTTCACATATGCTTCCTGGAAACAGAACCATCACAACAGTTTTTAACTTTCGAGAAGAAACGATTTACAGAATCTTAAATATAGTATTATCTGTTGTTAGTAGAAACTACCTTAAGAGTCCATAACTTAATAAACTCCTTTCGCTGAACTTCCGGGTCTGGTATAGCTGACAAAAACTTCACTTCATCAGCAGAGTAAAATCTTTCTGCTAATGCTAAGACATCATGTTTTATCTTCCTTTCCATTTCTTCAAGATCAATACCAACCTACAATCGTAGTAAACTGCAAGTGTTCAAATTTATAAAACAAGAAAACATTGACAAAACTGTATGTATTTGCCTTAACAAAAGACTTACAGGAACATGTACAGTCACTCCACAGGAAATCAATGAATCTGTGTGGGAGATGTTAAAATGCAATGGTGGGCTATCACAGTTCTTATAACTCTGCCAATCTACCTGTAATTGAAAGTTAAACACATATAAGCCGAGACGATGAGTCTAGTGTAATCCCAAATAACTGTCCCAGTCTCACCTCAGGCTTCCCATACATGTTCTTCTTGAATATCAAGGTCCTAGGATCGACCACATTGTTTGTCTGATCTAGAAAATAAAAATATAAACATTACAGTCAATGCTCTGCAAACAAAACTTAACTAGGAAACTCCAATGGCTAATAACATACATCTAGCAATGGTGGTGCGAACCAATGTGCGAGCAAGCAAAGCATTCTTCTGAAGCTTATTACCTCGCATCTGAAGAACTTTATCATTCTCAGATGGTGACAGAATTTGAGAGTAGTGTTTTAAAAGAGATATACTTTTCACTTCATCTGGAACAACATACCATAGATGAGTCTCCCTACATGAAATGAATAACAACACAATTCATTTCCACAACTCTGCAACCTGTGATAACAGTGGAGCGACTTACATCCGAGATGGAAGTTGCAGAGGAACCAGTGAAGGCAATTCGATCGAGAAGATTCTCTGAATTTGTGACATGACACTATTTCTTATCAGCTCCGACACGTTGGTCGGAAGTTTCTCCGGCGATTTCTTGCCGCACCAGAAGAAGACGAATCTGTTTGGTTGTACGTATAAGTCTATTCCCTAAATTTTACAATGCACTAAATGGCAGATGCAAATAATCTGGGCCAGGCCCATCGGTCTTACTCCCTTATATGTTGGACTTATGCGTCGCAAATACTTTGGGCCAGGCCCATGGGCCTTACTTTCATATAAGATCGAAGTACAGTATACGTTTAACCAAACTAGTCATCATCGGCGGAGAACCCATGACCGTCGCTGCGGTGGCTTCTCGACGCCATGGAACTCGCGTCTGAGAGAGCTCACATATCAGAGGAGGTTGCGAGGCTGAGCCTATCTATCTTGGAGGCTCAGGAGATTGGTCAAGAAGTAAGAAGCTAGTAAAAGCCAATGGCATCGTTAGTTCGTTAAAATATGCTTCATGGGATCAACTTTACAACTTCAACACATGACAAATAAGCATTAGATACATTGACGTTGAGAAAATCCTCATAGGTAATACCAAAAACCTCACGAGAAAGAAGAAACAAGTTTCTTAAACTAGAAAAAGCACTAAAGTTCAGCAACGTAGAGGAAAAAATAAAGGAAGAAACGAGAACAATGATGCATCAGATGACAAATACTTAAGCCTCCTCTACCACAATGCTCGAAGACTTTTTCTTCTTTGACTTCTAACTTACATTCTCCTGCGGCTCTCTGATAACAACATCGTGATCAACGTTCCTTGAGCTAGAAGCAACTTCAGTATCTTCTTTAGTCGGGGCTGCCTTGTCTTTCTTTGTCCTTCCTTTCTTAGCAGCCTTCACAGATGTAGTAGCCTCATCAGCATATTTTCCATCAACACCATCTTTGTTGAGCCCTTCGTTCTCAACATCAGCAGATTGATTGATGTCTAAAAATTCAGCAGTTAAAAGATTTTTCGAAGCACTTGGAGCTAATCAAGGTATAATAATGTACGAATATCTAGATATGTAAATCAGTAAACACAAAAAAAATGTTTACCTTCTACTATTGCTCCTACACGAACATCTTCTTCATGACTCTCGTTCTCATCATCCACAAGTGCAAGATCATTCTCTTGGTCAATCGTAGCAGCACTTTTTTCTCCCTTTTCAAGATCTATGGAGCATAGAAACAGATTAAGGGCACTCTCACAGTCTCACGCCTCTCAGCTAATTCAGTTTCGAACGTTACTTCAAGAATAACATCACCCTTATAATGTCTTAATAAAAGCTGATCGTACAATCAAATGTAACTTGACTAATACTCTCCAATAACATCAGCTATATACTCCATAGACCACAATAGAGAAAGAAAAAAAAACAGATGTTACCTTTTCCTGTTGGTGACATTGCCAAAGACTCAACCTCTCCTTTTCCACTTGACTGATCCCCAAGAGATCGTTTCTTATGACTTCTTTTGGTACTATCCAAACTTTTCAGTTTCCTCTTTTTAGTTTTATCATCACCAGCTTGGGTTACCGGAGCTTCCTTAATAGTCAGATCATTGGTCTCTCTCTCAAGTAAACTAGGGTTTGACAAAGGAGTTTCTCCAGTCAGCATTTTACCCTTCTCCTCAACCCTCAGCACATCAACAAAAAGAAACGATTCGTTGCTTTGGAAAGCCGTGTTCAAAGTCAGAGAATCAACTAAATGATAAAGTTGACCGCAACAGTTAACCTATAAAACAAAAAACAAACCTTCCTTGAGTTGTTGTTTCTTAAACAAGAAAACTGTCAGTGTGTATGAAGAAAACATTGTAACCTTCAAAGCGGAGATAGTGATGTTTCCAAAACTAGGGAAACACTGTTCATGCTCTTTGCAGATTTTCTCTGTATATAAACAAACAAAAAGAAACATTAGTTTCGTTAGAAAAGATGCAAAACTCAAAAACAAAAAAAAACAGAGATTATGAAGAGTCACCTTTGAATGTAGATACAGTATCATCCTTGTCCATGAGAAGGCCCAGACGAGTATCCATATTAGTAGTTACAAAGACACATTTCATGCCGGAATCTTCCATAGCTAAATCAGAAGGATTATTGTAAGAATAAACTAGGGTTTTGAATAAGTTTAGAAGAAATGAAAACTTCTCGCTATGATTGAGATTTATAAGCGACTTTCTTTATTAGAGAAGAAATATCAAAAGTCATTTGTATTGGGAAATGAAAACACTTTAATTACGAAACCAGAACGTCATCAATACTATCGTAATGCTATCTTTTCGTCTTCTTTCTAGTTTACGATGACTCATAATTACTTCTTCTATGAGATTTTCCCATTTCTACACCTTCCACGACTGAGACTGAAGATACTATTTACTAGGGAAACTTATATTCATCAACACTCTAATGCTTCAACATGTTTTTTAAACCTGAAAGTAAAAAAGCCTCACCATTGCCTAACAAAAAGACCAGTTTTATAAGTTTCACAATTCTAAGAGCATGATATGGGGTGATACTTATATAGTATCATGAGTAATTTTTTAGTATTATTTATAATATTTGATTTTTATTTGAGATTTTTTATGATACTCCTACTAAATATGATTATATTGGTGAGACCGGTTAAGTATAAAAAAATTTTTTTTGCAAATTCAAAAATTAATATATTATAACATAAGATTACTAAAGATTTTTTTTTTCTCTGATTTGAGCGAAAATATTGACCAACCGTATGCTGCAACGTCACATGATACTGAGTATCAAAGATATCAGTCCACTGATACAAATCAGACCCAAATTTATAATTTGATATAATTTTTGGTCTACTGATATCCAAAATAAATCACCCATTGGTCCATTTGGTGTTCTAGTGGCGGGCCCAAATGAAGCCAATAACAACACCTACAAGGCCACTACAGGCCCAACTCAACAATTATAGGCCCATCTTTATACTGTACCGTTAAGATAAACCTTGTCAAAATGGAATAAGAGAGAAACATCTCTTCTGGCGAAAAAAAAAAAAAGAGAAACATCTCTTCTACTATTGTTGTTGTTATTTTTGATGCTACAAACTACAAAGTACACTACAATACGAGGATTGCTATAAACAATTCAAAATCAACATCCTTTCTTTACAAACCTGAGAAATCAATGAGTCAATTGGTGTTTTTTTCAAGTGTCCCATATCATAACAATGGCAATGACAACAACTTCAAACAACACAGCCAAAAACTTATAACCAGGCTCATCCACATGGACCATCTTGTTTGGTCGATACCCTTTTGCCAATAAATGGTTCATAGACACATAAACAAATACCCCACACGCCAAGCTCATCGAAAGTGCCAATATCCATGACCGTCGCTGCGGTGGCTTCTCGACGCCATGGAACGTGCGTCTACGAGAGCTCACATATCAAACTCGAATGAAGGAAGCTGGTGTGTATGTGTTTGTGATCATCGAGCGTTTGTCATGATCCTGTCTTCTTGTGCCTATCTATCTTGGAGGCTCAAGAGATTGGTCAAGAAGTAAGAAGCTAGTAAAAGCCAATGGTATTGTAACAAAATTTGTTTTGTGAGCGAAAATGCATTGATCAGTAGTATGTATGCTAGGTGAGGTAACTTGGCAAAGCCACTTGCTGTTTTCGACATCTTACCTAACCTGGGTATAGCTATGGTTATTATAGTTATGTGGAACACAAGCACTTGTTTTTAGCTAGCGATACAAGTCATAACAAAGGAAGTTTATAGAATGCTGGATGAGGTAGAGACTTCTGTATTGGAGATTGCCCGAAACACGGAGTGTGGTTGAGATGGAGAGGTTAGACGTGAGCATAGTGAGAGGTTTGCAGTAACTTTTGGGATTTTCTATAGTATTCCAGGCACAGAGATTCTTGTTATAAAGAACCTGTGAAGGTTTTTGAAGATTTTGATGTCTTCATCAAGCAGGTTAGCAAGATTGTAGACTGCTGATTTGTTTTAAGAGATGCACGAATGTTCAGCGAAAGCAAGCGCGAATACAACAGAAGAGTCTGCAATGTTGTCGAGCAAAGCTGGACACACTCTCTTACATGTCTTTGTGTGTTTTTCAACTCCTTTTGCTTTTTATTCACAGATTACTAAGTTAGCTAATAAAAGATATTTCAGGTAGTCCATGAAACTACATCTTGACTTGTTTGAAACTTATTATTGTTTCTACAGTTTTTGCCTCTCTTTATGATCATTTCATTCATATATTGCTTTCATGGATGATTCATGATTCCCACTGCTTGGTCTCCATCCTTGCTGCACTTGAATTGTATACTGTAGATTCCACACAACGTCTTCTATGGAAGGACGCTTGCTCTGATCTTCGCAAAGACAGTTGATAGCAAACTCTACTGTCGTCCTCAACGACTCATAAGCATATGATCCTTTAACAGATGGATCTGCTAAGCTGCTCAATACTGATGGTTCATCTCTCAAACCGTTCTCCAGCTGCAGGAAATAATAACATTGAGGTTCTAAATTTGTAAGCCGTGTCGGATTCTTAAAGATGAAAAGGTTCTGACTGAAACAGAACAGACCTGAAGCTTCAAACTTCCCATCTCTGAAGATCCTGCAGCAACTACTTTCCCTGTGATGATTTGTAGTAGTATCACTCCAAACTGGTACACATCTTCTTTCTCTCTATCTTCATTACTGCACATTATTCATTAACAAGTTTCAAAATTTGATAGAAGAGAACACATTTGATCATATCTTAAGAAACAACAACAACCTCCGAGGTTTTTTGGCTTGAGGCCTCTCTTCTCCAACCTAGAAATGCCATTAAATTTTCTTAGATTCAATTAATAGAAGAAGAAATAAAACAAAGTTTTATACCTTGGATGGTAAAGGAATAGTATAGCCACTGATTTTTACTGTGAGTGTTTCATCAAGCATGATGTTCTCTATCTTCAAATTGTTCCCAAAGATTCCTGGTGCTACTCCCATATGCAAGAACTGTATCCCTCGAGCGACTCCTATTGCTATCGCCATTCTCTGAGGCCATTTCAGTACCTCTTTCTTCCTACAGTCTGATCACAAAAATTCCCATAATGAATAACCATTTGAGTCTATGGAAACCTGAATATATATTCTAATCTTTTTCAGGTTATTATTACTTGTGAGAAAGTCCCGCAATGATCCACTAGAGATGTATTCTTGAACAATGAAGATGGTGTGTCCAGCGTGTTGATTGTGGTCTTGGTTACTGGCAATGGAGTGTCCAAGAACGCTAACCAAATGCATATGCCTTAGCTTTGATAAAACTTCCATCTGTTGAGCTAAGCTTTGTGGCAAGCTCTTCTGCTTCAGCTTGATAACTCGCACTGTCACTGGTATGCCTTCTCTTAGACAACCTCTATACAGCTGTTCGAATACCAAATATATTAAGTAATCTATTAGGTTCGTCGCCAGAGTCTCAAGTCAAGTTTTTGTTTTTACCTGTTCGCAGAACAGGCTAGCTGCATCAAAGTCGTTAGTCGCTTCTTCCAGTTCCTCCAAGGAGAAAACGCGGTACGGTGGCAAACCAATCACTGCAGATCTCATTGTCTGTGGTACACGTCCTACACTCAGAAAGATCCTGTTAATGGTTTTTGCTAGAGAAAGACTCAGTTTCAAGTGTCCAAGTATTAATAAGATAAGTCATTGTTTACTTGAATCTGGTAATGACTTAGAGCTGGCAGTTGTGGTGCTGCAAACAGAGACTTTATCAGAGGCATGTCTCTCATTGTTGCTGTTGTTCACTTCAAAAGGATCATCTTCTGATCTTGATCTTCTTCTTTTGAGGGCAATCAAAACCAACAGAACCAAAATTGCTGCAAGGATGATCACACCGATGATTATCAAAATCACTAACCCGAGTTTGATTCTTGCAGAATCTTTATCTTTAGCCTTGGGGATAGGTTCCACAGCTATTGCCTTGCTTGCTTGGTTTTGACAGAAAGAAAGCGGACGCTGATACTTCGCGTTAGGAGTGCCAATCAAAGACAAGCAGTTGAATGAGAAAAGCACTGTCTGATTACTGAAACTCTTTGAAGAGTAGCAAGAAGGAAGCTTTCCAGTTAAAAGATTGTGAGACACGTCTAAAGTTATAATCTTTGAGGAGGTGCAAGAAGAATTTGGAAGTGACCCGCTTAACAGATTCTGATCCAAACTGAGAATTTGAAGAGAAGGAATCGAAAACAGAAACTCTGGAATCGACCCGGTGAATTCGTTGGAAGAAAGGTCTAAACTTTGAAGGTTATTCAGCTTCTTGATCTGTTCTGGAATCTTGGATCTAAAGGAGTTGTTCTTCAATGAAACAGTGGTGAGCTTACTTGGGAGTGAAGGAACTTCAGGACCGAGTTTATTACCTCCCAAATCCAGCTCTTGAAGATTTGATAATCCTCTGAGATCATCAGAGACAAAACCCCAGAACATATTGTCTCTTAAAACAAGGCTTTTCAGATTCTTCAAAGACACAATCTCTTCTGGAATCTTCCCAGAGATGAAATTAGAGCTAAGATTGAGAGACTCAAGAGACGGTGATAGCTTAGTGATGATCTTAGGAGAAAGAGAACCAGAAATTCCGAGAGAAGTAAGAGACAAAGTCTTTAAGCTCGATAGTTGTGTAAGAAGAGTGAAGAGTTTATGAAAACTTCCAGAGAGCTTACTAGTTCTGTTCCCGGTGACGGTTAACTCTGTTACGTGACCATGGAGGCAGATGATTCTCAAGGAAGGAGACGGACGAATGTGACAGAAGTTGGTTGTATCAGTCCATGATTGAAGAACCTGTGGATATTGTAGTTGCTTCTGGATTTCAAGAAGAGTTTGTGATTCACTTGAAGCTACCTGAGACTCAGAGAGTACTGGAAGAAGGAAAATAAGAAGAAGAAAAGTGAAGGAAGATAAATGGATTTGAAGAGAAATCTGCATAGTGAAGATGTGTTTTGCCTTTAGAGAAACAGAAACTCACTGAAAGTTATCATTTTTCTAGGAACAAAGACAGATCTATAGGTAGTGTAGAGGAAAACTTTGGATCAAGAGAAGAAGAAGAAGAAGTAAATGAAAGTAGAAAAGCCAATTAAGGTGGAGGCAATAAATGCAATCTTTAAGTTCTTAAACTTGGTTTGGTTGTTTGTTCATTACTGCACATTGCACAACCTCAACTTGACAGACTGTTTTGCAATGAATCCAAGAAGATGAAATGTTTATTTATTTGATTTGATTACTACTATAACAAATTAACAATAAGAACTTGTATTTCACATGATTTTTGCTTTGTTTTATTAGTAAAACAAGTGCTTTTGGTTATATATGATTGATCAGATAAGATTATAGAGATGTTTCATTACTTGTCGGTGATAGGTAATGAGGATTAAGAAATTTATGTCGTGTTTTGTCTTCGAGAGAGAGAGAGAAGCCATTAGGTTTGTGTCTTTTCTTTAAAAGTGTGGTTAGAGATTCTACCAAATGTCGAGCTGTTTCTTTTATTCTGATGAACTGTTCATTTACTAATGTTAGAAAATTTGAATGGATTTTATATGATCAAGCACATCTGCACATGCAAACGGCCTTGGAATAATCGTCACTGCGAAAGTATCATTTAATATTTTCTGCAACAGACATTTTTTTTTTATCGAAAAATATGCATTTAAAATTCAATTATTTAATTTTTATTAAAATTCAATTATTTAATTTTATTAAAATTCAATTACAAATCAAGTTTGACAAAAAAAAAGAGAGGTTATTTTGGGCTTCATACGTGTAACATTTAGCCCGTATATTATATATAATACGGTTAGGCCCAAAATTGTACAACCTTTGAGTCCATATATATTTCCAAATATTTTAGTTTCTATATGATTTTTTTTTTTTTTTTTTTTTTT
>Ga0041059_1001771_pt1 | contig 16817 bp, 19 predicted proteins | sample AraColnosormetaG_FD_56232 | JGI IMG/M metagenome (GOLD analysis project Ga0041059, IMG submission 56232) | Arabidopsis roots microbial communities from North Carolina, USA - Col MF nosort | ecosystem: Host-associated > Plants > Roots > Unclassified | place: USA: North Carolina | collected...
AAAAAAAAANTAAAAAAAAAAAAAAAAGTTAGACAAGTCCGTCCTTATAGGCATGGTGCAACTGAATAACACAGGCCAAGTAATCAATAAACAAATAGGGGTTGCTTTCTCGAGCCAATTCCGTTGGAATCGTTACGTCGAACATTTTAGACCATACGGTATGGTCCATACCGCATTTTGAATAAACAACAAAACCAAGCCACCTCTCAAGAATTTTCTAGTTATGTTGTTATATGTAATAAAAGATCATCTTTTGCTGCTGGAATCAATTCTCAAAACTTGTTCTTTGTGTGCTTCACAATTGCCCATTTTTGAGACCAGATAGAGAAAATGTAAAACGTTTATGATGATATCATAAGAGAAAGAAAAGCCTAACTGACAAAAATAAAAAGAACTATTTCTTTTGAAAATTGAGTTTGCTCATGAAGAAGGCAAAAAGAGAAGCAACGATGATAGGAAAAGCAATGAGGACAAACGCTACAACAGCCAAGGAGTCATGTTTGTAGCCGAAGTAATCCTCCAAGAAAGCTGAAACACTCTTCTTCTCTCCAAATACTGTTATCTCTTTCTCGACATCTCCATACTGCGAACTCAGTAATCCTTCCAACACCCACGATGTAGGGCTCAGGTAGTACATCCATATCCACCATTTTGGGATTTTCTGCGGAAAACATTACATTTTTCTCATTTCCATGCAATGCAACAACATTCTGACTTAGCTCGACTTGACATATCTCTTGGTTATTGATGCAATAAGTTTCTAAGACCACAGGTTCCATGATATATACTTTGGATTTTGGCTGTATGTAAAAGAAGAGCCAGAGATAAGGGGTTACCTGTTTTGGCATGACAAAGCCAGCAAACAGATTCACCATGGAGAAAAAAGTTGAGCGCAAAGTCAATGCCATGTGAATGTTTGGCGTCAAAGCAACCATAAGCATCCCACAGTAGTTGAAGATAAGCAACGAGCAGAAGATGCTGTACAAGCTCCAAAACATCTTGTAAACAGACATATGGTAGCCGATCATAGGATATACAATGATCGTACATAGTAGAGACTGGAGTAGTGAGTATGGAACCTCAACTAGGACCTGCAAAAACATTAGGCCCCTGAATCATGTATAGAGAAATTTGGCCAGTGGATGGTATCCATCCAATATGAGTGGAAGCCTAAGAGACGAGCTATATAAGGTTTTTCTTAAAAGTCGACAAAACCAAAGTTACAAATGGAAAAAATTTAAACCTGAGAAAATGAATACGCCCATGAGGAGTACATCCGCGCAAACCTTTCACGGTAGAAAACATTGCGCTCGGTTGCAATGAAGTTCATAACTGTCGCACAGTTGTTTATTCCCGAGAAGATTACTATAGTGTACATTGAGCCAAATATGCTAAAAAGATCTTGCTGATTATTTCTGCAAAGTAAAGTGACACTCATATTAATTAACATTTGATCAGTGTGAAATGTTGGTAGTATTGATGAAGACTTACAACCATAGAATATCAAACTAAGGTTGTGTAGATTTAGTAAGCAAAACATTTTGGGAAACCTTCTAGTACCTAATCCTTGTTTATTGCATATCCGTGAGATTCAGAAAACAAGATGAGTTTTGGAACCTGAACTTTTTGGTACGGGTGTCTTACTATGATATGTATTTCACCCATCATGAAAAAACTAATTCTATTAAAAAGACAGCATACTCTCTAATTTATGAGAAGTTACGTTTACTGAATCGTAGTTAAAGAACTTAAGTTTCGAGCTTTACCCCAGAAAAAAAAAGAAAGCCAGTGATTCCACAATTTGATTGCAAACAATCATACTTCAAAATGGGGAGCGGAGACTTACATGTCCTTAGCTTTTTGCCAGAAGAGAAGGCTACATAACAGAGAATTGAGTAATATGAAGACTATGCGAGTGAGATTATGTGAAGGGTTTCTCCAATACGAGCAATGTTGTTTCCAAAGGCAAGCCTTTAGTTGCCCCCAACCTGTTTGTGAATAACGTGAAGGAAAGCTCAGAGCTTCTGATCCCAGAGACGCAGAACTCAGTTGTTCAACCACCATTTTGTTCTCCCTGCACAAAAAGACCAAACCAGGCACTAAGAACGATAGTTTGACGCACACATACAAACATTATGAGGATTGCTGCATAAAGACTCACTTGTACAGAGTTGAATCCTTGTATGCTTGTGCAAAATCCATTCCAAGTCTGTGCTCTGCAGATTTACAAGTAATATCTAACATCCAAGTGGCTGGATTACAATTCTTTTGGACTTTTGGAACTCCAGGGATGCTCTGTTAATAAATAGAACTCTAAGTGTTAGTTTTTTTTCTAAGAACCCAGCCGAGATGAAACTAGTCTAGTATTGTAGACAAACTGACCTCAAAGTATTTGATAACCTTACTTGAATGTTTTCCAAGAGGACCATAGTAGACAAGCTGTCCCCCATCTTTCATCAGGATCAGCTGCAATTAAGGGAATAAGAAGCTGCTAGGGGGATCAAAGTTTAGATTAATGTGGTTAAATCAATGATTTCAGCCATTTTACCTCATCAAATGTCTCAAAGATATCTATGCTAGGCTGGTGGATCGTGCAAACAACTGTTCTCCCAGTCTCAGCAACATTTTTCACAGCTCTCATAACAATGGCTGCGGCTCTTGCATCCAGCCCTGTTGTAGGTTCATCCAGAAATATGATGGAAGGGTTAGAAACAAGTTCCACGGCTATTGTCAGCCTTTTGCGTTGTTCTGTAGATAAACCACTTATTCCAGGAAGTCCCACCATGGAATCTTTGATATCCTCAAGCTCAACTGTCTCGAGGACTTCTTTGACGAGTTCCTAAAGCCAGATCCTAAATATAGTTAGATAAGTTGCTTCCAGCTTCTTGTAGTAAATTCTTTGAGTGTGAATACTTACGTTCTTGGTCTTTGCATCGATGTTATAGGGGAGTCGAAGCCAAGCAGAATATTTCAAAGACTCTTCCACAGTTATATTAGGGGAATGAATATCAAACTGTTCACAGTAACCTGATACTCGTGCAAATGTTTCTTGAACCTTAGGATACCCGCCTACTCTGATCTCTCCTTTGATGATACCGCGGGTTTTCCTTCCAGAAAGGACATCAAGAAGAGTCGTTTTCCCTGCTCCACTGACACCCATCAGAGATGTGAGAACACCGGGCTTCAACGCGCCTGTAATATCAAAGAGAAGTTGCCGTGTCTTCCCCTAAGAGGAAAGTGAGTCGCATATAAACTTGCGTTCTGTTTGAGAATTTATTATCTCAAAATATTCATACTGATCTTAAACAATGTTTACCTGAGGAGTCTCAATATAATACTGGACGTTTTGAAATGTGACAGTGAGTGGCTTAAAAGGCAAGATAACTTTTCCTGTGAAAAGATATATTTTTAGAAGGGATACGGTCACCACTCACCACACCTGCTCAAAAATAAAAGGATGATGAAGAGAGATACCTGTTTTAGCTCGCGATGTGATTTCAGGACAGGGTTTAAAATCTTCTTCTGAGCACTGAGAGTTCTTCCCATGCGAGACAATAGCACGGGATCTTTGTGGATCTTAACTTAAAGAGATAATCTTGTCAATAATTTAGGTGGATAGCACTTCATAAAGTCATTTCAATAGTGAACTTACTATTCCGATATGTCAGGGCCAACGTGTAGAGGGCATTGAAGAACAAGACAAACCCAACTAAAGCACCAAAAGCTGTCCAGTAAGAGTGCCTACCAAAATTCAATCCACGGACATCTAACACTTGTTCCCCGGCTGTAATGTTGCCAGAGGTTAACTATAGCAAAATTAAAAGCAGATGAGCAAACTAGAGTTCCGAGACTTGTGTGAAAGTCATCTGAAGAATTATTACCTTTCTCCACCGTGGAGAGAAAAATTCATTTGCGGTTAAACCAATCTCAGCATATGACAAGGGAGAAAGCCAGAATCCCCAACCCAGCCAAGTAGGCATGGATGCTGAAAATGAGCATTGTCATAAATAGTCTGTAAACAAATCCTATATACTACATGCCTAAATATCCTCACAAGTGCATGGTTTTAATCAACACTAAAACTTGCTAACATGCATGGTGGATGTATGATAATAATATTGCATATAGATGTAAATAATATTTCAAATTTGTAGAAGCATAACTTGATAAAAACATAGTTACAGCAAACTTACATTTTGGAATCACAAAGCCTCCAAACAATGCGAGAAGCAATACCGAAATAGCTCCAGTAATTGAGCAAGCAACAAATGTGCGACAGATTGACGCTATAGCGCGAAACATTGATATACATGAAAGGTGGAATGTAAGTAAGATAATGAAGTGCCGGAAGAACCTGAAGGAAAGTAACACTTACCATTAAGTAATTAGCTCTATTAAATTTGAATTCATAGTTGAAGTTATCTGTAAAAGTTGTTTACCTTCCGACTTCGGGACTGTAACCAATGACATAATATGTCAGTACTGTCCAAATAAATGAATCAAGAACCGAAAGAGGTATCCTTAAGATAATCGAAGGAATTGCATATGCCCAAGCAGGATAGAAGTATAAATCTTTCTGTTTGCAGAACACTCCCAATCTGGAGATAGTCAAAGTGAGTTCTGGAAGCCCATCGGCAAGAAGTCTAAAGAGAGCAGTGAACATAGAACCCATAAGATAATTCCCATGACGAGCATCCCTCGTAGCTCCAGCTTGTAGAAAAACGGTCATTGTGACTAACGCATTGAACACTAACTGCATAAAGAAAAAGGTTAGCATACATTGGTACATGATAAGGAAACCTTGCCAGTGTAACAGAACGTACCAGTCCAGATTTGAACAAGTAAATGAAAGAATTCCGTTTCATCAAAAGAATTTCTCTCCTTGAGCAAGCTTTAAGCATCTCCCATTTACTGAGTGAGTATTTTCTAAAACATAGACTATCCTTGCGAGTCTGGGATTTATCAAACGGCTTTGACAGTTCTTCTTTCAGCAAAAACCCAAGATTTGATTCGTTAAACTTCTTAATGAATGAATCAACAGATATATAACTGTAGGGCTTGCTTCTGTGGCACCAATATTGTTCTTGATCTTTTCTAGACATAACCTGGAACAGAGGCATGTGAAGGATAAGGTTCTCCATCAAATAGATAGGAAAATGATCAAATAGATTCCCATACCTCCTGGAGGAAGTCAGCAACGCCTTTTCTCTCTGGACATTTAAATCCACAACCTTCAAAGAATTTACAGATATCAGCTCTTGGAGCATGGTAAATTATCTTTCCTTCCCCCAAAAGAATCACATCGTCAAAAAGCTCAAATGTTTCTGGTGCAGGCTGAAGAAGTGAAATCAGTATGGTGGCTCCAGCTATATGTGCCAACTGTTGGAGGCACGACACTATCTGGAACGTAGTTGAGCTGTCCAAACCATTCGATATTTCATCCATTAACAGAGTAGTAGCTGGGCCCACAACAATTTCACCTACAATAGTCGACATAGATATTTAAAAGCTCTGATCAGAAAACTATGAGAAGCTGTAAGAAAGTGAAAGTACCTGTTGTCAACCTCCTCTTTTGGCCACCAGATATTCCAGGTCTTGTGGCATCTCCTGCTCGTGTATCTGCACAGATATCGAGTCCCAGGATCTGAAAGATAGATTCATAAATTATTTTATACGCAGCGTGAAGATAATTAGTGAGAAGATTAGAAAAGCAACCCTGAAAGCATAATACCTTTAGAATATAGTCAGTTTGCATACTGTTTTTCAAACCTTCAACAGATATTGCCTGTAATAGCAAAGGTAAAGGAAAATTTGAGATTGCTTACTTTTTAATAGTGTTTTAAGAAGAAAATAATTCTTGCATCAAACCACCTTCATGTAAGCATCTATATCAGGATCTGGAACAATTTCTTTTAGTTTCTCCCTTCTACTGATCTCTTTCATAATTTCTGTGGAATACACCATAGCTTGTTAATGTGAACTAAGTTCAAAAATACCCTCCATTTTGAATGAATATGACAAATCAGGTCCTCACCCATACGGCTTCCTATGCCTTGGCAACACGCAGAGAAGTCGAGAGTCTCTCTCACACTCAGCTCTGGAATGTGTAGATCATTTTGACTGATATAACTTGACGTTTTTTCTGGAATAAACTCTGAAAGTAAGCAACCATTATAACTTACTTTTCCTCCAACCTGTAGAGTGAAGATAACCCTTGTGATCTTTAATATATTATTCGATGTTAGTTCAACAGTCCTATGTATTTTAGTCAAACCTTTACAGAATGGGAAAGTCTTCCAGAAAGTGCTTGTAGAAGAGTGGTTTTACCACAACCAGGAGGACCAAGCAACAATGTCATTCTGCAAGAAAACCAGTACATCTTTTGAACTCTGAAATGAAAATTACTTTCTAGAAAAAGCTACACAAACTAGCCAGTGATCTTTCATTTCTTCTTCCATGCAACTTAAGGGACTAAAGATATGCCTCTTGAAAAAATTACCTTCCAGGCCTTACAATTCCACTCACTCCTTTCAAGATGCCTATCTTGGTTTCTTTCTTTGAACAAACGAACTTCTGTAACATGGAAAGCGGAAAAGCGTGAATAAAGAACATGGAAAGCAGAAAAGCGCTCGTAATCAGATGGAAGCAGCAAATACATTTGAGTACTTACAGATAGTGAGCCCTTGATAGTATTCCAAAGAGTTGGGATAGGCTTTCCATGAACTACTTGGCATTCCGCTTCAACAGAGAGGTCATTGAACCTCACTTCCACCGTTGGTAACTCTATACCAACTCTACAATCATATATGTTATAAACAGATTAAAAGGTCACTAACATGCAAACAGATTAAAAGGTCACTAACACCAGAAACAAAAAAAAAAAGAGATTATGTAGTGACTTACTCGTCGATTCTCTTTCTTATTTTCCTGAGTAAACGGAGGTTATCAGCTTCGATTTGTTTGACGAGCTTTTCAATCAACAACCGTCTCTCAGCATCCTCAAGTTTAGTAACATCAATAATATCTGACGAGTCATCTCCTGTGTGTAACAAAGCAGTAGTAACCCTTTTAAAAGTTGGTAATCTCTCAACTGTTGCCCACTGCGACCGAAGCTTCTCCTCATCATCAACACCATTTCCACAAGCAAACTCAACTTGGAAGGACTTTGCCTTGTCAACATCTTCACCTGTTTGAGCCATTGTCAGGTAAAAGCAGCCAAAGAAACTAATAACAACAAGGAGAAGCAAGCAAAACTCCACATGAATGAAGAAGCTAATGAAGTCAGAGTTTTATATATATAACTTGAACAAAACTTACGCATACACTAATATCACGCGAGCTCCACGTGATCATAACCATAGAATCCGGTCTTGTACAGAGAGAAAAACTGAACAAAAGAACGAATAAACTAGTGAAAAATCAGGTAAGCGTTGAAAAAACTGGTGATTCATTAAAGTAAGTAAATAAAATCAACGAAGAGATCTTTTAGACAATAGTCAACTCACTAAACAATGTCAGAACTGATTTCACAATGTGCGAACGGATTCATACTGACACACAACTTATTGGCTTTCTGTGAGGCATTCCATCGAACACTTTATGTGCGTTTTATCTGTTTCGGTAGACGAATTTGTTCCTGAGATTTGTGAATCTGATCGAATCGAAGCTGCAGTGAGGTAGACGAATGAATAAACAATGCATGGGTGAGAAATCACATGGATAATTTCTTCAAGATCACGTACTCTGGAAGATGAGATATCACAAAATACTTGATGCATGTCAGAGATTAATGAGATTAGCTTGCATTACAATTTACAGAGGAAGAATCATATGCAATCGAATCGTTGGCGCGCGTTTACAGTGTTATTCGCTGACGCCGACACTGTGAGAATTGATGACGCGACAACAGTTTCAAAATAGTTTTTGGCTTTTATAATATTATAAACAGTCCAATCAGATGAGTTTAATCGTATTTTTTTCTATCACAAGTGTGTTTTATTAATATTATAGAGCCAAAATTAACAGGCCAATAATTCACAAAAACTGAAATAAACAAGCCCAAAAAAAAAAAAAAATTCCCAAAAGCTCAAATGAATAAACCCTAAACTGAAGGAAGAGAACAAGTGATTGTTGTGCGCCGCATAGAAAACACGTGTCAGTGGAAAACATTTTGAAGGACACGTAGGAACTGGAAGAGAAGGGAGTCGCCGTCAGAAGCTTCAATTCCGGCTGAAACACCGGAAAACTTGTTCAACTGGCATAGCTCACTCGTCGCCCAAAGGATTAATGGCGAAATTTCAGTTGTACCTTGGATGAGAATTTGACTCCACGAAGTGCTATTCTTCTTCTTCTTCTTTTTCTTTTTCTTCCTCTTCTTCTTCAATCAACATCTTTTTAACTTGGGTTCATCAATCTTTAAACTACAGGCAGAAGATAAAAAAAACAAAACAAATCTAAATCCGGTCAAGAAACCGGAGAGAAAGCCGGCCAAAGACGCCGGAGAAAAGCCCGGCGAAACAAAAAAGAGGATATCTTGCTCTCGGGAGATAAGCCAGCCACCACCGCTGAAAGTAGCCGGTCGATGCCGGAAGCTGAGCCAACCAACGCTTCTAAGGAAGCCAGCGATGCCAGAGTAGAAGCCGACCAAACACTGCTGATAAAGCCAGTCATTGCCGGCCAGAAAAGCTGAAACTGGTTTGCTCTCTCTGAAAGATGAGGAGAGAGAAGAGAGAGAAAACATGTAGATCAACAAATCTATGTCGAGTTTAATCGTATTTTAATGTTAAAAAAAACGTATTGTGTGATGTTATTTACAATTCCCCGGTAAGTTTTATATATATATATATAATTACTCAAATTAACTTGAAGTATAAGTCAACTATTCTGAAAAATTCAGATTTAACACAAACCGAATTATTATCCAGATTTTGATTTATCTTTAACTCGTGGAAATTTTAAAACAGATTATTTGGCACGAAATATTGAACCAAACACATATTATTATATTTGCAAACAATATTTCTCAACATTGGCTTATTTGAGTCAATCTAATAAAATTGTCGACAAAAAAAACACACCCTCACGAACCTAATCCAACGGAAGCCCATTCAATTTCAAAGATAACAAGGAGGTAAAGTTCACTATTTTTTCTGAAAGTCACTCTACCTACATCTTTTTTCTTTCTTTGTAATTTGTTTGACACATTATCAATAAGATCACTCTTTCACTTTGTTGTTTTCTCTTGATTCCCTTTTGTTCAGTCTTCATTTAGCTCAACTTAGTAACTTACAGATTTTGGACTCCAGTTTATTTTCACGATTTATAAAATCCATCACACCAAATTTTTGACATCCACATAATCCACCTACTATAATATTCAAGTTGTAAGACATCAACACTAAGGTAAATTTTGACATTGAGCTTACTTATTAAGGTAACAAGATTTGAATGGTGAATACAGACATGAACAAATATCATTTGCATTTACTCCACGTGCTTAAAAACAACACATGGAGAAACAAAAAGAAGGCCGGCGAGTGGCGACAACACAATCAGTGTCGGAAATCAAAATCGGTGAACCTCAATTATAGAAAAAGGTATCATTCCAAAGAATCTCAGGAAATGACGAAAGAGGACAAGGAAGACGCCAAAAACAGAGGGCAATAAAGTCATTATACAATCCTCAAATGGACCGCTGAAAACAGAGCACCAGTCGTTTTAGATCAGTACACAAAAATCACAACCACTCGCATAATATCATCTACTTCTATATAAAGAGCTCGTGAGCTTTCTTTAAGAGAGACATGTGAGCTTCATCTACTACTCATATTGCTTATATTTTCCTACAACACTCTCTCAACAAAAAAACAAAAAAAAAAGACGTTCTTTCTTTGTTTGTATTTAGAAGAAAAATGGCTACCAATTACAACGAGAAGCTTCTTCTTAATTATGTTCCCGTTTACGTTATGCTTCCGGTAACTCACTGTCGATCACTGTTTGAGTTAACATCTTTTGGCTAATGTTTCAAGAGTTCAACTATAATACATGAATTTTTTATTACGTGTATGCAAATAACTTTTTTTTTTTAACAACCTAGCGCCTTGGACCAGTGGCGAAAGGCAAGGACCCTTTAATGGCCCCATTAGTCTGAGTGTTGATTAAAAGTATAAGCTGACTATACTAGATCTTGGAGGAAATTTGTATGTGCTTCGGCCAGAACTCTTTGATTATAAACGTACAAAGGATAAGTGACTATACTAGATCTTGCCAAAAATATTTCCTATCATTTAGTTATGACTTTCAGTCCGAGACTTGAATTTACGGAGACAAGGGAACATATAAATCTAATTCTTTGAATGACATAGCCACCATCATATGTGATTTAGCAATTACATAGTTTGTAATTCTATATATCTTTTCACACGCTAAATAATGTGCATTTTCGCATTTATGCATATATAATGGTTCAAAATGTTTTTTTGGTTTTTTGTTCTTTCTCAACAATGTCTTTGATCATAACTATCAATGAAAATATGTTGTGAATGTGACAGTTGGGAGTTGTGAATGTGGAAAATGTATTTGCGGACCCAGAAACGCTTGAAACGCAGCTTAAACGTCTCAAAGAAGAAGCTGGCGTTGATGGCGTTATGGTCGATGTTTGGTGGGGAATCATAGAATCCAAAGGTCCCAAACAATATGATTGGACGGCCTACAAAACGCTGTTCCAGCTGATCGCACGTTTGGGACTCAAAATCCAAGCAATCATGTCTTTTCACCAATGTGGTGGAAACGTTGGCGACATCGTTACTATCCCGATCCCACAATGGGTTCGCGATGTCGGTGACAATGATCCCGATATCTACTACACTAACCGTAAAGGAACTAGAGACATCGAGTATCTCTCAATCGGTGTTGATAATCTTCCCCTATTTGCCGGAAGAACCGCTGTTCAGGTAGTAAACTTCAAGAAAAGTACACATATTGCATGTTTTTGACCAAAAAAAAAAAGAGTTGAAATAAACAAATTACTACTTTTGTTTTTTCCATTAGTTGTACAGTGATTACATGAGTAGCTTCAAAGAAAACATGGCGGATTTGATAGAAGCTGGGGTGATTGTTGACATCGAAGTCGGACTTGGCCCGGCCGGTGAACTACGTTATCCTTCTTACCCCCAAAGCCAAGGTTGGGTGTTTCCCGGCATCGGAGAATTCCAGGTTAGTTTTGTAAATTTAGTTACACTTCTTTTGTTTTTATGATTTTTGTCCCTCACTAAACGGTGCGTTTTGGTGATTTTAGTGTTATGACAAGTACTTGAAGAAAGATTTCAAGGAAGCGGCGGCGAAAGCAGGGCACCCTGAGTGGGACTTGCCAGAGGACGCCGGAGAATACAATGACAAGCCGGAGGAGACTGGATTTTTCAAGAAGGATGGGACTTATGTCTCGGAGAAGGGGAAGTTTTTCATGACATGGTACTCGAACAAACTAATTTTTCATGGAGATCAGATCTTAGGAGAAGCCAACAAGATCTTTGCTGGACTTAAAGTTAACTTGGCTGCCAAGGTATTACTATAAACATATAGGGTAGGAAAAAAAAACCTAATTATTAAAAGAAAACGAAACCTAACAAACGAAATGCTTGAGCTAAAGAGTGAACTGATTTTCTTCATAACACTAGAAGACTAAACTGAATACGGGATATCTAGAACAATAGTTGAAGTTAACTTGTCTCGCAAGGTAACTTGTGTAGATGAGTCTAAATTGAGTATGTGAATGTGGTAGGTTTCTGGGATTCACTGGTTGTACAACCACCACAGCCACGCTGCGGAGTTGACTGCTGGATATTACAACCTTTTCAAGAGAGATGGTTACCGTCCGATCGCCCGGATGCTCTCAAAACACTACGGCATTCTCAACTTCACTTGCCTTGAGATGAAAGATACCGACAATACAGCTGAAGCCCTAAGTGCTCCTCAAGAACTTGTTCAAGAGGTAATTTAAACGAACTGCACCGAAGAGAAGAGATTTGTAAGGTTACTCAATAGTCATTCATTTGATATAGGTACTGAGCAAGGCATGGAAAGAAGGTATAGAAGTTGCGGGTGAGAACGCATTAGAGACCTATGGAGCCAAAGGTTACAATCAGATTCTTCTTAACGCGAGGCCTAACGGGGTTAACCCAAACGGTAAGCCGAAGCTTAGAATGTACGGATTTACTTACCTTCGGTTATCCGATACTGTCTTTCAAGAAAACAACTTTGAGCTGTTTAAGAAGTTGGTGAGGAAAATGCACGCTGATCAAGTAAGACATCAAACCAAATGACATTTTGTTTTCTTTTGCTCTTTTGTTATGTAATAAAAACTTCTATGTTTTTTTCGAATAAGGATTATTGTGGAGACGCAGCGAAGTACGGGCATGAGATTGTGCCGTTGAAAACGTCGAATTCGCAGCTGACGCTGGAGGATATCGCCGACGCGGCTCAGCCAAGTGGAGCATTTAAGTGGGACTCTGAAACCGATTTGAAGGTCGACGGTTAGTTATATTTTATATGATCGATCGTCTAATCACAAAGAAAGTAAGGGAAAGAATCAAGGAAGTAAGAATAAGAAGATAATAAATAAAGAGAATAAGAAGAGGCATTTGCAACTTTAAGAGGTTAAAATTTCTTAAATGAGTCTGAGTTTCGTTGTGTGTTTTGGGTGTACCATAAGAAATAAAACGTACGGGGTTGCTATGTATTTTGTGAAGTGTGTATTTCTGGTTGAATATTAGTCTGCGTAATAAAAAAAAGTATGTGTAGTAAAAATAAATAACTGTTGCCAGTAAAATAATGCATCATTGTCACTGTATTGCCAGAATATATATATTACTTTTTAAGGTTGTAAAGAATTTAAGATTATATATTTTTAATGGCTAATTTGAAGTTGGATATTAATTTGTTTTTTATATAAATTTCTTAGTCAGAAACCAGAAATTTCTCACTTATTATGTCGAGCCATTTTTATTGAAATAAACAAAACTCAACTAAAAGTGTACTTGAAATTTGTAAATATCCAAGAAAATGTTTGGAAATAAATCATTTTATAAAATATTTTTATTGGTCGTAGACTCGTAATGAAATTATCCCAAAAAACATTATAAACAAATTTCAATAGGACAACACAACTAAAGAGATTAACCAATTTAACAGACATGTACAAATTATCTTCGTTTCTGTTAACTCACAAGTCACAACATCTAAAAAAAGCTTTCTTTCAAAAAAAAAAGGAAAACATTTCCTGAAACAGAGCTTTCTCTTTCGTTTTTCAAATTTTTTGCTTCCAAATTACATTTTTTCCAATATTCCGTTTGTGTTTGCGATTGTTCGGCGCCGTAGAAAAGCGTTCGGAGCTTTTCTGCATGGCGGTTTGTCTCCGGCGAAGATCAAGCTCTGCAAATTTCGCCGTTCCCACAAAAATCATTCGAACGGAAGCTTTATTCGGTGTTTCCGCGAGATGAGAAACGCAAGTTGATGGGGAGATTGAGATTAGCGTTTTTGGCGATCTCTCTCGTTGTTTTCGTTTGTGTTTCCGAGGAGATTTTCTCTCGAGGCGGTCTAAATCTCTTACGATTCTCTGTTTATGGCGAAGATGTGGTAATTTCATTCTCGTTGTTCTCTTTCTTGTTCTTCAAGAAAACACGTTTTGAAGCTATTCTTGTATTTCCTCACATTTTGCTTCTTTTGGTTTTGATGTCATTTTCTGATAGGCAGAGCAAACATGGATTCATCAAAATCCGAGAAGGAAGCTGATCAGTTATCCAAAAAAGTTTAGTGTCTCTGCTCCAAATTTAGCTTTCGGTCCTGCACCGAGTTTCGCGCCAGGACCTGGGCCAAGTTTTGCGCCAGGTCCTGCACCGAATCCTCGTAGTTATGATTGGTTAGCACCTGCAAGTTCTCCAAATGAACCTCCAGCTGAGACACCGGATGAATCGAGTCCCAGCCCAAGTGAGGAGACACCGAGTGTTGTTGCTCCTAGTCAAAGTGTTCCGGGTCCTCCTCGTCCTCCTCCACAACGGGAGAAGAAGGATGATATCTTGATGAAACTTATCATCGCGGTTGCTTCTACCGCTGTCTTAACGTTTGTTTTTGTTGCATTGATGTTCTTGTGTTGCTTCAAACGCAATTGCAACAACGCGGTTGGTTCTAGAGATGGACCTAGAGATGAAGGACCACTTCTACGTTTATCAACTGGTATGATTCTCTTAGCATTTTGCCTAAAAGGATTCATGTTTTGGTAAACTCATTGGACAATGTAACTCATTGTTTTCAGGATCTACTGAGAACTCTCCCACCGTCGCAAGCACGAGCCGGAAAATGTTTAGTGTTGCTAGTTCGAAAAAGAGGTCGTTTCTTTCTAGAGTATCTTTAAAGAGAAATGGTCATGAGTTTTCAACGGCTGAATCGTCATCGGCAGCTGGACTTCCTCCGTTGAAGCTTCCCCCGGGAAGATCAGCACCTCCTCCACCTCCTGCTGCTGCTCCACCTCCACAGCCACCTCCTCCTCCTCCTCCTAAACCACAACCTCCTCCACCGCCTAAAATTGCTCGTCCTCCACCTGCACCTCCTAAAGGTGCGGCTCCAAAACGTCAAGGAAACACTTCCTCTGGAGATGCATCTGATGTTGATTCTGAGACTGGAGCTCCAAAAACAAAACTAAAGCCTTTCTTTTGGGATAAAATGGCTAACCCTGATCAAAAAATGGTTTGGCATGAGATTAGCGCCGGTTCATTCCAGTAAGGAGTTGAATCTTGTACTTCTTTAAAATTGTTTCCGGACTTGGTTAACTTAACGTTCTGCTTTCAGGTTCAACGAAGAGGCGATGGAGTCGCTTTTCGGTTACAACGATGGGAACAAAAACAAGAATGGTCAGAAGAGTACTGATTCGTCGTTACGCGAATCTCCTCTACAATATATACAGATCATTGACACTAGGAAAGCTCAAAACTTATCTATTCTTCTTCGAGCTCTGAATGTAACAACAGAGGAAGTCGTTGATGCCATCAAAGAAGGTAAATTCACCATCTCTTTCACCATTTTTGTTTAAGGACTTAAAGTTTCTTTCTTCTCTGTGTCATAAGGTAATGAGCTCCCAGTGGAGCTTCTACAAACATTGCTGAAGATGGCTCCAACTTCAGAAGAAGAACTCAAACTTAGACTATACTCGGGAGATCTTCACTTACTTGGCCCCGCGGAGCGGTTCTTGAAAATTCTTGTTGATATACCTTTTGCATTTAAACGTATAGAGTCACTTCTATTTATGATCTCACTTCAAGAAGAAGTCTCTGGACTCAAAGAAGCTCTCGGAACTCTCGAGGTAAGTCACTGACCAAACATACTTGAAAACAAGAATCTACCATCACTATTCTAATATCACTGTGTCTTTGTTTATGTCAGGTGGCTTGCAAGAAACTTAGAAACAGCAGACTGTTTTTAAAACTACTAGAGGCAGTTCTCAAGACAGGGAATCGAATGAATGTTGGAACTTTCCGCGGTGATGCGCAGGCTTTCAAGCTCGATACTCTTTTGAAGCTCTCTGACGTGAAAGGAACTGATGGCAAAACTACACTTTTACATTTTGTTGTTCTTGAGATCATTCGTTCTGAAGGCGTTCGTGCTCTTCGCCTTCAGAGCCGAAGCTTCTCAAGCGTTAAAACCGATGATTCAAACGCGGATTCTAGTCCACAATCTGTGGAGCGTTACCGCAGCACGGGTCTTCAAGTGGTTACGGGGTTAACGACAGAGCTTGAAGATGTCAAGAGAGCAGCCATCATAGACGCTGATGGTTTGGCTGCAACATTGGCGAATATAAGCGGTTCACTTACGAATGCGAGGGAGTTTTTGAAAACAATGGATGAAGAGAGCGATTTCGAACGAGCATTAGCTGGATTTATAGAACGTGCAGATGCTGATTTTAAATGGTTGAAGGAAGAAGAAGAGAGAATCATGGTTTTGGTGAAAAGCTCTGCTGATTATTTCCATGGGAAGTCTGCGAAAAACGAAGGACTACGTTTGTTCGCTATAGTGCGCGATTTCTTGATAATGTTGGAGAAAGTTTGCAGAGAAGTTAAGGAAACTACAAAGACGACGAACCATTCAGGTAAGAAGGAAAGCGAAATGACAACTTCGGACAGTAATCAACCGTCTCCGGACTTCCGACAACGTTTGTTTCCAGCGATTGCTGAACGAAGAATGGATAGTTCGGATGATTCAGACGATGAAGAGGATAGTTCACCTTCGTAGTCTTTTGATTTCACTAACGTTACTAGTGAGTTTGTAGCTAATTTGAAGACCAAAGATGTTCGATATTACTCTGTTTACTTGAAAATCTATATAATCGTATATTTGTAAAACTATTTCCCTATTCGTGAATTAAAAGATAGATGATGATACGCATTTTTAGATTTCGATGGAAAAAATAGTGTTTGATAAGAAGTTTTTCTTTTATGTCTTCTGAATCTTAAATAAAACAAGGACACGACTCAATGTTGTATATAGGTTGGATTTTGCGAGATGTGAAGAGAGATAGATATGTATAGAGCCAAAACCTTGATTCAAGCTGTGAAAGAGCCACCATGTTGGCCAAGGCTTCTAAGCTGTAAGAGTGAGATCATTGGCTCAAAGGAGAAGGTTTTCGGAGCCAAGTTTGAAAAAAAATGCTTGAATCAAAATACTGAATTATTCTATTTCACTTCTTATCTCGGTACCAAGCTTTAATAGATTAGGAACAAGAACACATTAACTATTATTATTATTACTAAGGTAAAAAAAAAAAAAAAAAA
>Ga0041059_1001772_pt1 | contig 16813 bp, 8 predicted proteins | sample AraColnosormetaG_FD_56232 | JGI IMG/M metagenome (GOLD analysis project Ga0041059, IMG submission 56232) | Arabidopsis roots microbial communities from North Carolina, USA - Col MF nosort | ecosystem: Host-associated > Plants > Roots > Unclassified | place: USA: North Carolina | collected 2013-09-02
TTTTTTTTTTTTTTTTTTTAACTCTAGATGAATCAACTGCTCATGACTAACAAATCCATCTACACATCTCCAAAGTGTACAAAATTTTGTCCATTTCAAACATATTTTAATAGTTTTTACCATCTATACTCAAATTTTACAATTCCATGGCAACCATTTACAACTAGTATAAACCGTGGGTCTGTAAGAATAAGGCCACCACAAAATGTTAATACGCAAGACATCTTCGGATTCAGACCATTTTCCATTCGTTATTTAAAAAACTAATGTATCAGTTAAGTAAGAGTAAAAATAGGCAGTATAGTACAATTGGACCATTAGTCTTTTAAAATCCACTAAAATTTACCATTTGTAGTAAACAGTACACGTATTAAAATAAGTTTACCGCCGCAGCTGATAATAAAAAGAGAGGAAACAAAAGAGGATGGAAAAAAAGAAGTGAGAAATGGATGTGAAAAAAAAAGTTTGCACATAATCAAAGTTTGACTTTATTCATATCATCCATATTTTATTATCTAACTTATTTTTTATAAATTTGTCGTCATTGATCACTTTATCTTGCATTTTCTTCTACATGTTTAACATTTTTTTTGTTCAAACATGTTTAACATTTAAAACTAGTTAATATGAAGGAAATAAACGGATTGAGTGAGTGATCAGGGTTAATATTATTTGTTATAAAGGACACATATGGAGAAGAGAAAGAAATGGTCAGGCCTCAGGGCTGTGAGTCTGTAACACTGTCCATCTTCTTTATTGCTCCCATCTGCCTCTCTTCTCTACCTTTTCCTTCTTTATTATATATATTCCTCACTTTTCTCCATCTTCTTAAATATAGGCATTCCCGTCAATAAATGTGTATAATCTCGATTAGTGATTCATTTCCGGGTTTTAAACATTGGTAAGATGTTTTTTGCAAATCCACTACGAGGAAAACATCCAACCGAAGTCTAAATGACCAAGTAATCTATGGGTTGTGTTTTTGCACTTGCACACAATGAAATCGAACATGGTTCCGTAGCACCTTCAGACTTTGAAAAATATAAAGAACTACGTAATTCAATAGATTGTCTCAATAATATAGCAAGACAAAATCGGCCGACAAACAAAATAAAGAAGAAAACATAGGGGAAACTTGAATTTCAACCAAGGAAGACCCAACCACGTCAGAAACACCTTGGGAATAGTGTAACTAGATTTAAATATTTGTGCATTACTTCTTACTATACCATCAACACTCTTATAAATGTATTACCACGACACATAACGGTCTTAATTATGATGCACCTTTTTTAGCACTCCCAAAGATTCTCTAGCTATAAGTATCGGTCGAAAGTATTCATTAATGCACTATTTGTTTTACCTAAGTTTGAATTCATTTCATAAGAATGTGTGTTCTTAATTAATTTTGGCACACTGGTCGCTCACTAGCTATTTTCTTCTTTGGGCATAGCATTTAGCCTTTTAGTATATATAGAAACTAGTTAATGTTAAGAAATGGTGTTTGATCATTAATGATTTAGCAATAACTTGTATTTATAACCAAAAATGACAATTTGTATTCTAAGATTTTGTCTTTATCTTTTTCAGCAATGTATTTGTTTTATCTCATGTATATATATTTTTTTGTGTGCACTTGTGTTCTCTTTTGTGTTTTCTCACATTCTTGTGTGGATTTTTATTTTTTTATTTTTGTGTGGATTTTTTTATATTAACATTCCAATTAAATTTGATTTTCTAAGCAGTTCTTTTTTTTTGGGTTAATTTTCTAGCTACTTAATCAATTATCAAACATTCTTGATAAATTTTAAAAACAAATCTTTGTTTATGTACATGTATATTAACTTCTCTTTTTTACTCGTGTTGGTATGAAGAGAAAACGATGTATGTAATGTGTACACGGACAAAAACTATAGATCAAGACATAGCCTATAATGATTTATGCTAGTGTTGTTGATGTGTCACTATTTAAAATTTAAATCATGTGATATGTATATGTAGGTTCAAATTTGAAAGATATGTGACCTAATCAATGTGAGCATGTGATCCAAACAAATGATTAGTACAACTAATATTTTTCATTTTTTGGACAAACTATATAATTTATTTTATGCATGATCAATTTTTTGTATATATATTTGCAACTACCATAGACATGTGAATCCGACCACAATTGTTATCAGACAGGTCATGTATCACATTGGTGACAGAAACAAGACTAAGCCCGTAAGGTAGCAACATTGGGCTCAACCAAATTCGGCCCATGAATTTAGACTAGAGAAACAGAACCGGATTAAACCGGGGATTCGGTACGAGGAGAAACAGCCGACTGTTGTAGAAAGAATATGCCAAAAGAGTCAAAGATTCGTGACTCATCATCTCTGTCGCTGTTCCTTTTCTTCTTCTTCTTCTCCTTTTTTTCCAAACTTTTCTCTCTGTTACTTACTTCCATTATTTTCGAGCTTATTCTTATCTTCATCGCTTAAGGTTCGAATTTTCGAATTCGATCTCTTTTTGTAGCTATACCAATCACAAGGTCCGTTCTCTACTCAAATCTCGCATATTCCTTATGTCATCACTGAGCTAAATCTTTTCTGTATTATGATTCAATCGTGTCTATGCTTTGTCTCTGTTTCTCCGGTAACCTAATTCGTTGCAAAATTAATAATTAGATAGAATTCGAATCTATTGCATGCTTACCAGATCAATTTTGGATAAATTGAATCCAGTAATTTACGAAACTCTTGGAACAATTAGTGTTAATCCTATGAATTCTTGTTGTTTTAAACAGTTAGAGCAAATCTAATTATAGATGACAGGATCTTAAAACGACTTGTACCTAATTTCTCAATCTGGCAAAACTTAATTTATTAGTTAGTTGATTAGTGTTTTTTTTGTTTCCAAAATTGCAATTTATTGTTAATGGTGAATGTTTTTATTTTCTTGTGGTGATTGTAGCAGTAGCTGAAATCAATAGTATTAAGCCAGGCTAGCTAGACCAGCAAGTAAATTTGCTGGCTAGCAGGATCCTCATGAGCCCTCAGAGCGTATCGAAGACTAGCAAATCCCTTGAGGGTGTCCATGGGGTTCATGTTGTATCTCATTCTCATTTCGGATTTGAAAGTATTGGCCAAGTCTCTGGCTTTGAGTCTGCGGATGCAGGAACAAAGCAGAGACTTTTCATTGAGTAAGTTCATTGGTTAGGGTGATGTCTAGTTCAAAGATGTATTTGGAAATTAGATGTTTAATTAAGTGCTCTTTCTTTTATCTTCTGTAGACGTGTTTGGCAACAAAGACCTCCATGCCTAAGACCCATCCATTGCAGCATCCATGGTACTAATGCTACTGTGTGCCTTCCATCTTGTTTTCATCTCAGTGTGTTGTTTCGATCTTTTGGTATTCATTACGATATCTGACTTTGTTGACAGGTGATCAGAGTATCTTAGAAACAGCTGCTAATGTGATCACATCGATCCCTTTCATTTTCCTCGGTATGCAGGCACCGAGGTAATCATCCTTTTCTTGTCTATCTGATCGTATATATACAGTTTTATGTTCTGTGAAACAGATAATTGAATATGGAAGATATATTTGCGACTGTAGGAAAAACCTGAACATGAAGGTATATGCAAACTCCTTAATCGGAGTTGGAATTGCATCGAGTTTGTATCATTCTTCAAGAGGGAAGTTTAGGAAGTACCTTAGATGGGCTGATTACACAATGATAGCTACAGCGACAATAGTAAGTCTTTAATATTACTACTTGCAAGTAACTATCAATAGTACCTCTACTTACTATCTGTTTGTATATGTGACAGTGTCTAACGAGGGCGCTTAGAGAAGAGAACCCAAAGTTCTTGATGGCTGCATCAGCTTTGGCTCTACCGTTTCAGCCTCTCGTGGTATCAGCTGTTCACACTGGAATGATGGAGGTTCTATAAGAAATCTCAACTTTTCTCACTCCATTTAACTAAACCTCGGTCGACGCTAATCTAACACAAATCTCTCAACTTTTGACTCAGGTAGCATTTGCGAAACGAGCCTTAGAGGATCCGGATTTGAAAATGGCTCATGATGTACACAAGATGTCTTCGTTATTAGGCGGAGCATTGTTCATAGCTGATGATCTTTTCCCTGAAACACCATTCATTCACGCCGGTTGGCATCTCGCCGCAGCCATTGGCGTTGGAACTTGCAATAAGCTTCTTCAGTAATCCACAGTACCAACTATATTGAGTGATTGTGGAACTGCCACATTCTTGGCTTAATGAAACCACTAGTACGTGTGGTTTCACTAAGCTCATAAATCAGCCGACATAACTAGTAGTAGTCATCTCTATCTTTAAATCAATGTAAGGAACCGAAACAAGTCACCTGTTGTAATATAAGGACAAAGGCCACTCGTCTCTATATATTCGACTTTGAACAACCATGAAGAAATTGCCGAATTGGAGAAGATCTTGATGCTAAATTGCTGATACAACTTTCTAGGTCGTTATGGGTTTTAATTAGGCCCATTGGGCTCTGAGTTTATAACGCTGCCGACTATATCCGCTTGGATCCATGTGGTTACCACCGTTGTTTAATTTTCTCATAAAAGGGAAATAGAAGATTTCCTTTTTTTTGGTTTTGGTTTTCCTAATCCTAACTCGTTTAGGTTTTGATATATCTATATATATCGACACACTGCCATTCTTCTTTTTCATTAAATCTCTTCAGTAATTCCATAGAATGAGTGAGATTGAAGAGCTCGTGTGTATTGAAGCAAGTGTTACGCGCAAATCTACATCAAACACGGTGGAGATCAGAGAATCGCGTCGAAACAAGGTTACTTTAGGATCAAGCGATTCTCCTGCGTTCCCGACCCCTCACCTCTTTTTGAAAAACATCGTGAGCTTTGATGAACAAAGCATGTATAATCTTCTCTATCCAAGGCTCCAAGATCCCAACTTATGCAGTATTCTCTCCTTCAAGATCGCTTTCGAAGCCAAGCGAGTTCCAGGGCCGTTGTACATCTCCTATGACGTCACATTAACCCCACAAATATTCGAGGAACCAGACATGGAAACATGCGGTCTTTGCTTGTTGGAGGAACAGCACTTATTCGACATGCCAAATTGTGCGCATGTGTTTCATGGTGATTGTATCGATAAGTGGTTAAGTACAAGTAATAATTGCCCTCTCTGTGGTGTTGAAATTATGGATGACGACGAGTGACGAGCATCGTCATGAAGAAACGATTACGCATTATGATATTCTGTATTGAAACCTATCACTTGATTTTTTAATATGTTAATGGGAGAATGTTCCTAAACGAGATGTACTCTCCGGTTTGGAAAGGAACTCATGAAATTGTTTGTGTTAATCTGCATACTAACCTAAATATCTAAGCATAATCGGATAATAACCTTCACGGCTTCACATCATGTCGAAATTGTGTTATCAGAATCAACAAAGTTGTGCGCGCGTATACAAACTTGTGAGGAATTTGGTTCAATTCGTAAGAACAAACTTATTCATCAGAACCGGAGAAAAGACAACATATAGTTAACCGGACCAAGGTCGGCTAGATAAAACAAAAGCAGGTAATGAGGGCCCAGAAGCACTCCACTTAGGATACAAAAGCCGTAAGGCATGGATATATTGGAGGAAATGACCCGTAAATATATGACATTTGGGTAATTTGGGTCATGCATGCCCATCCTAACCAATGATAACGAGTTCATTATTACACAATCCGTGGAGGATATGTGTATAATATCATTTAAAACTATATATTATCCCAATTAAAAAACGTCAAGCTTAATCTCCTTTTTTTTTAAGTTCAAAAACATCAAGCTTAATCTAATATATATACAGTAATAATAATAAACATATGTATATAATGTTACTAATATTGATAGATATCTATTAAAGAATTTTGTTAATTATTTTATTTTTTATATAATCTATAGATTCGAAACTATTAGATTTATATATTTCTTATTTATAGTTTAGATGGTAAATGATTTAAGTTTCAGTTATTAAAGATAGCTATTGCTTTATTTTTAAATCTACACGGTTTTAATAGATCCATTTAAGTATAGACCATTGTCATTTGTCTAAGATTATTGCATTTGTAACGCTCAACGCATAACAATGCTTTGACTACCCGTTATTGTCCCACACACGGCCATTACTAAACCCCAAAATACAAATTGGCAAAACATTATTGTTTGATTATACGAATCTGATTTGACTTAAACGACACTAGTCAAACCCCTTATTTTCTTTCCAAATCCACCAATCACACATATACACACACCTCTTTAATTAAAATCTATTCGTTTTTTTTTATTCCATCAACTTACCACTGGCCATTATATTTCTCCCTTAAATTTTGTTCCTTCGTATTTGACCTGCTTGAAAGATTTTTTTTTTAATAATCTTTTGTCGTGTTTCATACTTTTAAATATTTTACATATTTCGATATTTCTCTTATGCTTAATTCCTTATTCCATATTCCACATTCCACGCTTATCACAAAATCTTTCTCCTTTGTCTCGCTTTTTTCTTTTGTTCTTTCACATGTGTATATACACACAGAACACACACTTACATTTCTATTATCATATAAAACTTCAACTTTACCTTTTATCTTCCAAAAAAAACACTATCTTCTTCATCAAATTCTCTTGATTCTGTTTCTTTTTATCCTCCTCCATGGCCCTCTCACCTAATTCAAGCTCTTTAGATTTAACAATCTCAATTCCGAGCTTCTCTCCATCTCCTTCACTTGGTAAGATCATATCCAAATTAAAGATTTATTAAATCTTATATATTATATAGTTTTAATACTATGTCTTCCAATTAAAATAATTTGGTAGGTGATCATCACGGGATGAGAGATTTTGACATAAACCAAACACCAAAGACGGAAGAAGATCGTGAGTGGATGATCGGTGCAACACCACATGTCAACGAAGATGATAGCAACTCGGGTGGCCGGCGGCGCAAAAAGCTCCGTCTAACGAAAGAACAATCACATCTTCTTGAAGAGAGTTTCATACAAAACCATACCTTAACCCCTGTAAGTATATATTAATGGCTCCGTCTATGTTTTGCTTACGTTGAATAGAGAAATAAGAAAGAGAAAAGAGTTAATCTTTTCTGATGATCATGTCGGCTGATGATGTTTTGGGTGGCTGATTATGAAACCACAGAAGCAAAAAAAAGATTTGGCCACCTTTTTGAAGCTTAGTCAAAGGCAAGTTGAGGTGTGGTTTCAAAATCGAAGAGCTCGGTACGTATATATCTACCTCTTCATATATTACATCATTCATACATAAAATTAAATTCGTATAAATCGAAGAAAATAAGAATTATATATCGTATGTTTATATATATACGGCATGTTATGTATATATATATATATATATATATATAGGGTTTTTGAAAATATACTTTTTACTTTTTAAGTGGTTGAGAATATTTTAATATATGAGAGTGCGTTGACAGAATATTATATCTAAAGAGATTGTGTCGTAACTTAGATTCTCAACATAATTCACCATATATACAATTATAGTTTAGGAAAATGTAGTAAAGTGGAAGTGATCCTTTTTTATCCAAGTGTTTCACGTTGATTCCCACATATATAGCTATCAGTTATCACCCATTTTATGCGACACATGAAATCCCGTACTCTTAATTTATGTGCCTACGTGTCTATATATAAATGTCCAATGATTCAAAAATCAAAATATAGAATGTAATAAATGTATCAACAAGAAAAAAGCGATAGGGAACATGAGGGACAAAGTTAGAGACAATAAATGATCTGTTTATTTTTTCAGCTCATCTTTGGCCAGTCCATAATTATGATGTTTGTCCCATAGAGTATACATATAACTTTAATGAAACTTAAACACACTCATACACTTTTTGTGAATGTTTTCTCTATATTGTCTATATATTCACATACATCTACACGAATGTGTGTAAATATATACATACATTTGTTAATGTATAAATACTAAGATACATGTATATGCATGGTAGATAGAGTTAGTTCATTAAGTCCATAAAGAATGGATCTAATTGCGTTCTATACATAACTCTACAACGTTATAATTTTGATTAATGAAGTGTGAAGAGCCTCTATAATTTTCAATATCTATTTTTCAGTTCGTAAAAGTATCGTAGTAGTGTTATTTTCAGTTTTTAATTAATGCCTTAATGGGGCCATTTTAGTATAATTAAAAAAATACGGAACCTGCATGTGTGAAAAAATATCAGAATAATGGACATTTGAAACAAAAGTTACTGTATTAGTACAAGAAGTAGAACTGTAGACGTCTAGAACAATATGATATATCATATATGTCAAGATGATCTTCTTCTTACGTATGGGCATTCCGGGTCAATTAAGCAATCACTTATATAGTATAACATGTGAACACATATTACACACAGGTTTATAAACTTATAGTTATATGCAAAGGTCAGTAGAATAGTCTTCTAAAAGTAGAAATTTATCAAACACCAAACTCGTTAATATATTAATAAAATTGGATATATATCAAACACCAACCTATGGATATATATGGTTGCATTGGTTGGTATAGGATAAAACCTATAACTTACGTATGGTGTAAGTATATCTTGAGACTGATGCTTCGGCGAATGAAACTAAAATTATGCATGGCCACATTAACCATCAATCATGGTTACACAAAATCTGATGTATATATAGGAGTAAGCTAAAGCACACGGAAATGGAATGTGAGTATCTAAAAAGATGGTTCGGATCGTTGAAGGAACAAAATCGACGGCTACAAATAGAAGTTGAAGAACTACGAGCGCTAAAGCCATCATCGACCTCGGCTTTAACCATGTGTCCTCGGTGTGAACGTGTGACTGATGCAGTAGATAATGACTCTAATGCCGTTCAAGAGGGGGCAGTTCTTAGCAGCCGGTCACGGATGACAATTTCCTCTTCCTCTTCCCTCTGTTGACTGGTTTGGTCGAAGTCAAAAGTCAAAAGATAAACGCCTGTTTCGGGGTAAAAAGCAAAGATTTGATGATGATTAGGAGGATTTTGTGTATAGTTTGCTAATTATTTATTACAAATTTACAAACCAGTGAGGAAAAAAGATAATTTAATTCTCGATCTTTAATTAGCTTTTTGTGTTATTTATTCATAATTTTATTTTTCGTGTTTAACCAAAAAATAGACAAAACAAATATTGCTTTTCGTGTCCCTTCGGATTGAGTTGTACTATTGACTTGAAAATAGAGCTGTTGATTCTGTGTAAGAAGACAAAATTAAAATATTGGATGAAAAATTCAGAAATATATATATTTATATTTATAAAAATAAATAGGAAGGAGAAAATTTATAAAAATCTAACTAAGAAATAGCAGCACTAGCAACTAAAGTTTATTTGATGCGCAAGGAGAGATTATTAAAACATCAATTAACGTCATTGTTATTTGACTTCCACGAGTCTCAAATAAGGCTGCTAATTATTCCATGACGTGAAAAGCTTATAAAATTGAATTCCGATGGAGAATTTCACCTACAAATCACCTGATGTCTTTTCCAAATGTATATATATTTTTTTTAATAACGATTCCAAGTACTTGTTGTTATTATTTATTTTTTTTTTTTTGCGTTTTTTGTGTTGTAATGGTTTATAGAGAGGAATTCATATTTATTTTCGACAACACAGAACCCTTATTCTTAATTCATGTAGTATTTTTTACGCGATGTTAATATGTGAATAGCTTATAGCATTTATCTTACATTCAATATAAATAATACTCCAATACTCGATCGTGAAGATTTCATTTCATGTTTGCTAAAATCGACTAGTTAGTTATTCAAATCTCCTCAATTGCTTCAATTCGTGTGACACGATTACTGTTTGTGGAGCTGTTAGCCCATTGGGCTTTCTTATTAAATTAATTATTGGGCTTATAAAACCCAAAACCGAATTAAATAAAGTTATTAAAAAGTGAAGTCATTTTGGTTTATTCAATTCCAATCCACACTCTATCATCCATATTTTTCAGAAAGTTTTTTTTTTGGGTGGTACAAAATTCAAAAAGTATTAAATGATAACACGTATGTGTATTCAAAATTCTAATATTACTCTTGGATTTGTCAAAAAGTGATTCGTAACTTAAACAGAGAGCAAATTTTAGGGAAAAATCAATATCTATGATCAAAGTATATAGTTTAGTCCAAAGATCAGAGTAAACAGAGGAATGTGTGTTCGAATTACTGATCATGAAATGGATTATGTGACTCTGGCATTCCCATGTGCTTCTCACGTGCTTTCATTATGGACAAGACGCGTGCATGTCAAAATGTCCCGCGCTTTTTTTCTGACAATGTATATGTGGACTCGTCTCATTGGTCAGTGATTCATTATTGTGGTGAACCGAACTAGCTGTTGTGTGGTAAGTGAGAAATAAGAGACTCATTAGTCATTAATTAAAAGTTTAAAACATACAGTTGAATTACATAAATTATAAACCATGAATCAGGTCCCTGAAGTAAAACATACAATTGTTGAAAGGGAGAATCATATTAAAAATTCTTGAGAAGGTTTATAAAAATGGTATGTTTAGAGGGGGAAAAAACAAACAAATTACTCTATTTGATTCTTAATCTTGTAATTTAAAGAACTCAGAAGTATTTTAAACTGAATAAAACTGTAAATTGTTTTTTATATGAAAATTAGTGGACCATATATCATACATAATCTATTGTTTTTTTACATAAATGCATTGTGTTACCGTTACTTCAAATTCATACATTGCAATATACGGAAAAACTTTTATAGATGATATCTCTTTACAAAACCTAAAAATAACACTAGAACGATACTTTTGCGACACTGAAAAATATTATCACATCATCATTATGATTACAAAGATGATTCAGTCGTGTACGTTATAACATGTCGAAATTCATGGTCACAAATCACACCCATCTGTCATTCTCTTTCTTGGACTTCCTAAATAACTTTTAGCCTTTTTCCCAGATTATATTCAATAATTGACGATCGATAACTTTAAACTATTCATTCTTTAAGAGTGAGTAAATTGAAAAGTTTATGAACATTTCACATTCTTTAATCACGTGTTTAAGCCACCAGTAGCCATCATTGTTCACTTTCAAGATTGTCTAAATCGCTTCGACGTACCACTTCTTTTGAAGAACTGGAATCAATATTGATCGTCCGAAGTTTTAACCACTCATTTGATTTGTATCAATATATAACTGCCAAATTCTTATGTGTTTTAGTGTTTATTTCATACGGCTAAACCGTATACTTTTGTTCACGTGTATCTTTGATTATTTAACCACAAACATAATTTTATTGCATATAGTGTGTTTATTAAATGATACTGTACTTTAGTTTCTGTTTTGTATAATACTTCTTTTTCTTTACAATAATATTTTAGTACTCTATTGAACTCAAAGTTTGACCAAAATTTTAGATGATATTTTTGTAACAATTAAAAGAGGGCACATTTTTAAACTTAGCCATAAACATTTTGAGTCACTCAGTCATAGCCTTATACGCACAACACTGTGTGTACTAGCTTTATTGTGGAATATGTATATTTTTGTGTAGATCTTTATGTACATTAGCTAGAATTATCAATTATATAAACACTTAAACAGATGGAATAATTTGGTAGTTAATGGAAATGGTTAAGCTGACATATGAAGTGCTTCCAAAAGTTCCCTAAATCTTTTGCCGATATCTAGGATTATTTATTTTGTTAATTGAATGTCAATTGAGTGAAAATATTAAGATATAATAATAGGTTGATTCGATTATGATAAATAGTTGAATAAAGTGTATAATATGGTTTTGTAAGGACGGCAGATTTTATCTTAGCTTAAATCACAATTAATCATTCATGTTTGGACTTATTCGAGGAAGTTGTGTCAAGTAATATTTTATGCAATCAGAAAGATACAGCAACACTAAGTCACAAGAAGGTCACGACATTCTCTGTCTCAGCCATTTACTCATGTGAAACTTTGGCTCTGTACTAAAAAGGTAGTAATGCCCATATCGGGAAAAAAAATTATAAGAATAAAATACAGGAAAATATTTTTTTCTACTATATAAGTGATTTAATGATATATTAACTAAATTTATACAATAAATTGAGCTATTTGGTTTTGTAAAACTCATAAATAAAAATGACATATATTAACTATACTCATAAGTACTACATTGTGATGATAATATTTTAAAACTCAAATATCAAATCAATAAATGTCTAATATCAATTTCATTGATAATTCATTTTTGAATTTTATTTCTCTATTAATCTATTTAAAAAGATATGTTTACCGCTAGCCTCCAACCACTAGTTAGAGGTTAACCACTGTAGTTCTAATTTCAGTTCATCTCAATTTTTGTTTTGGTTAAAAAGTTTAAACCGATCATCTCTACACTAAATTCAGATTTTAGTTTATGTGAACAAATAATTCCGAAGCGACGTGTTAACTAATATCATGAAGGGGAATTAGACAGAAGCTTAACGATGAGAATATAGGCTAAAATTTATGTCGTCCAAGGAGTAATTGAGTGTTGCCTACTTCACGAGACAAATAAGTAAACCTAACAATAACACATAGACACACTCGACGCCATTAGCCAAATTCCATTTGAGCCATCCAATTCCTTAGTGGATCTTCTTTGTCTCCAGCCCATCTTGTCTCCTTATTTTTCTAATGATTACTTTATAAAAAGTGTTTTATCAAACATCACAAAATATAAAAAGAATTTCCAAATACTTTTGATATTTAACTATTGCTTTTTTGATTATTAGCCGGGGTACCAAGATATTAGTTTTTAATTTAGTAATATACCCATATGTTTAATATTGATATCGATATTGATTTATTCATATTACGAAAATGGATTAGTTAGAGAATGTGAAAGAAAGGTAAAGTAAAATATTGAAAAGCAAAGATTAGGGGACAGAAGAGAAAAGGTATGTCTCTGCCATGCCCATCCCCAAAAGTAGAGTGCCACATGTAGACCTTCTTCTTAAGATCTAACTCAGATGCTATTTGTACAAGTAAAAAATGTGGCAGACTCAGTTTCTATTTTTCCATATTTTACTTTAATCTTCATGAATCATAAAAAATGAAAAATCAAGCACATGAATGTCACTGAAATTATTCAACAATATTCTTATTTATCAGTTATTTTAATTATTTGACTATTTATGTGTATGTTGTTATCTACAATATGTCCGTTTCAATCAGTCGAACAAAAAATACTAGATTTTAGTTATGTAGTATAAAATATAAAAATGTTGAAAAACACTCTAACCATTAATTTGTATTATTTTAAACTTTCCATATGATGAGATGTATTATTCAATATAATAATAAAAAGAATATTATTTAATAATTAAACAAAAACATAATAAATCTTATAAACAATATCTTAAAAGAAAAGAACTATATTGTTATTTTTTTGATAAGATCGATAAAAAATGTAACATACTAAAGAATAAATAAAATAAAATAAATTAGTAAAAAGGAACTTGGGTGGTCACGTATTTGCTGTATAAAGAGGTGTAAAGTGGCATCCTTCCTTAAATTATATCCTCAAAAACCAAACTTGCTCACTCCACACACACACTGCTCCCAAGTCCTCTCACTTCTTCTTCTTCCTCCGACACCGTTGCTTAACGGTTTTCCATTTTTGTCCCTTCAAGATGATCTCATGGCACGACCTCTACACGGTCCTCACCGCCGTGATTCCTCTCTACGTGGCCATGATCCTCGCTTACGGCTCTGTCCGGTGGTGGAAAATCTTCTCACCCGACCAATGCTCCGGAATCAACCGTTTTGTCGCCATCTTCGCCGTCCCTCTCCTCTCTTTTCACTTCATCTCCACCAACAATCCTTACGCAATGAATCTCCGGTTCATCGCCGCCGACACTCTCCAAAAAATCATCATGTTGTCACTTTTAGTCCTATGGGCTAATTTCACTCGCTCCGGTAGCCTCGAGTGGAGCATCACAATCTTTTCCCTCTCCACACTTCCCAACACTCTTGTTATGGGGATTCCTCTCTTGATCGCCATGTATGGCGAATACTCTGGTTCCCTCATGGTCCAAATCGTCGTCCTCCAGTGTATCATCTGGTACACGCTTCTCCTTTTTCTCTTCGAGTTTCGTGGCGCCAAGATGCTCATCATGGAGCAGTTCCCTGAGACGGCTGCTTCCATTGTTTCTTTCAAAGTCGAATCCGACGTCGTTTCGCTCGACGGCCATGATTTTCTTGAGACCGATGCAGAGATAGGTGACGACGGGAAGCTTCACGTCACCGTGAGAAAATCCAACGCTTCACGTCGTTCGTTCTGCGGCCCGAACATGACTCCACGGCCGTCAAATCTCACCGGAGCTGAGATTTATAGTCTCAGCACCACTCCTAGAGGCTCTAATTTCAACCACTCTGATTTTTACAACATGATGGGTTTCCCCGGTGGTCGTCTCTCCAATTTCGGTCCGGCGGATATGTACTCCGTTCAATCATCTAGAGGTCCAACTCCTCGACCTTCAAACTTCGAGGAGAATTGCGCCATGGCATCCTCCCCGAGATTCGGGTATTACCCTGGAGGAGGAGCCGGGTCTTATCCGGCTCCGAATCCAGAGTTCTCTTCAACCACCACATCTACCGCCAATAAAAGCGTCAATAAAAACCCGAAAGACGTTAATACGAATCAGCAGACGACTCTTCCAACGGGCGGCAAGTCAAACAGCCATGACGCCAAGGAGCTTCACATGTTCGTCTGGAGCTCAAACGGGTCACCCGTTTCAGACCGGGCGGGTCTTAACGTTTTCGGCGGAGCACCTGACAACGATCAAGGCGGAAGATCTGACCAAGGTGCTAAAGAGATCCGTATGTTAGTCCCAGATCAATCTCACAACGGCGAGACCAAAGGTTAGCAATCTTTAGATAACTTTCTTGATAAGTCACTGCAAATTTTCTCAATTCTGTTTTGTGTGGTGAATATAGCTGTAGCTCATCCAGCAAGTGGAGATTTCGGAGGAGAACAACAATTTAGTTTCGCCGGAAAAGAAGAAGAAGCAGAGAGACCAAAAGACGCCGAGAATGGTCTAAACAAACTTGCTCCAAATTCCACGGCGGCGCTACAATCCAAGACAGGTCTAGGAGGAGCCGAAGCAAGTCAACGAAAAAATATGCCTCCGGCGAGTGTGATGACAAGGCTGATACTGATAATGGTTTGGAGGAAACTCATCAGAAACCCAAACACTTACTCTAGTCTCATTGGACTTATTTGGGCTCTCGTCGCTTTCCGGTTAGTAAATCAAAATTAATTGTTTTCTTAACTCGAACCAACCGGTTATCGGGAAATTTATTCCGGTTTTTGAATTGAAGGTGGCACGTGGCAATGCCCAAAATCATTCAACAATCTATCTCCATTCTATCTGATGCTGGTCTTGGAATGGCAATGTTTAGTTTGGGTAAGTCTTTCTTCGTACTCTGTTTTTATTCCTCTCGAAATTTTAGTTTTGAAGCCATTTAAATGAATAAATATGATTCATACCAAACGTCTTACTTGTCACGGAAAATTTCTAAATTTTGCATATTTCGTTGACATATTAACTCATTTACATAACAATGGAATTAAATTAGGTAGTTCATAAATTTATATGCTGTTTTTGTCATTGTGATTTATATTATGAAAAACAAAAAATTGGGGATGGACCATCCGACAGGTGGGGCTATGTTGTGAGTGTCTTATTAGATAAATGGTAATGGTGGACGACATGGTCTCGTGTTGTTGATAGTCGTCATGGTCCCCATTTTTATGGGACTTTATTGGATTTATTCTAGATATATAAAATTTTATTGATTACCTGATTTTGAAATTAAACTTTATGTGAAATAATCGTGAAGGGTTGTTCATGGCGTTGCAACCCAAATTAATCGCTTGTGGGAATTCAGTGGCAACGTTTGCCATGGCGGTTAGGTTCCTTACGGGTCCGGCCGTGATGGCGGTTGCTGCTATAGCCATCGGATTACGTGGTGATTTACTGCGTGTCGCTATAGTTCAGGTAAAATTTTCTCTCTCTTTTTTTGGTTAAAACTATTTTTGGTGTAATATGAAAAATGTGAAAATGTTTTGGTATGGTTTTTTAGGCCGCATTACCTCAAGGAATTGTGCCCTTTGTGTTTGCGAAGGAGTACAATGTTCATCCTGCTATTTTAAGTACAGGGTAAGTCAAAGATTTTATGATAATTATTCCATTAGCATATATGATTACTAATGCAATCCTTTCAATAACATTTAACATTGTGATAACTTGAATGACTTTTCAGGGTAATATTTGGAATGCTTATAGCGCTTCCGATCACGCTGGTTTACTACATTCTACTCGGGTTATAAGCTTTCGGTTATGAAAGCCCCGAGAAAGAGTCAATTGTAGAGGGAGAAGGAAGAAAGGGAAACTAGAGAGTGTCTCATGGAACAAACTAAAAAAAGCTTAGAGTATGTAAGTACAACTAGGGAGTAGCATGATTTAAGGAATGCTGATGCCAACATTACAAGCCAAGAAACCCTTTCTTCTCCCATATTTTTTATATATAGAATATTGGGAGATTATTTGAGTGAGACAATGGGACGCAGATAAGGAGGAGCAAAACATGGGGCAACGAGACAAAGAAAAGATAAATAAAAGATTGGAAGATGAAGACAACTTATTATTTTTGTAACTTTTATTTTTCTTACACAGTCTTTTTTTTTTTTTTTTT